>MDTG01048353.1_pt1 | contig 25584 bp, 16 predicted proteins | sample 811421 | NCBI WGS metagenome assembly MDTG01 (sample SAMN05326645, study PRJNA326480) | marine metagenome | isolation source: seawater | place: Pacific Ocean: South East | collected 2011 | reverse complement strand
GTTGGTGATGCAGCAATCAAAAAAGGTGCTGTACCTCCACAACACAACATCGTCGTCTTTCTTTGACAAACGGTCGCGCAGAGAAGAACGAAGATGGAAGCGACGGAGAAGCGAGGAAAAGTGCGGGTTCTGATATGCGGGAACGCGGGTTCAGGGAAGACGACTTTATTGAGACACGTGAGAGACGACGTGGACGTGTCAACGAGTTCCACGACCCCGTCAACGTCGACGACGACGACGACATCGACCGCGACGAAAACGATGAGACAACACCAACACAATCTCTCCGTAGTGGTGGAAAACGTGGAACGCACGATTGGATGCTCGACGGACGTGAAATTGATTTTCCACGAACACGCACGAACGGAGCATTTCGTGGAACTGTGGGACGTCGGTGGTCACGACCAGTTTAAAGACGACCGAGCGGCGTTTTTTAGGGACATAAATGCGGTTATTTTAGTTCACGACGCTTCGCAGAAAAACAGTGCGCTGACGTTGGAAAGATGGGCAAGAGAAATTGCACAACAAGGGACGTTTGTGGCACCAGATACGCAGATACCTAATCCGTGGATGACGAGTACGAGAGATCCGCACATTATATATGGGTTTGGAGGGTTACCGGTGCCGTGCTTGGTGGTGTCGAATAAGAGCGATAAAGCGTACGTTCTTGGGAAAGGAGACGTGGCGGGATTGAAAGCGAAGACGGTGTTTGGTGGGTATTTGAAGAAAATTGGGTTACGATTACAACCAATACTTCCATCGACGACGACCAGTGGAAACAACGCGGGGATCATTGACGAGGATTATAACGATTTGGTTTCCATGCAAGGCAATTCGCCGACGCTCGGGTTTCGAAATTCGCATCATCATCACCATCGCCAAGCCTCGGGCGGGAATAATATAGATTACTTCTTAGACCCTAGAGTACCAAGAGGAGCGTTGGATAAGAGGCCAATACCGAGAGGTTTAAGGTGTTCGGCTTTACACGGGCGAGTAGATCATTCCTCGTTTGACGCATTCTTTAAGGAGATTATTGATCGGAGGTACTATTCAAACCTATCGTTAAATCTATTGTCTGTGCCAACGCAAAATCAGGCGCCAGACTCCTCGAACTTAACCAGACGATCGCATGATGCGTATGAATTTAGCGATGATTTAGTTTAGGAATTTATAGAACTCTACAACTCTCTCTATATTATTACTATTGTTGGTACCGGCAGGTGCCATGGTACGGTACCTACCTGGTACACACTATTTTTCTTTGTTAAAATTTTGCCGGGCGACCGATTCATAAGATACCAGAGAGATTTTCACATCAAACTTACCCATAATCTCACGCAAAGCTCGCACACACGTTGGGTTATCACCAACCGCACTTGGAACGACAAGAGAATCGACGATTGTTTTCGCGTCGAACAGGAACAATTTGTCTTTGTTCTTCTCGTCGTCTTCGAGCGCAGAGCAGACGGCAAAAGGGAAAAATCTCTTTCGGGAGTCCCACGAAGAAGAAACGATTTGCGAATAGATGAACCCTCTGTTCGTCTTACGACCAAAACGCAAACACAGAAGCATCAAGCACGAACAAGCATCAGATTCTCCACTTCTACTGCAATCCTCGTTGATTCTTCTGATCAAGTGACACGCGTCATCAATCAATCGTTTCTTGAATTCGAAAATACTCTTGATGCGTCTGGCGCCCAATTTTTGTTTCTGGAAAAACCCTTCTTCTTCACGAACGTCGAGCGCAAAGTGTAAGAGCTCATCTCGACGCAACCGTTTTGTATTCCAACGCATGAGCGGTAAAACAAGATCATCCAGACGCACTATTTCTACGCCGAGTAAGACGAGCCTAGAAGCTAAGACTGGTAAGACATCGTCTTCGCACCCTTGGTGAAGTATCGATGAAAATTTCACCATCGAGCCTTTTTCGATGTGTCTCTCCATTTTCGCTGCAATCTGACGCATTCCTTCCGTCGCGTGTTTTATAGAATCCTTTTCGAGCTTTGTGCGTCTTAGAAGTTCAATGAGAAGAGTTTCTGAAAAACTTGTCACAACACTGATTTCAAGAGTACCGAGCCAAAGGTATTTCAATATACACGTTTCAAAGTCGTTCTTACGTTGATCGTGAAGCGCTAGCGCGGCGTAGAGAAGATCCACATCTTCACTCTTCGCTGCCGCTCTGATGGCACTGAGCATATTCACGTTATTATTTTTGATAGTGGTATGAGTGCCTCCATATTCTGCAATGACACGATTCACAATCTCCCCTCCGATGTGTTTCGCTGGTCGAGATGAGGCGAAGCGCACAACAGCATCGACCATCTCTTCCTCTCCGTAACACCGGCGCAACAGAGATTGGTAAGGACCATCACCATTTGGTAACGGAATATTTGCCTCGAGTACCGCAAGAGCCTCGAGTGCGTTTGCTTTCTTACGAAACTCCGCATCCACGGCAAATAGTGAATTGAGAAGTTTCAAGGAACACGCGCCGAGATTATTGGCGTCAACGCCACCGCTTTTTTGTTGTTTTGAGACGTCTCCTGCAGAGAGTATGAGCGTTCGCGCTGAAATAGAAGCGAATCCCAACGTCAACGATGCACTTTCGCCAACTGCCCAACTTTTACCACCGCCAGAAGAAGATGATATGCTTTCCAAAGCCTTGAGAAGTTTCTTGGCCAAATCCTGTCCTCTCCCAAAAAGTAATGGGCGAACGAAATAGTTCGCATCATCTACGAGAGAAGAAGAAGAAGATGTACAAGTAGCGCTCTGTTTTGGTGGAGGCGGTAGCCAACACCACGACAAACTCGAGCCAGCTAGTAACGCGCTTGCGCCAAGTATAGCAGAGCATCTATCTTCAGAGCTGTATTGTCGACGCGCATTTGTAGCGTTTGAAATCAGGATGGCAACAATCTTCTCGCAAAGTGCGTTTTCCAAGGGGATACCTCTCTCCAATCCGAGACTCGCGAGAGCGCCTAAAGAAGCCAAGGAGGATGCCGGTCCCTCTTCAACTAAAGCAATGCTTAAACTTGCTTTTATAGCTCGAATTATGAGAGTATTATTATCATCCTTTCCTTCTCTCAAAACTCTCGCAAGAATAGGAAGCGCACACAGAAGAGCACGGCGCCAAGACGATTCTTCTTCCTTTTCATCCTTCTCTTCCAAGTACTCGATTGAATTCGTGACCATCTTCGATGCGAGCTCATCATCTCCGACAGCTTCAATCAAACTAGCTAACTGAACAAAGATATTTTCGGGAAGTTGTTCGTTAAAATCATTGAAAAATGCGCCATTGCTGTTTTCTTGATCGTGAGTAATGCGTTGGAAAATGAGTTCCGAGCATCCTAGACGCAAACATTTAGCGACTAAGGTACCAATTTCCTCTCTCGCGCGTGTACTCACGGCATCGCGTTTGAACCCATTTACAATTTTGGTAGCAATGCGGGTCGTTTTTATGGCATCCGGCAATTGTAGCAGCTCACCTGCGATACGCGAGAAAAATTCAGCGCCGAGATATTCGTTTTTACTTTTTGAGTCGTCTGTAGACGCGTTACTTAACGAAGTCATCCATCGCTCCAAAAACTGCATCATCGTATTTTCGGTGATGTACTCGTTCCACCACGTGTGCGAAAACTTATTTCTCCTCGCGAATTCTCGGAATTGCATCTCGTACGCATCGCCATCGAAGAGTAAAAGTAAAAGCAAAGGCGAAATGATCTCATCGTCCTTCTGTTTCGTGCTTTTTCGCAATCGCTTAGCCATTCCAATCGCGAGTCTATACAAGAAAGGATCGGAAATTTCATGTAAAATTTTCTCCTCGTCTTGATTAATAGATCTACCGATAAGAGATATTTGCTGCTTTTGGGACGCACGAGTACGTCTATTAATGTATTCAGATTCCAATTCAACAATCTGCGCAATCACCTTTGAAGCAGCTCTCACAACATCTTCATTTTTTTCGTCAATGAATGCGTTCACGAGACGAATAAAAACGTGATAACTCGTTTTGCTTTCCTCGCTTTCACCGCCGTCTTTTTCATCGTAAATGTTGAGCAAACTCTTTATTTGTTTGATGTTGAATTCATCTAACGAATTCCAAGCTTCAATTTTGAGCGTGGCATCGGTTGTTTGCGATTCGTCAAGTGCACAATCTATGAGAGCGTTGACGATGAGAGAACCGGCCTCTGGTGCGACATTTGCGTCATCAACTCCAAACTTTAACAGTCGCAACCATCGCTTGGCGACTAAATTCGAATCTTTTGGCCGAGTTGGCATCTCTTTCGTTACTGTTTTAAACGCAGGATAAAAGTCCAAGGCTTGCGCTTCAAATAACACCCCGATTGTTTCTAGTCCGATAGCTCGACAACATGATGGTCTCTTCTGCTCAATGCACGTCTGTATGGCGTTTGCAAACGTTTCAGCTGCTCTAAATGGATCTGCTTTCGAAACTTCAAGCATAGCTTTTGCTCCAGCTAACATTTCTTCGAAAATGTGACTCGCAATTGCGCGCTCGATAGCTTGCTGGAAACGAAACGAAAGTTGACTTCCACTAGAAGGCGCAGAAATCCACGCTTCTGCTAATAAAACTAAGTCTAATGCCAAAGCACGTTCCTCGTCCTTATCGTCATCTATGTTTTCGACAATAGGTAGAAGCGTTCGCAAAGCTGCGTTGGCGCTCAGAGGATGCGACGCTGAAGACGCCGTAGCTTTTAATCCTATCAAAGTTGCGAGCGCTACATCTTCTGCAGACGGAGAAACTAGAAAATTCTTTTCGATGCTGGCTAACGCTAAAGATACGACTGGAAGACCTGAAATTGCGAGCTCGGGACTTTTCCGAAACTGCATTTGAATCGAAGTTAAAGCTGCAACTCGCACACGAAGCGATACAGGTGAAAACATGCAAGAAAATGTTAACAAATCATCGTTCTCTTCGTTTTCCCGCAACGCGTGCACAAAAATACTCTCTTTTGTTTCCAAAGCCATCGTTTGGTTGAATTCTATCGTTTGACAAAGGGCGAGTAAGACAGAGCATCCTGTCAACGGATAATTATGTATTGCAGAGATATCATCCAAAGATGCAGCAGCAGCAGCAGCAGAAGATCCTCGTTCTGCTGCGTTATACGCTGCCTCACCGCCTAGGTGATTTTCTGAAAGTGTCGCCGAAAGTTCGAGCAAATGCATCCGAAGGATATTAGGAAAGGATCCAACGCATGTTTGCGTTAATGCAAATATACAAGATTGGTCCTCAATCGAGAGTTTCTGGACACAATTCGTGATCAAATCGCATGCAGCGATTGTGTTTGTTTTATTATCACGCTGCGAGATGCGCAGAATTCGGTTCACGTGTAAAGAGAGATTGACGACGTCCTCACCTTTCTTCACGGCATCGTAAAGTTGTGCCATTGCAGCCCAGCTAGCTCTATCGATGATTGCGTTTACTCTTTCGTCCTCCTTATCATTTTCTTTCATGTCGCACCAGTCCGCGATATCCGCGATGGCTTCGCTCACCCACGTGACATCCATTGCACTCGAACATTTATACCAGGGCAAACACTTCGTCAATATCTCCAGCGCGGCAAAAGATCCTTCTCTTACGAGCGCAACTCTGGTTAATCCTGAAATTGATGAAGAAGAGACAGAAGACGACGTCGATGTCATCACGCCACTCACGTTCCTTTCAAAAATCAATCGATAAAACAACCCCTCAAACCGCTCGATGTCATCTTCTTTCAAAGTCGCGTAATACAAGACGGTGGAAAAGACATTCGCTGCCCCGGATTTCATCGCTCGATACAGAGGCATGTAATTATTGCTATCGTCTTTTTGTCCTTTCGTGCTGCTCAATACGCATATATCGTAGATACCTCTCACTAAAAACCTTCCCTTCGTCCCATCCGACATCCCTTCCAAAGCTGCAAGTAACTCACTCGTAACGACCTCTTTCTCCACGACATTTTCAACTACCAGTTCGCACACGCGTCGAGATATTTCGTCCACCACAACTCTGCTCTCGTGTAAAAAACACCTTCTCAGGAGAGCTTTCTGCTCTCTCGATCGCACCAATACCGCGTTCTCGTCTTCCTCGTCCTTTTCCTTTTCCTTCTTCTTCTTCTTCTTCTTCGTCATTTCGACGCATTCTTCGCACAAAACTCTCGTCGCAAATCGTAACGCGCGTTCGTTTTCGCGAACAGATTTCGTCCGTTTCTCGAATCGCTCGAGCAGTTCGGAGAAGGATGCACGCATCATCGCCTTCTCACCGCGAGCGGTCTCCTCCCTCGAGCGCGCCACCACTTTTCTCCGTCATTCCTGTTCTTCTTCTTTGAGTCGTTTTTGTTCATATCTATCTTTTCTCCTCTGTTCTCGGGAAGCGAAAGAAAAATGAAAATAAAATAAAAGCGACATTTTACTTTTGAAAAAATCCCCCTTTTGGGCGATACCTGCCCCGAGTATTTAGAGAGGGAAAGAAGTCTGAGAAGACGACGACGACGACAACGACGACGACGACGACGAGTGCAGCGATAAAGCGCGTATCCGTGGGTCCGTCGTCATCGCGTCGATGTTGACCACTCCTCCTAGAAAGACAAAGAGTGTCGTTCCAGTTGCGGATGAAAATCCCCGAGAAATAATTCTCTCTTCCCCGACTGTTCTCGTCGATGGTGATGAAAAGAATAACGAGACGAAATGTTACGAACCGTTACACGACCCATCCGCGCCGAATGCGTTAGTTTTGGTCACTGCTGAAGAGGCGAGAAAGATGTGCCCGAATGTACCGTGTGTGGCGGTCGTTATGGACCCAAATATTGCGAGGAAATTGCGAAAGCACCAAAAGGAAGGCGTTCGATGGATGTTTCGGACGTTGTATGGGTTTGAGAACGATTATAACGATAATAGTAAGGATAGTAGTAGAAGTATTCGTAGTAATAGCGCGACGAATAGTACAATAGAGAATTCCGGTGTGTTACTCGCGGACGATATGGGATTGGGCAAGACCTTGCAAGTGCTCGCGCTCGCGTGGACGGTGTTGAAACAGACGCCCTTTCCAACGTTGAAGAAACCGTTTAAACGAATCCTAGTCGCTTGTCCGGCGTCGTTAGTTGGCAATTGGGGAAATGAGAGTAAGAAATGGATTGGTAACGTTCGAGCTCAGTGCGTGACTGCGGATGGTGGCGCCGAGAACGTCGCACGCGCGTTTCAGAAATGGATCGAGACGAATGAAAACGTGGAAGAGAAACAGATGCAATCATCTTTCGATAGGTTTCCGATTTTGATAGCTTCTTACGATACTCTGAGAAGAATGGCCGTGAAAATACCGAATCACGCCAGACCGGATTTGTTGTGTTGCGATGAGGCGCATAAATTGAAGAACGTATCCGGTTCGAATCAAACGGTGGATGCGTTGAAAGCGGTAAAGGCGAAACACCGCGTGTTGATGACGGGAACACCGATTCAGAACAATTTGATGGAATTTGCGGCAATTTTGGACGTCGTACAACCAAATGCCAAGACGGTTTTCGGATGGAACTCGTTGGAAGAGTTTAAGGAAATGTATGAGAGACCAATTATGGAAGCGAGGGCAAGTGAGGCAAATAGGGATGAAAAGAAGAGAGGGAAAGAGTTGGAAGCTCAGTTGAGGAAAGCGACGAAAAAGAGAATATTGAGAAGGAAAGCACAGGACGTGTTAAAAGAGTATTTGGTGCCGAAAACGGAATATTTGATGTTGTGCAACATGTCCGAAAAGCAAAAAAGATGTTACAAAGCTGGTGCGAACTATTTTAAAGAGAATGCAAACAAAAACAGTAATAACGCGTTGAGCGCGATTAAAATTTTGAGACAGTGCGCAAATTCTGCCAAGCACTGTTTAGATGCCATCGATCGATCATGCGTGCTTGATGAGATATTTTCGAATACCATTCGCGATGCAGCAAAAGAAAAAGGAGAAGAAGAATGTAGCGGTAAATTAACCGCTCTGCGTTTGCTTTTACAATCTTTGAAAAATATAAACGAAAAAAACAGAAGCGTTAATAATGGCAGTCACCAACGAGTGGTGATTGTTTCCGGATTCCAAGACCAATTAAATGACGCCGATAAGCTCTGCAAACGCGAAGGTTTAACGACGTCTCGATTGGACGGAGAAGTTAAGGTAGATGCGCGTTCCGAGATAGTTCGACATTTCAACACTGGTAACGTAGATGTCATGTTACTCTCCGTCTTAGCCGGTGGCGCTGGTTTGAACCTGATTGGTGCAAACTGCTTGATTTTAATGGATGCAAGTTGGAACCCTGCGGATGATAGGCAAGCCATGGCGAGAGTGTGGCGAGACGGGCAACAGAAACCTGTGTTTGTGTATCGATTGGCGAGTTTGGGAACTGTGGAAGAACGCGTATTGTTGAGACAGCTCGGGAAGGAATCGTTGTTGATGGACAAGACTAACGATGAAAAAGACCTCCTTGTCGACGACGATGATGATGAGTTTAGTTTAGAGAAGGAAGAAGTTGCAAAGCTCGTCGAGTTTAAAATAAATGGCCACAACAAGGACTGGAAAGATATGCGATTGAGTAAACTAGGACAACACGAAGCACTGATTAAGAACTCTGCGGCGTTGATGGACTGCCGACCTGAAACTCGTCTCGTTCAGTGCGTAGTCAAAGTGAGTTGTACGGTAAATGATGAAATCGAAGAAGAACAAGAAGAAGGAGAAGGAGAGAATAAAAAAAAGAAGAAGGAGAAGAACTTTTACGTTCCTCCACAAAAGTTGTTAACGACTGGAAACTCTGCGGCGACCAAGCGCATCGCGTTTGAAGACTTGATTCGAGGGAAAGACAAAAAGAACAGATAGTCGTACGGGTACTCATAGATGTGTAAAAAAAATTGATAGCGAATAGTTGTTTCGATCAACTGACCTTTGGGTTATGGGCCCAACGCGCTTCCGCTGCGCCAATTCGCTCGTTCGTTATTTACCATTGGCTTTTTCTCTCTAAATTTTTTAATATAGGGTTTAGATTAAAAAATATAAACTAAAAAGTTGTAAAAACGACACGAACGTAAAATCCCATACGGCAAAGAATTACACAAAAAATCATCACACTTAATAACTCGAATTTATTTTATGACATTCGACGCACTCGCACGCGCTGAGAAATTGCAGAGATAGGTAGGTAGATAGATATAATCGCGGCGAGAACCTGAGAATTTGGAGCACGCGATGGAAGAAAGCACGAACACTCCCAGTACCTCCGGTAAAAAGAAAATGCGCGTCGTCGTGAAAGTCGGCACATCCTCGTTAATCAAAGCGGATACCGGTGTCGTTCACCTCTCCCAATTGGCCAAAATATGCGAACAGATAACGGAGTTGCAGAAATCAGACGAGTTCCAGTGCGCGATTGTGACTTCTGGAGCAGTAGGAGCTGGGATGCTCCAACTCGGAATCAAAGAAAAACCGAAAGAGCTGCAAAAGAGACAAGCGTTAGCGGCGATTGGTCAAGCGCATTTAATGCACTATTACGAAGACATGTTTGGAACGTTAGGAGTAAAAACGGCGCAAGTTTTACTGACACTGGAGAATTTATCGCAGAAATCGCAGTATAATCGCGCGATGAACACGTTTTCCTCCTTATTCGATTACGACGTGGTACCGATTGTGAATGAAAACGATACCGTTGCGGTCGAAGAGTTACGGTTTGGGGACAATGATACATTATCCGCACACGTCGCTTCCTTAATATCCGCGGAGTATTTGTTTTTATTCACCGACGTGGATGGTTTGTACTCCTCGAATCCAATGAAAGATCCTAATGCAAAACGAATTCAAGTAGTGGATGATATAAACAAGTTGATGAGTGAAGTGGACGTGGCCAGTGGCGCTGGGTCCGCTGGAGGAACCGGTGGGATGTTGACCAAACTTACCGCTGCGAGAATTGCGAGCGCTGCTGGGTGTAAAACAGTCATCGGGAGAAGTACGGAGATGAAGAAGGTTGTCGAGTGTGCTTTAGGTTTAAACGGCGTAAATCCCCATGAAAAGAAAGAATACACTTTATTTTTGGCCGCCATGGATGCCGCTAAAGGCAAGAAACGCTGGATGCTTTCCGTGCCAGTGAAAGATCGCGTGAGAGTCAACAAAGAAGGCGAGGAAGACATAAAATCGGGTGAACCGTTGCTCGTGAAAAACGTGTTGGTCGGTGATAATAGTGGTAAAAGCTTTAAAGTTCAAGATTGCATAATCGTCGAGGACGAAGAAGGGAGAGAAATCGCGAGAGCGATTGTGAATTACAGCGTGGAAGATTTGGCGCAGGAAAATGTACGAACCTCAGACGCTGAGGAAGAGTTTGTGCATTCGAGCAACTTGTGCATCACGCATTTCAACGAGGAGTATAGATCTGTCTCCAGAAACGATTGATCGTAGTTTAGTAGCATAGTTGACAAAGTACTCTGTATGCGAGTACCCGCCGCATGCTTATTTGTACATTTATGATGATACTCACGTACTTGTATGCATAATACGTATGAATAATTTGTTTTTTCGCCTCTAAGTCTAACGTCTAAGGGAAAAAATGAAAAAAGTCGGCACAACACAAAAATGAACGCCGCCACTGCTGTTGCTGCCGCCACTGCTGTGACCGGTCGGAGAGGCCTCGCACCGGGAGGTGCAGGAGCGAGAGAACACAAGCAGGGAGAGACGATTGGCGTTCGTCTTCCGAGGTATTGCCGACACCACAGTGCGAGGAGTACGAAACGACAAAAAACAACGAAATTGGAGTGCTGTCGGTGCGTTTTCAACAACCGAGTTGCTCTCTTTTCTTCTTCTTCTTCTTCTTCTTCTTCTTCTGCAACGAACGATAATGCGGATGAGGGGAAAGATAGAGAGGAAGAAGAGAACAAAGAAGAGAGGAAAGAAGAGGAAATGGAGAAGAACACCCCCAGTACTACTAATAGGACTGAAGAGAACGATGTCCTGGTAAAAATCTCCCTCTCTCTCATAGATTTCTACCGCAACGAACTGTCTCCGTTTATGCCAAAAAGCTGTCGGTTTATACCGTCATGTTCGAATTACGCATTTGAGGCATATACAAAGTTTGGGGCAGGGAAAGGGTTTATATTGACCGCGTGGAGGATAGCAAGGTGTAATCCGTTTGGTGGTAGAGGATATGATCCACCGAGGTGGCCCCCTAGTTTCATGAAATAGAAAATGTTGTTGTCTATCGCATGCGCTGCTAAATTCACAAACTTTAGTTTATTACTTCTACTTCTATCATTTCTATTATTCTAAAGAAGCCGGGAGAGAAGATTGCTCGGGATCAAAATTCGCGCTCAACATGATCCCCCAGGTCAAATCTGAAATGGGGTCGTCTTTCGTCCACTTTGAGCTACATTTACCTTCCCAGAACATGGGCTTAGTTTCTTCATCGATGGTGACATCCTTCTTCATTTCTAGAATTTTTGAAGCTGCAGAATAGTTCATTGCTACGCCCTTCAGCATTTTCATCGCTAAGTTTTCGTTTAAGCCCTCCTTACCGCCGGAGATGATTTCGTTTCTCGTCGTCGCATCCTGCGCGTCCGTGTTGTTCTTATTGGCGTTTCTGTTTTGTTGTCTTTCCATCGTTTCTAAAGCCAAGGTGTGAAACACCCCCGTCTCTCCGTACAAAGAGGGATCCTCTCGAACTGACGGAGAATGCGTCACAGCCGCGCAGAGCAAATGCAGAGCTCCTTCTGCGTTCCCGCGATGTTCAGATGAGTTTGCTATATCCCCTAAAAGAGTAATCGCACACTCGGCGCAGTCATTTGGGACCAAAAATCCATCGAATAAAGGTTGTGCCAAGAGCTCACACGCCTGCTCTAGCGTTGTGATGCTAAACTCATCCAAAAATCTATACATATCCTTGAAATCACAGAAGACATCATCATCATCATCACCATCCCTGTATTTTCCGAAAGCGTTTGAAGGTTTTTGGAAAGCGCGCCCGACACTTTTTTGTACTCCTGTGCGGCGATCATACTCGTCCTTATTTTCGTCGGCACCACTCTGCTCTAGTGCATCTTGTGAGACAATAATGCTGTGTAAGGTGTCCTCGAGAACTGGTGAAACTACTCGGCAACCCTCGGCGAGTAACTGAAGCGCCATTCTGGCTTCCTTTTTGCCAAAAGTACTTTCTTTTCCTTTTAGTTTTGGTTTTTCCTCGACGTTGGTACCATCTCTGCTATAGTCACCATAGCATCCATCTTTTTCATAGAATGCGTACAAGGCAATTGGTAATAATCCACAAAGCACGCACGCTAATGTTTTTTTACCGCCCCATATTTCGGTCGCACTGTATGGAGCAATTGATGCCAACGCAGTCGCTGCTGATCTTCGCATCGTTTCTGAACTCTTTAGCATACCTTTTAGAAGCAGAGGCACAACATCTTGAAGAGATATTGCAGGCTTCGCCTGGTAAGCGACGCCTTTTCCAACAACGTTTGAGTCAGCATAGCGAGTTCGCAACGGCAGCGGTGCAGACGCAGCGTAGGTTGAAAAAGACGCCGAAGAACCGAACGTATTCAGTGGTGCAGACATCAGAGAAACACTTACCAATCGCAGGGCAGCTTCATAGATTTGTTCATTGGTGGAGCGCAAACATGCAACGCCAAACCAAAACGTCTGAGGTGCGATGCGAACGTAAACAAACGGTGACTTCCTCAAGGCAACGAGTATTGAGAATGTGAATCTCATACCGAGTTGCATACGATGGCTAAGCGCTCCGTCCTCAGACTCTCGGTGAGAAGATGACGGGGAATGTGGCGGGATCATCGATCCAGACAATAATTTACCTTCGGACATAGCCGCTGAGGTACACATGATTCCCAGGAACGTTCTAAATTCTTCATTACCGAGAGGATGACGCAAAGAACCGAGGATATCCATCGAGGTCAATGCTAAAGTGAATGATCTCGCCTTCGATGCCCAACGCAAAGCCTCACTCACCCATCTTTCCCTCGGCAAAGACTCAAATACCACGCAGTCTGGAAAGCGATGACAAAAGAGATCCAAATTCGATTCATTCAAATAACTCCCGGTCTCAAGTCCTCGACTTGCGAGGAGTTTTCTCAGTTTTCGTATTATGAGTAGAGCGCGCCGATCCGGATCGCCGATTGGCGTTTTTAGGAGAATTTCATCGTCATTCTCGTACTTTCCCATGCGTCTGACGAGAGGTTGCTCGGCAAGCTTGTGCAATAAATTCGCCAAAAGCATCTGACAATATGCACATAATAAAGCATTCCTCGAAGTTGCTAACGTAGCTACAACAGCGTGAACGAGCACAATCAACTGGGAACGAAAATACTCGTCGTGTTCAGTAGCTATTTCAGCGAGAAGAACTATTGCCAAATCTGGTTCTTCAATATAGGAGTGGTACAAATCGTCTGCGTTCGAGTAAATTTCGCTCTCTGGTTCTAAAGCGCGAAAGGAAACGGCCCGAACCAATCTATCAATACATTCCTGGGGCGCAACTCGCGCTAAATACAAACCTATTCGTTTTGGAACGAGAAAAAGGTTGCTTTCAAAAGATTTTATCACCTCACTTTTTTCGCTCTTCGTTATATCTCCAGAAATCATATTGGAGATCTTTGCATTTTCCGTCTTTACGCCGTGAAAAAGCAAGAAGTCCAGAGCGATTTCGAGATTCCGGGGTGCCAGAACTTGAGAGTTCTTCATTACTAAGCAACCCCAGAGAGATTCGATATCTGCTCCAAACTTTACGCTCAAAATGCTCGAGATATCATAGAATTCAAGTAGAATGCGGTTGCAGACTTGGCGTTTCCCCCCTTTCGTGAGCTCTTCGAGTTTTATTGACTGAACCCATGGTTCAAGTGCTATTAAAACTTGGTGGATGGTATTTTTCAGTTGCATATCATTATAGCTACTGCTATACTCATCGCTCATGAGAGAGCAGCATCTTGAAAATGTTTCTATGAGTAATTCAGGTGCCAACTTTGGAGCATCTCTGGTTAGAACCATTATCTTTGAAGCATTTTGCAAGAGATTGTAGTGCACTTCCGGAAGGTCAAGCTGAGATGATGAATCTTGGAGGAACATGCCTGCAAGCGCATTTGCATTCACGTCGTCAAAAGTGCTGGCACCTTCGTCTTTACCATCCTGGGTATTCTTCGATAAAATAAAGATGGCTTTGATGAGCTTTGACGCATTCTCCCTATTTCGAGCATCGAGGCTGATTAGGTTGAAGTATGATAACGTCACTAGATGTGCGGGCACCATGAATCTAATAATCGCTGCTCTATTCTCGATAGTAGCATTGAACGCATCCGATGTAATGTTCGCAAGTGCGGAAAAATAAATCCTTGAAATACTCACAGTCGTAGAGTAACTTTTCTCAATGGCTATCTGTAACAATTGGGGATTATGCGAGCAGAAACCTATTATTGCTTTGAGCGAAATCCGTTCTGACTCATCATCACTACTCAAAATCAAAGAGTCAATCCAATCAAAAACCACACTATCTTCTCTTAGCATAGATTCGTCAAAAGCAGGAGAACCTAGAATCGATGCCAACGCGTCTTGAAAATTTCTTATTTCCGCAAGATCATGGGTTTCAGCGCGAGCTTCTTCTATCCATCCCGAGATATTGGTCCATAGCTTCATTCGCGCTTGTTGTTGTAGCACAGAACTACAGTGCATTTGTATGTCTTCGACAGTTCGGGATATGATGAATGCGACAGAACGTTTCAACTCTTCCACAAGTGGCTTCATGTCATTATCCTTCCCGCCTGATGCTGATCTTGCCGCAGCTATTGCGATGCAAGTTGCTTCCTCCACAAACTTTCCAATATTTTCGCACACAGTGCGTCTCGTATTAATATCATTTGTCGCAGATTCGATAAAAGACGAGTTTCGTAAAACAAGTGACTTGTAAAGTTTTGCCAGCATCACCCATGCAGACAGGACGGAAGTGACAGAATTCATATTGGACTGACTACTCATCACATTACCCCCTGAGATCATGATACTCGTAGCATCCACCGTACTCAAATCGTTTGTACTTGAAACAAATGATGAAACGGTTGAGTTTATCATCTGAAGTCTCGGAATCGATTTCAACACATCAGAGCAAGCATCTAATAGCTTCGGTATCACAAAACAGGGCACTCCTTCCAAAACGTTCAGAATTGCTTCCGGTTGACCACCTTTCCCTGTGAAAATAGATGGAATTGCCAACTTAAAGAGCGTCTGAAGTGAACCACGAGATCCTATAGTTACGAGTTTAGGACCAGATTCACTTTCATCAGAACTTGCGTCTTTCTTAGAGTTACATATTTCGAGGTCATCCTTATCAGTTGCTGAGCATGCAAAACACACATAGTTTCGCCATAACTCAAAGATGTATGAGCCTTGTTCTTTAGGAGCTTGCATCATCACACCTTTTCCTTCCAGAACCATAATAGCTTGCACTCGCTGCAACGCCTGCGCTCTAGCCGTGTCTGAAGCAGCTTTGCACGGTTTGGTCACAGATCTTGCTAATACGCCAATCGCTGCACACAATGCGTTACTTCGAAGCGCTTCGTTCCCAAGGATCTCCTCAGCGGTAACAGAGTGGTGTGACTTAGCAGCGCGTCCGATAGGTAATTGTTTACCTGATTCATTATTAAAAGCAGAAGTCGCTTCCTCATATATGCGAAAGCGACAGTCGTCGATGACACTCATTACAGATTGTCTCAAAGTACTATGATTTACTGTGTTAATGCTCCTGAGCTTATGAGGAGATGAAGCGGTGAATTTACGTGGTGAATTTCTTTTGCTCCCACTATTTTGCCCCGACCTATACCTCTTATCCATGGATTGTAAATGAGAAACTTCCCGAAGAAGCGTTAAAGCTGCCAGACGAACTGATGCAACTGGATCACAGAGTAAAATTAAACCTGCAGCTTCCGGTCTCGTTGAATCTATGATTTCATCATTATCTAAATGCCCATGGGTTGCGTCAGCTTCATTCCTATCACGATTAAGTGCTATACGACGTCGCTTGAGAGCGATTGTGAGAGCCTTCGTCGCGGACTCTCTTAACGAGTGTTCAGATGTATCTCTCAAATTGATCAAACTCGAGCTTGCTGCCTGGATTAATCTGTTACATGCATCTGTAGAGGGTAAGGTACCATCTTCTCCACTGAATAACATAAGTCTACTCAGCGCACCACCAGCAGCTATTCGAATTTCAGAATTTGTGTGTGTGATGAAGTGAGGAACGAAATTTATCGGATCTACATTCGGTACCTCGACTTCCGGGATACATCGCAAAACAGCTGCTAGAGTGGGATAGCTACCTCGAATCAGATTCAACTGTTCATTACCAAGGTTACGAGAGACCGTATACCCAGAATCCGAATACATGGACTGATTGATTTCCATCGCACGAGCTACTACTCTTTGTAATTGCTCCACGAGTTCAATAGCATCGAACGATGCTTTCCTATTAAGCTGAATACTCGCGCAAAAATTTACAGCAATGGCGATAGCATCCGACGGCTCTGTTTTAGAGAGCATTCTCAAAGCAATGTTAATAGCTCGTGTTTTGTCGACGGCATACGCAGCTGAAAGTGCGATTGTGCTCATGAAACGAACATGTGATGACTGCTCTTCGTCGGGTGCGAACGTGGTGTAAGTTCCAAAATCCTTGGTCTGTAGTGACGCAAGCGCGTCCATACCAGCTTCCAAGACGCCAAATACGATGTCTGTAATTACTCTGTCGTTCGAGTTACTTCCATTTAGCCGCCGATTAGCAACTCGAAAAAATCGACGAGCTACATCGGCGGCTTCGGCTGATTTTCCTTTGAACTTCTTCGCGCGTTTGCTTACGCCTTTACAAAATCCTATCAGATCCATATGTTTCCCAGAGTTATCTGCTACTGCGATGGCATTATCTTCCTGTAAAGTTCCCGCAAGTTCCCACGCAAAAAGTGTAGCAAGCAAAGGCGTCGCATCTTCTAAATGCTTTTCGTTCGTCTTTACCCACTCCATGATGAATACTCTAGCTTGAATACACGTTTTCGTCCACTCTAGCGGGATTTCGAAATTTGACTCCGTGCCACTCGTATGGAGCACTCGAATATCAATACACTTCGAGAGCAGCACGCATAATCCGTGACGGAAGTTGCTCGGTTTCGCTCTCGATGGAGGTATCCATTCTGTTGGATTAAACACTTTCAAAAATTTTACCGCATTCGGGATATTCTGCGCGTCGTGTCCCCTATCCACCCCAAAATCATGTTCTTCAGCGTGAACTAATAAGCTAAGTTTTGTGCTGGAAATGGCAAACAGGATCCAGTTTGCTTCTGCTCTTTGATTTTCTGTCAGCCGTTTTTTCAGCGAATCCACGAAATATTCGAGCGCTTCATCGAAGGATATTGAGAATAACAAAGCGACTACTCGAGATATTGCGAGTCCAATATCATCTTCTTCGCGAAATATCTGCATTGCAGCCTCCTGGTTATTCTCTTCATCGGGTTTCTTCGCCGATCCGTGTTCTTGGAATATGAATGAGCCGGACGAAGAAGAATTCGTTCCGAATGGTGTCATCTTGTCAGGCGAGTACGAAGATAACCTATCTTTATCCTTCGAAGGAGTACGCATCAGAAAATCTTTCACATTCGAGCCACCCCTTACCCTTTCATCCTGCATCATAAGATTTTTCGCTCTCGATTTTTTCCTTACCGTTACGTCTAATGAAATACCATCTCTTTCTCCATCATCCCCTCTCGCTTCAGCTAGATGCTCATCTATAGTTTTATCTATACTCGCTCTCAAAAGGTCTTCTTTTATCCAAAGTTTTCTCTCTGGAGCTAAATAATGCTTAGCGCGTTCGCACAAATGACCAAGCGCGAGCGGCGCGAGAAACTTGACTAAAATTTTATTCGTTGTGGCTGCCTCCGTTGTGCTCGTCGTTTTATCCGATAGTATCCCTTCCCTGTTTTCGATAACTGCATTCACTATTACTTCGATCGCCAGCCATAGCGCACACAAAGCCTTCTCCTTTTGCTGTTCTCTTACATTATTAGTATTTGGTTCACCTGTGTTCGTATCCTCTGTCACACCTTTTTCCCAATTGGCTAAGTTTTCGACTAAAACTATCGCATGCGTCGGCGCTATTGCCGCCAATGCGTCCAATAAACTCCCATATTTGCGACGAAAAATCTTCTCCATTTGTGAAGATGAAGCAGATGTAGCGCTACCACTCATAGTAGCATTAGGCTTAGCATGACTTTCGGCGCCATGCATTTGAAACAACGAATTCGAAGACGTCTCCGAAGAAGACGCAAAATTTGAAGTCGACGAGGACAATTCCAAACACGCGGACGTGTATCGTCGAATCAACGCTTCCGCGATTGAATTGCTCGCGTGATCATCGCCACCACCGGGTGAGGATGGTGCGCTCATCGCGTTATTATTTGTTTAAAAGCAAAAGCATTTTCGTTTGTTGTCCTATAATTAAAATGTGTCAAAAATGACGAGCTACGTACAACTAAAAAAATCTCATTTTAATTCTTCTTCGGCTTAAAACCAGACAAAACTAACGTGCGGTGTAAAAAATCAAACGCGATATCTTTGAGTGAACTCTTTTTCTTTGATGCGGTTGGTCGTCCCCTTCTCGCTTGCAAATCCGACCCGCACGCGCGATGGTTGTTGAGCATAAAGAGGAGATAAAATATGAAGCCAAGGAATATGAAAAGGGAGGATACGATGAGAAAAGAAGAGTTTGATGAACTCGTGTTGCTGACGCGTTGTTGTCGTTGTTGTTGACCGGGATACCTGTATTCTTGTTTGCGTATGTGCGCAAACGCGTTCCGTCCATCTTGGTGCAAGCCTATGAATGTATCACAGAACACGCTCTCGAAACGCCGCGCGTTCTTTTCTTGCATCGCATTCCCCGTTCGTTCGGGAAAGCACGTTTTCGCCAACGCGTAGCAGTGCGCCGTTGTATGCGCACCTCTCGCCTTTGCGACGTAGTCTTTTTCTGTGGTAGACGACGCTGCCTCCGACGACAACGACTCGTAATACTTGTCGCACTGTAAAACGTCGCAATACTCTGCTAAGCACACGTCTCCTGTGTTCTTATTATCGTTCAAAAAGCGCGCAGTCAGGTAAGCGTCGATGTCCGCTTCTGATTTGAACACCTGGCCAGTGCCCACTTCCTTCCACTCTTCCTCTTTCTTTCTTTTGTTGTATCCTTTCCTTTTCATTCTCTCGAGGTTCAGATACCTATCTCTGCTTCTCCGCAACGGGCATTTTGCCGGTACCTCTTCCTCCTCGTTCTCGAACAGAGGGTAGAAAAACTGGTAAGACCGCGCGAAAAGAAAAGAGACAAGGACGGAGAGAGAGATTAGTTTTAGGGGTGAGTTTTTTGAAATGTTTCGCAACGAAAAAGCCCCGCTCGCGAACTCGGCGACGGACCTCTTCTAACGCCCATCTGGCGACTCTCGATCTCTTCTGGTCGCAGATTTCGTCGTCGTCGTCTGTCGTCGATGGAATGTCGTCCGCATCGAAGCGTCTGCGTCCTCCCTCCATGTGGGTTGTTTTTTCTAACGGCATTTGGGGGAAGATTTTGGAGAAAAAGTCAACCCTTTTCACACACCCAAAAACGAAAACATTTGTCAAATCCAATTCCGCATCACACAATTTCGTTCGCGCAAACACCTTTTCACCGATGGGCACGATCAAAACGCCGCTCGAACAAGCTCCGCCGACCGTTCCTGAATTTCACAACGAACAAGACGTTTTGCGACACTACGAGCAACTCTCCTCCGATTGCGATGCGGCTCGATCGAAAATCCAAGAGCTTCAACACCAAGCGAAAGAACACGAGTTAGTGGTGGATGCGATTAAAGATTTGGACCCGGAAAGGAAGTGTTTTCGACAAGTCGGTGGCGTGTTGGTGGAAAGGAAAGTGAAGGAGGTGTTACCGGCGGTGAGAGGGAACAAGGAACAGTTGGATGGTGTGGTCGGGAAAATCGAGGAACAGTTGAACGTGAAAGAGATGGAGTTGACAGAGTTGAAGAGGAAGTATCAAATTAGAGAGAGAGGAGAACAGGCGCCGGGCGATGAGGAATAGTTCATGTAGCTTTTGTATTCTATGCTTTAGCAGTTCACACATACATACATATATATATATATATATACCTGGTAGTACCGTACATACCATGGTACCATGGTACCATGGTATATACATGTATATAATTATTCATTTTCTTCACCCGGTTGTTCTTCTCGTTCTTCATCGACATTCGCCGCCATCGCTTCCAGCTCTTCCTTCAACATTTGTTTCGTCGAATCTTTTTTGTTCTCCTTGATGGTTTTGTGTTGCGCACCATAACCAGCTTCGAACGATTGGTCGTGCCTCGCGCCGTGCGCTTTGTTCATTCGGTGCGCTTCGTTGGCGTCGTTTGTGTAATATCTAGAAATACCATTGGCATCCATTACCCAATGGCCGCTCAGTTTTGACGGCGGAGGCACTAACAAGTTTCTCGAACTGTGCGATTTGGCATTATGCGCAGCGGCGTGTTCGTTGGCGGCATGCGCGTGCGATGCCGCACCTTGCGCGTTCGCCGCTCTGTTCAACGCGCGTTTCTGGCGTTCCTTCTCGGCGTTTGCTTTCGCCTCTTTAGCCACTTCAGCCGCCTCTTCAGCCTCTCTCGCTTTCCTCTCGTCTTCGATTTCTTTCTCCCTTGCAAATTTCACCGCCTCTGCTATCGTCTTCTCTCTCTCCTCGGCTTCGCGCTTATCTATCTCTGCTTGCTGCTTCTTCTTCAACACCTCCATTCGCGCGGCCATTTTCATCTCCACCTCTCGTTTCTCCGCCGCTGCTTTCGCTACGAGAGGATCCTGCAACGTTGCGGCTCTTAGTTTCTCATCCGCCAACGCTTGCTGTTGCTTGAGCTCGTTGATTTCATTTTGTATCCGCTCTTCCTCGCGTCTCTTCGCGGCATCCTTCGCCGCAGCCGCTTTTTCTCTCGCCTCTGATCGCATTTGCGCTCTCTTCTGAATTTTTTCTGATTCTTTATGGTGCTGTTCGGCCTCCAATCTGGCCAACTCTACTCTCGCTGCCGCCTCTCGTCTCGCAGCTTCCAATTTTTGCATCTCCAATCGCACTTCCTCTGCTCTCGCTTCCTCTAACTCCAACTGTCTATTAATACGTTCCGTCTCTCTTTGCTCTGCTTCCAACGCTTCCTTCGCTTTTTGCTCCGCCGCCATAATCTGCGCCTGCGTGTGCGGTTTTTGCGGTTTCGGTTTGTTCAGCTTATGCGCCGCCGCGTTTGCCGCCGCCTCTTTCGCTCTTCGCACTTCCTCTCTCTTCTTTCTCTCTCGTTCTCTCTCCCTTCTCGCTAACAGTTTTTGCCTCTGCGCTTCGAATTTGGCGTTCAGCGCCGCTCTTACAGCGTCCCATTGAATAATCTCGCTACTCTCTCCTCCGTCGTCATCATCCACATCTACATCTCTATCGCTCTCCGCTCGATCCAACACCAACTTCATCAACATCGCCGACGCTATGTCTCGATCGTTCCCATTTTGCGCCGCTCGTTCTAACTCTTTCTCGTTCTTTGCTCGCTGCTCTTTGATGTTACTATTAGAGCCCTCGTCATTGCCGTTTCGTAAATCTTTCCCTTTTCGATTGATATCTTTCGCGTATCTCTTTCGCAAAGCCGTCGACAACTCTTCTAATCTTTTCTCCGAGGAGTCTAAGTCGTCCTGGGTTTGTTGTTGCTTTTCATCGCTCTCGTTCTCCTCCTCGTCATCGTTACCCGACAGATCCAGGCTTCCCTCGTCTTCGCCGTCTTCCTCGTTCTCGTCTTCGTCGTCGTCGCTTTTTGAGGAGTGATGATGATGATGACGACGATTTCTGCCTTGTTCCGTCCCCATCATCGTCGCGAGCTCGCTCGCGCTTGCATTCCCATCTCCTCTCATCATTACAACAAGCACCGAAAAAAACACGACGCACACCACCACCACGCTCAGCGCCGCGAGTTTCTTCGTTCCCAGTTTCCTCAGCGGAACGTTCAGCGCGTACCTCACGTACCGGTGTTTCTTCCCGTCGCCGAAATACTTTCTTTTCCTCTGTTGTTGTTGTTGTTGTTGTTGATGATGATGATGTTGATACGCATTTTCATCATCGTCATCATCATCATCGACGCCAAAAACGTCGTCGTCGTCTTTTTTGTTCGACTCGGCGTCCCAGTCTCGAGCCGCCGACGACGGCACGTGTCGCGATCGCGCCGAACCGCCCCGCATGCGTGCCCCTTCTCGTAGGTGGTGGTCGCTCCAGAGCCTCTTTCTTTCTTTCTTTCTTTCTTTCTCTCTCTCTTATTTATAATAAAGGAAGAAAAGAAAGTGATTTTTTGTGGTAAAAATGGTCCCATTGTCCCCTCAGATTAAACACGCTGCTTTGCGCGACGAGAGAGTGCCCGGTCGAGCGCGCGCATCTCTCGAAAAGCTCTTCCCTCCTCCCTCTCAGACGACGCACGCGTACGCGCACACACGTGGGCGCACTACGCATGGCTGACGATTCCTCGAGAACGGAGGGAGAAGCACAACAACACGTCGTTTCGTCGTCGCATTTATCCGAAGCGCCTCTCGTCGAGCTTCCCAAAGCGCAGTCTCGTTTGCGGGGAAAAGACGTGTGGGCGAAAACATCCGCGGTCGTGTGCGTCTTGCGACGACCGGGATGAGTGTTCTGTCGCGCAGAAATCCGGCGTCTGCGATCGATCGAGAAGAAACTGAACGACGCGAACTGCGAGTTACACTGCGTGCTGAAAGAATCCATCGAGGAGGAAGTGGTCGAGTTCGCGAGGGACTTTTGGAAAAGAGAAGAGCGATTGTACCTCGACGAAACGCTGGCGTTTTTTCGAGCCGTCCACGACGGCGCTTTGAGAAAGTCGAGTTTGTTTTGGACCCTCATAAATCCAATCAAAATGTATAGAGTCGTGAAGAACTTTAAGAAGATCGGGGAGAGAACGCCGAGGAATAATTTGAACGGAGAAGGGTTGATTATGGGCGGTTTGATTGTGTTTAAACGAGGCGGAGAGGTTGTGTATTCGCACCGCGAGAAAGAATGGGGCGATTGCGCGCCGATTGAAAAGGTTTTGGAAGCGGCGAAAAAAGCGAGTTTGGGATGAAACGCATAGATGCGTGTATGGAAAAAATATTGGTGAAACTCTTTGCGCAAATTCTCTTCTTTAAGAAAGAGAAGCGCGTTGAGTTGATAACATTTGAACATTTGGGCACATGCGCATCGTGATTTTCGAAGAAGCCGCGCGCGCACATTAGATTTGAGAGAAGAATTAGAATGTATATAGTGATATTTGTATTACCAGGTGGTACCGTAGTGAGAGCTGAAGAAAAATTCACTCCAACTCCTGCGTTTCTGTCTTCTCTTCTCTCTTGAACAGCATCACTGGCTTTGAACTTCGATGTAAAACGTAATTCGCGCACGATCCGAGAAAAAATTCGTGCAGCCGCGATTTGTGATGCGCGAACATGAAAATAAAGCAGACATCATGTTCTTCGCTTTTGCGAACAATAACCTCCCCTACAGATCGTTCGCCAGGATCGTAACTCACCATTTCTAAGCGATTACGCTTCGCGTTCTTATCCTTCAAAATCGGAATGAATGCGCGTTCCACAAAGTCTGCACACTTTTCTCGCCATTCGATTTCGCTCTCTGGCTTCAATCCAACGACCATGGTATCGTGATACGCTCTGCGATAACTCGTCGGAACGACGTGTAAGAAGATAATTTTATCTCCTTCTCTGTGGATGTGTTTCAAAATGTATCTCAAAGCGCTCTTCGAGTCGTCCTCGTTTTCTTCGAACGGAAATAAGATGCGTCTCTCCTCTTTGCAGGAAAACGCGCACACGCAGATGCCCTTCTTACAGTTCAAACAGACGGAAACGATTGTCGGTTGCTGTCGATTTTCAATTGCCTGCTCTTCGATTGATTTCGTCGATCGTGGAAAAGCAGATGACATTTGATTGAACGTTTCCAGCAAACGCGCGCGTGCGGTTTTTATGACGAGAAGAGGTTCACTCGTATTTTTTGATCACACAAAATACGAGTACAAAACAAAAGAAAACGCCAAAAAATACATGTCGTCCATGAAATGCGTCGATTGCAAGCGCACCGAGTGCGAATGCAAAGACAAGTGCTTCGATTCACTGGTAGAAAGGAAGTTTTTGGTACCTATTTCCGAAGCCGAGGACGAGAAGTCGCACGGCGTGCTCCTTTTTAAATGGTTTTTGCCGATGGTGCGTGTCCAAGAACACGACGAAATTCGTTTGATACACGTATCGACGAACAAGACAGAGAGCGTTTCGGAAGAAGATTACGTGGACGACATATTGGTCCCGATTCTTAACTTTCACGGCGTGAAAAGAATTAAATTGTTAATCGAACAAGGAATGGAGAGCGAGATTTCTGAGAAGATATGCGAGGCTGCGACTGAATGTGACTTGATTGTTATGGCTGCATCCCAACAACAAGGAAGGTCGAATAAACACATCGGACGAGTATCATCGGCGGTGGTGAAGAACGCAACGGTACCTTTGTTTATGTGGAGAGATACAGAAGTTGTACCGTTGAGAGAGGAAGAACAGGACGAACGTTCGTTTCGCGAAGTAAAGTGAAAGTATAAGCAATATTTTGCATTCATGCGTTGTAGTTAAAAGTCTCTCTCTCTCTCTCTCTCTCTTTCTCTCTCTCTCTCTGTTGTTCATTTTCTCTGAGCGTCACGTTTTACGCATCTTCGATGGTTGCCTTTTCAAAATCAATCGAAGATGATGACATTGCTTTGTTCTTCGTGTGCTGCGACGTCCCTGCTTCTTTTTTCGATGGTGACAATTCTCTTTTCTTTTTCGTCTCTTTTGGCGTTTTATACACGATCAGAGGCACTTTCGAGTGATGAAGTGCATAATTCGTTACCGAACCGACAAAAAACTCCTGAATCCTTCCTTTACGATGACTCGCCATCACGATCACATCAGCGTCGAGAATTGACGCCTTTTCGCACACGACTTCCCCGATGGACGTGTTGTTCATCTCGTACGCAATGATGTCGAGCTTATACGGTATTTTACGTTGATCTAGAATCGGCAAAAGCGTTTCCGCGACGTACTTTGCACAATCCTCTCGCCACTTCTTTTCTTCTTCCGGATTGGGGACTTCCACGAACGAATCGTCGTACATGCCCCACACGTGTTGTGGGAAGCGTGCGGGTATCCTGAGAGAGAGAGAAATAGAGAGAGAGAGAGAAAGAGAGAGAAAGAAAGAGAAAATCATCACACATCCGAGAGAGCAAAAAAAAAAGGAAGACAAACGTACACGTGTAAAAGCACAATCTGGTCCCCGGCGCGATGGACGTTCTCGATGACCCACTTCAAAACGTCCACGTCTTCACCGGTCGAATCGATCGGCAGCAGGATTCTGCGCATGATTGTATCAGCAGGGAGGGAGATAAGAGAGAGAGAGACGTCCGAGTTCTATTGTTCGCGGAAGTGAGGGCCCTAGTCGTCTTTTTTTTTGTATCTTTTCGAAGGAGAAAAAAATACGCGCGAAAAAACAC
>MDTG01380408.1_pt1 | contig 25604 bp, 17 predicted proteins | sample 811421 | NCBI WGS metagenome assembly MDTG01 (sample SAMN05326645, study PRJNA326480) | marine metagenome | isolation source: seawater | place: Pacific Ocean: South East | collected 2011 | reverse complement strand
CGCGGCGGCCACGCTGCCCGGATCCATGCCCGCGTTGACGTGCGGGCCCAGCACCAGCGCCGCGCCCCACCAGCACATGGCGCAGTCGGGATCCAGAGAAGCCGCCTTCAGGAACGACCGCTCGGCGGCCTGGTGATTGAACCCGTAAGTCAGCATCAGGCCCTGGTCGAACCACTTCTGCACCTCGGGATCGGTGCTGCCGATGGATCGGCTGTAATCGCCGAGGCCCTCCAGCAGCGTCGCACCGACCGGTGCCAGCCCCGACAGCGCGTCGACGGTTGATTCCGCCTCCGAAGCCGTCTCGGAAGCCTTTGCGGACGGCTTCGGTTGCTCCGTGCATCCGCCCAGCAGTGCGGCTGCCGCAAGAAAGGTCAGCATGATTCGGACTGGATATTTCATCTGGTGCTCCTCCGGGAGACCCCGTTGAGGCTTCATGTATACGCCCTATCCGGGCAAGTTACAAATCGCGGTCTTCGCGGGATGGGCCCTCGCCCCGTCCTCGGCGAGACCGCCAAGGATGCGGTTTCGGTGGCGGGGATTTGAATGCCAGGAGGCGTGCGGTGCCGTTCAATGCGGCGACGTCGGGCGGGTTCAACCCGACGCGCTGCGAACCAGCGCGACTCGGGCGATCTCGATCCGGGCGTCGAACGCTTCGCCGTAGGCGGCGACCGCGATCGAGCGCAGGTGCGAGGGGTCGGGCCGGCCGGCGATGGACTTGCCCTCGAAGGCGTCGAAGTCGACGGTGCCGGTGGACCATTCCGGCGACACCGGCAACGGCGCCCGATAGTATTGCCACGGGCGCGAGCATTCCGGCGTGCGCAGGTGGAGGAACCAGGCGCCGGGCCGGCCTCGCAGTGTCGTTTCGATGCCGGTGTAGCTGCTTGCATCGAAGGTCTCGCGGTCCCCGGCCAGCGGCAGCCGGACCTGGATGAAGCCGCCGTTGTTTTCCAGCCGGACGCGTCCGGTCATCCGCAGCGCCTTGCCCTGGTCGGTTTCGACCACCTCGGCCTGCATGTCCGACAGCCCGCCCATGACGCGATCGGTGAAACCCTGCCAGCGCGTGCCGATGGCCGAAACGCCGTCGCCGCGGTCGAAATCGTCGAGAAGAAATCGTTCGGGTTCAGTCATGGTAATGGTCGTAAACGCGAACGCCGCTGCCCGCGCCGGCAATCCGACGCGTCGGATCTTCGCGGCCGGCGCTCAGTTGCAGTCCCGCAGGTAGGCGGCCCGAAGCGCGCTTCGCGCGGCCCGAAGGCGGTTTCCGGTCGGTTCGTCGTAGCCGGCGCGCAGGCGGTCGTGGATGCGGTCGATGCGCGCCAGGTATTCGTCGCAGACCGCTTGCGGATCCCGCGCCCCGACATCCGCGGCCGGACGACGGTTCTCGGTGGACGATGCGCCATCGACTCCGCTGTCGGCGACCGGCGGCGGTTGCCGGATCGCGGTCGGTCTGTAGCTGGACAGGTTGGCGCCCGGCTCGCCCAGCGTGCGGAACGCCACGCCCTCGGGTTTCTTGTCGGAAAAGTGCCGGTTGCCGGCCTCGTCGAACCATTCGTAGACCTGCGCCTGCAGCGTGAAGGACAGCATGGTGACCAGCACCAGCGAAAGCGTGCGTTTCATGATCGTTTCTCCCCTGAGCCGGGGACGATCTTGCCACAGTCGATCCGCATCGACAAAGCCGGAAGGCGACCCGCAGGGCGTGCTTCAGGGTCGATTCGTTTGCCGGTGCCCGGTGGGTTCCAGTCCGAGCATGCCGGTAAAGATCAGGAACTGCGCCGTCGTGTAGAGGCCGACGATCACGATTTCGGAATATGCGAACGGCGCGATGAACCGGTCGATGCCGATCAGCGAATCGGCCACCAGGAACAGCACGGCGCCGGACCAGACCCGCCCGGGACGATCCTCGACCCCGGCGGCCAGCACGGCCATGGCCACCAGCGCCGAGACGTAGACGAACACCGGCAGCATGAAGGCGCCGAGGCCGGGCAGCATCATGGCCAGCACGACGCCGCCGTAGACCGCCGGCGGCAGGCGGAACTCGAGGCGGTCTCCCAGCGGCCGGCGGCGCTGAACGAATGCGACCGAATAGGCCAGCTGCGTGACCAGGAAGCAAAGCAGTCCCTGCATCAGGTATTCGTGGCGGTCCAGCGCCAGGAAGATGTCGCCGGCCGCGGCGGCAACGAAACCGATCGTCATCGGCACGCCCAGGCGGGCGGGGAGTCGCACGCAGAGCACGCCCGCGGCCAGCAGCATCGGCGCGGCCTTGACGGCCCAGTCGCCGGGAAATCCCGGGGTCCAGAGACTCAGCCAGTAGCCGAGCCCGAACGCGGCGAACAGGATCGGGGACAGGCGCTCGATATTCATGCCGTCAAGTATAGGGAAGGGCGTCCGCCGCGGTGGAACGGTCGCTTCCGGCATTCATGGAATCGAAGCCCCGGTCATGCTATAAATTGGCGCTGGTAACTGCCCGTGACGTCGGCAGCGCTGCCTCGGGCCGGTTCCGATCTCCCCGGGTGCATGATCGTTCGACGCGCAACAGGTCCTAATCCACCCCAAGGAGATTCATGATGCAGGGACATTCCTTCCACGCCGCCGCCGGCGCAGGCACATTCGCGAGACATGCCGCGATTGCCGGCGCCTTGATGCTTGCCGCCACGCTTTCGAGCGCCCAGGACGCGCCCGACGCCCCCGAGCGCGCGGAAGGGCCGACGCCCGACGTGGCCCTGCCGTCGAACGCCGAGATCATGAGCAATCCCGTTCTGCGCAATGCGCTGAGCCGGTCCAGCGAGGGCCTGGTGTTCCAGCGCGCGCCCGACGGCAGCGTCTCGGTGGACCTGCAGGGCCGGTTCCAGAACGTCAGCGTGGCGCGCATCGACGCCGACGGCGAAATCCGGACCGGCTGCGTGACCAGCCACGAGTCGCTGGCCGAATTCCTCGCCGCCCACCCCGGCGCTTCGGAAGAAGACTACGAGGCCGAGACAAAGGGGCACGGCGATGACCGGTGATATTCGACTGAAGGCCACATGCCTGGCCCTGGCGCTGGGCGCCGCCGCGTCCGCCCAGGCGGCCACTTTCGTCATCGTCAACAACGACCCCCCCGGGGTGGGCTTCAACGACACCACGCCGGTCGCCCCGGTCGGCAACAACCCCGAGACCACGCTGGGCGCGCAGCGGCTGTTCGCGGTCCAGTTCGTCACCGACACCTGGGGCGCGCTGCTCGAAAGCCCGGTGACGATCGAGGTCCGGACGCAGTGGGTGGACCTGACCTGCACGCAGAATTCGGCCGTTCTGGGGTCGGCCGGGCCGATTTCCGTCAATCGGGATTTTCCGAACGCGCCCGAGTCGAACACCTGGTACCCGATTGCGCTGGCGAATTCCCTGGAGGGCGCGGACGCCATTCCACCGGATCCCGATATCAACATGAACATCAACATCAATATCGACGGCGATCCGGGCTGTCTTGGTGGTGCGACCTGGTACCTCGGGCTGGACGACAACAATCCGGGCGGCACCGTCGATATCGTGCCGCTGGTGCTGCACGAGCTCGGCCACGGGCTGGGCTTCCTGACGCTGGTGAATTCGGCTGACGGCACCCTGTTCAGCGGCCGCAACGACATCTACATGCTCAACCTGCGCGACACCGAGGTCGACCTGGACTGGGACGAGATGGATAACGCCCAGCGCCAGGCCTCGGCGATCAACGATCCGGACCTGGTCTGGACCGGGCCCAACGTCACCGCCAACGCTTCGAGCTTCGTCGGCCAGGCCTCGGCCTTCAGCGATGGCTTCATGCGCATGAACGCGCCCGATCCGCTGCAGCCCGGATCGTCGGTCTCGCACTGGGCGGCGGGCCCGTGGACGTTGCTGATGGAGCCGTCGCTGTCGGGCGCGCTGTTCGACGAGGTCGACCTGACCATAGACCTGTTTGCCGACATCGGCTGGCAGACGACGGTGGCAACGGACGTGATTTTCGCCGACGGTTTCGAATGACGCCGCCGCGCGAATCTGCCTGAACGCTTATCAGGCCCGAGGCTTGCGCGCCCTGCGCCAGGCCTCGATCGTCGCCCGCGGGATCGGGAAATAACCGTTGGTGACCGTCGCTTCGCCGGCGTTCTCGTCCGGCTGGAGGTGAACGTACCAGCCGTCGCCGGGCGCGACTTCGACCACGTCGTCGATTTCGAACAGGTCGTCGCGGTGCACCGATTCCTTGCCGGCCAGCAGTTCCCGCTTCGCCCTTGCCTTGACTTCGGCCCTGCCCGCGCCGGCGTAGAACCCGTAGGCATGGCGCTCGCCGAACTCGCCGGCGACGTAGCCGCCGATATTGATGAAGTACAGGCGCGGCCCGGCCGCGGGCGGCGTCCTTTCCAGCGACACCCGGAATCCGGGGACGCGGTCGAGTTCGGCCCAGGCGTCGACGTGGAGCCCGTCGGACGCGCCGAACCAGCGATCGAGCAGCTGATCATGAATGTTCTCCAGCGAGTCTCCAGCGGCGAACACCACGTCGTGAAGCTCGACGTTGCAGCGCTCGGCCCGGCCGCCCAGGCAGACGGCGAACAGTCGCGGGGATTTCGAATCCGGGATCGGCATGGCAAACCTTGTGCGGCAAACGGGTGACGCCAATCATGCCACCGGCGCACGCCCGATCGAATGAATTCGCGGCGAATTTGCCGTCGCTGACCCAATCCAGGTCGCGTTCCGGCGCCATTGTGATCGACGGCCCATGCCGGCTTCATCAGTGTGCCGGGCCGCCCGAACAAACGTTCCAAAACCGTCGAAATCGGGCTTCGAGCCTGCAATTTGTGCGTTCTCGGTCTTGCGTTTAATGTAGTCGGGATATATCTTTGGGCCTGTGAACGCCCCCGATTTTTCTCCGAAAAACCGTTGATTACACGTTTCACGCGCGCCCGGCGAATTTGCCGGCGACGTGTTCGGTCCAACAATGGCCCTTCAATTCGGAGCGCGACAGGCGCTGATCCAGCGGGCCGGGAGTATTGCAATGAACGAAGCCCCTGGTGGTCTCCACAGCAGTCTGGAGAGCGGCGGCATCGACAACAGATCCACCGGCATTCGCGGCCTGGATGAACGGCTCGGCGGCGGCCTCCCGGCAGGCCGAACCACGCTGGTGGCCGGCGGGCCCGGCGCCGGCAAGACCTTGCTGACGGTGCAGGCGCCGGATGAAAAAGTCCGGTACATGGGCGCGCGCCGGATCGCGTTCGATGCGATCGACGTGGTGCTTGCCAAGCGCGGCAACCTCCGCTTCGCGCACAGCGCCGTCGTACGTGTGATCGACCGGGCCGAGAACCAGCGACCGAAGTTACGGGTCGCACTGGACCCTGACGTCGCCAGGTTTTTCGGCAATCCGACGCGCGATGAGCCGCTGGTCGATTTGCGCAAGCGGACAGAAGGGGCAAGATCCTGATGCCGGCCGACAAGGGTCAGCGGGATTCCATGCAGCGGCTCGATGAGCTGATCGCCCGGCTGGACGAGGTTCAGCGCGAAATCCAGGGGTTGACGCAGGACCAGGTCGACGCAGTGCTGATGCCCGACGGGCTGCCGTTCCTGCTGTCCGGCGCGCAGGAAGCGCTGCGTCGGCACGAGCAGGAACAGCGGGCCCATGCGGAACAGCGCGCGGCGATCCTGGATGCGCTGCCGGCCAAGGTGGCGTTGCTCGACGAGACCGGTGAAATCATCGCGACCAACGCCCGCTGGCGCCGGTCCGTGAACGGGCTGGATGCGGCCGTGGGAACCGGGGAGAACTACCTCGAGGTCTGCGACCGGGCCGAAGGGGACGACGCCGATTACGCCGCGGCCAGTGCCCGGGGCATTCGCGAAGTGCTGGCCGGTGATCGGTCCGACTTCTCGCTGGATTACCCGTGTCCCGGTCCGGACGGCGTCGAAAGCTGGTTTCGGCTGCTGGCCGCGCCCTTGCCCGGCGTTTCGGGCAAGCGCACCGTGGTCATGCATATCGATGTCACGCTGGAACGAAAGGCCGAAGCTCACGCCCGGCGCGAGCAGCAGTACTTTCGCCAGCTGTTCGACGGCAGTCCGATGCCGATGTGGGTGTTCGACCGGGAATCGCTGCGATTCCTCGAAGTCAACCGGGCCGCGATCGAGCACTACGGCTATTCGCGCGAGCGCTTCCTGGCCATGACGATTCGCGATATCCGGCCGCGCGACGAGGTCGCGCGCCTCGACCGACACCTCGAAAGAGTGGAGCACGAAGGTCAGCGGCGGGGATTCTGGCGGCATCTGCGCGCCGACGGCAGCGTGATCGACGTCGAGATCGTCTCCGACGTGCTCGAACTCGATGGTCGCGATGCCCGCCTGGTCGTGGCCACCGACGTCAGCGAGCGGCTGCGCGCGCGTCGCAGCAAGGAGATCGAAACCCGTGCGCTGGCCGCGATCTCGAACCGCGAACCGCTGGACGCGATCCTGGGGCTGCTGATCGATGGCCTGGAGCAGATCGTCGACAACTCGGTGGCCTCCATCCTGCTGCTCACGCGCGACGGCAGGAACGTCTCGAAGCTGATGGCGCCCGGGCTTTCGGTTCGATTGAGACGCGCCCTGGAATTCATCCAGCCGGGACGCGATGCCGATCCATGTGGAGCCGCCATCCACAGGGGCGACGCCGTGATCGTCGACGACATTCGTAGCGACCCGATGTGGCGGGAGTTCGCCGGGCTGGCCGACGAAATGGACCTGCGGGCGTGCTGGTCGTTGCCGGTCAGGGACTCCGGCGGGCGCGTGATCGGCAGCCTTGCCGTTTACTACCGGGAACCCAGAAAGCCCGAAGCCTGGGAGCGTGAACTGGCCGAAGTCTTCGGCTCGCTGGTGGCGCTCGCCGTGGAGCATCGGCGCCAGGACGAGGCCCTGGCCAACAGCGAGCGCCGGCTGCGCAAGCTGTTCAGGGAAGCGGCCACCGGTATCGTCGTGGTGACCGAGGCCGGTGACTTCGAGCAGGCCAACGGCGTTTTCGCGGCATTCGTGAACTGTCCGGAAGACCGGCTGAAGACATTGAACTATCACGAGATCACCCATCCCGACGACCGCGAAACCGTGCTCTCGGCGATGCGGCGCCTGCTTTCGGGCGCAAGCCATGCCGAGACGCTGGAACAGCGGTTCAACCAGGTGGGTGGCGGCGAGGTCTGGGGGCGCGTGCGCCTGTCCGCGCAGGCCGGGCACGACGGTCAGCCGGACCGCCTCATAGGCGTCATCGAGGACACCACGCCGCGCAAGCACGCCGAACTGCGGCTGGAGCGGGCGAACGCGCTTCAGCGAATCGCCGGGCGCATCGGCCGGGTCGGCGGTTGGTCCATCGACCTGACCAATGACGAAGTTTTCTGGTCCCCGGAGATATTCGACATCCTCGAGTGGGAAGGCGACGAGGCCCCCCCGCTGTCGGATACGCTGGAGCTGTATCCGCCCGAAGACCGGACCCGCGTGCAAGCGGCGATCCGGCGCTGCCATGACGATGCCGTACCGTTCGATCTCGAGGCCGAGATCCAGACCCGCCACGGGAGGCGATTGCAGGTTCGCGCCGCCGGCGAGCCCGAAATCGGCTCCGACGGACGGGTGCAGCGCCTGATCGGCGTGTTCCAGGACATCACCGGACAGAAGCGGACCGAGGCCCAGCGCGCCGAACTCGCGGCCCGACTGGAAAACGTGCTGGAAAACATGTCCGACGCTTTCCTGCTGCTGGACGCGGACCTGAAAATCACCTACATCAACCGCGCCGGCGAGCATATGGTCGAGGCCGATCGCGACACATTGCTGGGCCAGGTGCTGTGGGATGCGTTTCCGGAAGCCCGCGACACCGAAATCCAGGCGCAATACGAGCGCGCCGTTCAGTCCGGCACCAGTGCCCATTTCGAAGTGTTCTACCCGCCGCTGCAGAACTGGTTCGAGATCCACGCCTACCCGTTCTCCGACGGGCTTGCGGCCTACTTCCGCAAGACCACCGAGCAACGTCACCTGGAAGAACAGCTGCACCAGGCCCAGCGCATGGAGTCGGTCGGCCAGCTGACCGGCGGCATCGCGCACGACTTCAACAACCTGCTGACCGTCATCCTGGGCAACGCCGAGCTGCTCACCGAATCGTTGGAGGATTCGAAAGAACTCGAACCGATTGCCCGCAACATCGGCGATGCGGCCATGCGCGGCGCCGAGCTGACGCGTCGGCTGCTGGCGTTCGCCCGGCGCCAGCCGCTGGCGCCGGAACCCACCGACGTCGACCGGCTGGTGCGCGACCTTGAAGACCTGCTGCGACGCGCGCTGGGCGAGCAATGCGAGATCGAGATTTCGCACGGCGCCGGGCTGTGGCCGGCGATGATCGACAGCAGCCAGTTCGAGAGCGCGCTGATGAACCTGGCGATCAACGCGCGCGATGCCATGCCCGACGGCGGGCGGCTGACCATAGAGGCGGCGAACGTTCGCATCGACGACGAGTACAGCCGCCAGCATTCCGACGTCGAGCCCGGGCAGTACGTGCTGGTCGCCGTTTCCGATACCGGCATCGGAATACCCGAGGACAGCCTCGACAGGGTCTTCGAGCCTTTTTTCACGACCAAGGAAAAAGGACGGGGGACCGGGCTCGGCCTGTCCATGGTCTACGGCTTCATCAAGCAGTCGCGCGGGCACATTCGCATTTACTCCGAAATCGGCGAGGGCACCACGATCAGGCTGTATCTCCCCCGGGCCTCGCGCACTGCGACCGCGCCGCGCCCACCGGAGCCTCGTACCGGCGTCGGTCGAGGCGAGGCCGTGCTGGTCGTCGAAGACGAACCGTCGGTGCGTGAATTTGCCGAGAGTATTCTGTCGCAGTACGGTTACCGGGTCACCAGCGCGGCCTGCGGGCGCGACGCGCTCGAACTTCTCGAGCAGGGCCTCGCGTGCGACCTGCTGTTTACCGATGTCGTGATGCCCGGCGGCATGAACGGACGGGAGCTCGCGGCGGCCGCGGCCGACTTGCGCCCCGACCTCAAGGTTCTCTACACTTCGGGCTATACCGAAAACGCGATCGTCCACCAGGGGCGGTTGGACCATGGGGTGCAATTGTTGAGCAAACCCTACAGGCGCGACGAGCTGGCACGCCGAGTGCGCCAGGTCCTCGATCAGGCACCGGTCGAACCCGGCCGCGTCGATGACCGCTGATACCGGCAGCGCGCCGGGCGCACTACGCACGCAACTGGTCTTTCTGCTGCTGGCGCTGTCGCTGACCTCCGTTGGCCTGGCCCAGGGCGTCGGGAACCGGCCACTGGTCATTTCGGGCTCCAACTGGATCACCGACGCCCCGACGCACCTCGCCGGCAAGGCCGGCTATTTCGGCGCCGATGCCGGTCCGGAAATCCGCGTCGAGCTCGCCGATTCGGGCAAGCAGTCGCTCGATCGGCTGCTGGCCGGCGAGGCCGATTTTGCCCTGATGGCCGCGGTGCCTTTGGCCATGGAGCTGCTGCGTCTGGAGAAAGAACCCGCGCTGCGGGCCGGCCGGCCGCTGGTGCTGGCGTCGATCGGCCTGTCCAATTCCACCCATCACGTGATTGCCGACGCGGCGCGCGGAATCGAGCAACCCGGCGATCTCGACGGTCATGCGATCGGTTTGCTGGTCGGCAGTTCGGCGCACTACGGCTGGGACAGGTTCGCCGACTATCATCAAATTAGCCCCGATTCGGTTCGGCTGGTGAATACGTCGCCCGAACGCCTCGCCGAGGCCCTTTCAGAGGGCCGCGTCGACGCGGTTGTGACCTGGACGCCCTACAGCGAGCGGATCATGACGCAACTGCAAAGTGATGGCCGCCGGTTTCCGCTGGACGCGATGGACTCGGTGAGCTGGCTGCTGGTCTCCACGCGGTCGACGATCGACAATCATCCCGACGAAGTTCGACGGGTGCTGCAGGGCTATGCAAGGGCCATAGAGATGCTTCAATCGGAGCCGGATCGTGCGGTTGAAATGCTGGGGCAGCCGCCGGGCTGGTCCGAGCACGGGCGCGTGGCCTGGAAGCTGGCCCTGGACTGGCCGTCGCTGTTCAACGTTGAAGACAAGATGGGCTGGGGCGCCGGTCTGCTCGGGGTCGAGCGGCCTCGCCTGAGCCCGGCCGCTTTCATCGCGCGCGAGCCGCTGGAACGCTATCGACCCGGGGCCGTGACGCTGCCGATCTGGCTTGGCGACGGCGATGGCTCGAAATGAGGCTGCAGACCCTGGCAACCGCAAGCCTGGCGACTGCGGCGGCGGTCGTGGTGCTCGCTCTCGGCGCCGGAATCGTGACTTGGCAGAAAACCGGCCGAAACATCGACACGGTCGAGCGGCTGGTCGAGGTCCGGGACGGCGCCTACCGGATCGACGTCGCCATTCGCTACCTGAACCACCTGCACATCGAGCCCGATATCCTCCGGGGGCTGGTCGCGCAGGCCGGGAAGATCAAGGACATGCTCGCCGACGAGACCCATCCTCGAGTCGTGTCGGCCCGGCTGCACCTGGGCGAGATCGAGGCCCTGGCCGAGAACGCGCTGGCCGCCATCGGCGACCCAGCCGATGCCGCGGAGCGGGATTCCGAAGGACGCCTTCGCCCGCTGATCGAACAGATGCGCATTCACGAATCCGGTGCGCTGGAAGCGCTGCACGCCATCATCGACGACCGCAATCGCGAGATTGCCATGGTGGTGCAGCGCTCCCTGGCGCTGCTCGTCGTCATCGCGCTGGTGGTCGTGGCGCTCGGGTGCGTCGTGTTCTGGATCGTGTTCTTTCGCATCCGCAGACCCCTGGGCGCCTTCCGTGCGGCTGCGACTGGCTTCGGGGCCGGAGATTCGTCGGCGCGAATCGCGCTGGACGGAAACGACGAGCTGGCCGATCTGGCCGACCTGTTCAACCGGGCCATGGAGCAGCGAGAGAACTTTCAGTTCATGCTGCAGGAACGGATCAAGGAGCAGCGCTGTCTCTACCGGGTACTCGAACTGACCACCGACGACGCAAAACCCGCCCGGGAGATTTGCGAGGAGATCGTGCGCATCCTGCCCGCCCACCTGATGCACGAAGAAGCCGCGATGGCGCGCATGGCGTTCAACGGCGACGAGGTTTGCGGCGAGAACTGGTCTTCACCGGCGTCGTCTATGAGAAGCAGCGTGCGCCTTTCGGGTGAAGACATCGGCTGGATCGAGGTCGGCTACTCGGGCGAATGCCCGGACCAGCCCGGCGGCGAAGGACCGTTCATGGCCGAGGAGCGCGACCTGCTCGATTCGGTTGCGATGAACATCGCGCGAATGGTCCAGAGTCGCAGGATGGCCGAAAGGCTGGCGCGCACGCAGCGGCTTCAGGCTGTAGGCGAACTCACCGGCGGCGTCGCGCACGACTTCAACAACCTGCTGACGGTCATCCAGGGCAATGCCGAGATGCTCGGCGACACCTTCCGGAACAGAGACGACGAAGCGGCCGAACTGGCCGACATGATCGACTCGGCAGCTCGTCGCGGCGCGGAGTTGACCCAGCGACTGCTGGCGTTCGCCAGGCGCCAGGCGCTGGAGCCGGCCGCGGTCGATGTCGGCGCGCTGCTGTCGGCCATGGAGGGCCTGCTCAGGCGGACCCTGGGCGCAAACGTGGAACTGGAGTTCAAGACCGCCAGCGACACCTGGCCGGCACTGATCGATTCCACCCAGCTTGAAACCGCGGTGCTGAACCTGGTGGTGAACGGCCGCGACGCGATGCCGAACGGCGGCTGGCTGACGATAGAGGTCGGCAACACGTCGCTTGGGCAGACCTACGCCGATTCGCGATCCGAAGTGCTGCCGGGCGACTATGTGCTGGTTGCGGTTTCCGATACCGGGATCGGAATCCCGCCCGACGACATCGGCCACGTCTTCGAGCCGTTCTTTACCACCAAGCAGAAATCGCGCGGAACCGGACTGGGCCTGTCCATGGTCTACGGCTTCGTCAAGCAGTCGCATGGACACGTCGCGATCTACTCCGAGCCCGGCGAGGGCACCACGGTCAAGCTGTACCTCCCGCGCGCGCTGGCCGGCGAAATCGAGAGCCCGCCGAAAGCGGTTCCGGCGGGCATCGAGGGGGGCGACGCTGCCGTCCTGCTGGTCGAGGATGACGATCTCGTCCGGCGCTATACCCACGACCTGCTGGTCTCGCTGGGCTACCGGGTCGAGGTCGCCGGCAGCGGGCCCGAAGCGCTCGAGATCCTGGATCGTGGGGGGGCAGTCGATCTCCTGCTCACCGACGTCGTGATGCCCGGCGGCATGAGCGGCCCGGACGTGGCCGATGCCGCGTCGTCGATGTGCCCCGGCATCGCGGTGCTGTTCATGTCGGGCTATACCGAGAACGCGATCGTCCACCACGGCCGGCTGGATCCCGGCGTGAAGCTGTTGAGCAAGCCGTTCAGGCGGCGGGAACTGGCACGGAAAGTGAAAGAGGTTTTGGCGAAATCGAGCGGGGGCGGGCAATGAAGGACACGGTAATGCAACGATCATCGCAACACTCATCGCAACAATCGGACACGCAGCGCCTGCTGATCGTCGACGACGACGAACTCGTGGGACGCACGTTGGAACTCATCGCAAAGCGCGAAGGCTACGAGGCCCGGGTCACCTGCGATCCGGACCGGTTCCTGGACCTGGTCGGCGAGTGGCAGCCCGATATCGTCGCGATCGACCTTGTCATGCCGGGCATGGACGGCGTTCAGGTGCTGGCCGAGCTGGCCAAGCGCGAGTTCCGGCAGTGCGTGATCATTACCAGCGGCGTCGGGCATCGGGTGCTGGACGCCGCGGGCCGCTCGGCGCGCGAGCACGGCCTGCACATCGCCGGCATTTTGCCCAAGCCGTTCACCCGGGACGACGTCCGGGCCCTGTTGAACCGCTGCGGCGTCGACGACAAGACTGAAACCGTCGCCGAACCGGTGGGCGCTTCGGCCGAACCTGCGATCGATATCGAAATGCTTCGAGACGCGCTGGCCAATCGCCAGTTCTTCCTCGAGTATCAGCCCAAGGTGCACTGCGCCGACGGTTCGCTGGCCGGGCTGGAGGCGCTGGTTCGCTGGCGTCACCCGGAACGAGGCGTGATCTATCCCGGGAGTTTCATCGAAGTGCTCGAAGATACCGAGCTGATGGGCGAGTTGACCAGCCAGGTCATGGACATGGCGCTTGCGTGGTTCAGCGGATTGAACATTTCCCGGGACAGCGAACGGCCGGTCATGCTGTCGCTGAACATTTCCGCGCGCTGCCTGGAGGACGAAGTGCTGGTCGAACGCATTGCCCGACGTTGCCGACGTCACAAGGTCGATCCCGGCCAGGTCATATTCGAACTCACCGAGACCAGCGCGATGCGTCACCCGGTGCGATCGCTGGAGTTGCTGACGAGACTCAGGGTGATGGGCTTCCAGCTGTCGATCGATGATTTCGGCACGGGCTTTTCGTCGATGCTGCAGCTGGTTCGCCTGCCGTTTTCGGAGATCAAGGTCGACAAGTCCTTCGTGATGTCCGGCGAACAGTCCGAAGAGTCCCGGAAAGTCGTGCGGTCGATCGTCGAACTGGGCAAGTCGCTGGGCCTTAGAACCACCGCCGAGGGCATCGAATCGCAGTGGGCGCTGGACTTCCTGCGACCGCTGGGCTGCGATTTCTGCCAGGGCTATTTCATCAGTCGCCCGGTGGACGGCGATACCATTCGCGAGCGCTGGAACATCTGACGGCGCTCGACGCGGTGGGCTTCAGGCCCCCCGGGGCGATTCGAAGGCCGTATCGTCGAAGCGCCGCATCATCCGCATGTATTGCCAGGTGAACCCGGGCCACAGCGTGGTGTTGCGGCCCGATTCCGGGTGCAGATACCAGCTCGAGCAACCGCCGGAGTTCCAGACCGTGCCGGCCAGCTTCCGATGCAGCCACTCGTTGTAGCGGCGCTGGGCGGCCGGGTCGACGGCGAGAATCTTCCGCCCCGACTTGCGACGATATTCCAGCGCGCGCAACACGAAGTCGACCTGGGATTCCAGCATCAGGATCACCGAATTGTGGCCCAGCGCCGTATTGGGCCCCATCAGCAGGAACAGGTTGGGGAAACCGCTGACCGCCACGCCGCGCCAGGCCTCCGGGCCCTGCGCCCACAGCGTTCCGAGATCGGTCCCGTCGCGGCCGGTGATCATGCCCCGGGGTACCGGATCGGTCGCCCGGAAGCCGGTGCCGAGGATCACCACGTCGGTCGGATGCCTGCGGCCCTGCCTGTCGACGACGGCGTCTTCTTCGATCCGGTCGATGCCGCAGTCGATCAGCGAGACGTTGTCGCGCATCAGGGCCGGGTAGAAGTCGCTGGACAGGATCACGCGCTTGCAGCCGATGTCGTAGTCCGGTGCCAGTTTCTTTCGCAGTGCCTCGTCCGGCACCTGCCGCCGAAGGTGTCTCCGGGCCAGCCAGCGATGAAACACGGTCAGCCGGTTGCTCCAGGCAAGCCCGGGCACGCGCGCCTCCGAGATCAGCCAGATGCCGAAGCGCGCGAGCTTCTGCAACAGCGGCACGCGTCGATACAGGCGCCTGCGGGCCGGGCCTATCGCGGCGTCGGGGCGTGGCAGGATCCACTGCGGCGAGCGCATGTAGACGTCGAGGAATTCCACGCGACCGGCGATCTCGGGCACGAACTGCGCGGCCGAGGCGCCGGTGCCGATCACGGCGACGCGCCTGCCCGCCAGTTCGACCGAGTCGCCCCACTGCTGAGAATGGAATACCGGCCCGCGAAACCGGTCCAGCCCCGGAATGTCCGGCCAGGCCGGTCGCGAAAGACCGCCGATGGCCGATACCAGCACGTCGGCCGACCAGGTCTCGCCGTGGTCGTCGGTCAGTCGCCATCTCCCCGCCTGTTCGTCCCAGGCGGCGCGATCGATGCCGGTACCGAGGACCAGCCGCCGCTCGAGGCCGAATCGCGTCACGCAACGTTCCAGGTAGTTCTGGATCTCGTCGCGCGGCGCAAATCGCCGGGTCCAGTCGGGGTTCGGCGCGAACGAAAGCGAATATAGATGAGACGGAACGTCGCAGGCGCATCCCGGGTAACGGTTGGCCCACCAGGTGCCGCCGACGCCGGCCGCCCGGTCGAAGATCAGGAAGTCGTTCAGACCTTGCTCGACCAGTCGCGCGGCCAGCCCGATTCCTCCGAAGCCGGCGCCGATGATGGCGACCGGGACGTGGCGTTTGGGGGAATCGTTCATGGCCGGCATTGTATCCGGCGTGGTTGCCTCGTCGCCCTGTGGCAAGATTGCACTTTGCATCGGCTTCCAATAGTCTGATGAAATAGGGTGTTGCCGGCGAATCTCGACATTGACGACGATACGCACTGCACCAGCCGGTACTTGTGAACGGGATTCGCCCGGGCCCGGTTCGTTCACCGGCTTTCCACGGCGACATTCTCGACGGCGCCGCAACAGGGAGACGGTGGATGAAGCAGTGCAGAACCAGGTTGGCACGTGCCTGGCATGACTGAACAGGCCGAGTGGCGGGAAAGCGACGACAGGATTCTCGCCGAGCAGAATCGCTACCTGTATGACGCGCTGCCGAGCATCCTCGTCATTACATCCCTTGTGGCCCTGGTGCTTGTTGCAACGCACTGGAATGTCGTGCCGCGCATGCCGCAGCTGGTCTGGCTGGCGGTTTTCGTGCTGTTTACCACTGCGCGCTTGTCGCTGCTGCTGGCCTATCGCGGCGAGTATCCGTTGCCGGAAAGCAGTTCCAAGTGGTACGCGCGCTATCGCAACCAGACCTTTGTATCCGCAGTCATCTGGGGTTCCAGCGCCTGGGTCTTCTTTTCCCCGGCCACGCCCGGCGACCAGGCCCTGCTGACCTTCGTCGTGGCCGGCCTGGGCGCCGGCGGCGTGGTGAACCTGGCGGCCCGCTGGCAGTGCGCATGGCTGTTCCTGCTCCCGACGCTGCTGCCGTTCGTGGTGCGGTTCCTGATGCTCGATTCCGCGTTGTCGTCGGCCACGGCGTTGCTGATCGTGCTCTACATCGCGGCCCTGATGTCGATGAGCGTACAGCTTTCGCGCAGGACGCTGGGCCATATCCGCGCCGAGCTGCGGGAAGCCGGGCAGGCCGAAGTCGCGCGGCGACAGCATCAGCACTACCAGTCGCTGGTGGAGTCCACGACGGCCATCATCTGGGAAGGCGATCCCGAGACCCTCGAGTTCAGGTACGTCAGCCCCGAGTGCGAAAAGATACTGGGCTATTCGCCGACCGAGTGGACCTCCGACCCCGGCTTCTGGCAGCGCCACATCCACCCCGAAGACCGGGGCTGGGCAGTGGATTACTGCAGCAGGGCGGTCCGGAACCTGAGCAAGCATACTTTCGACTACCGGATGATCGCCGCGGACGGGCGGATCGTCTGGCTGCGCGACATCGTCAACGTCGTCGTCGAGGACGGCAGGCCGCGGAAACTCGTCGGCGTGATGATCGACATCAGCGAGCTGAAGGAAATCCAGGGCGATCTCGAGTACGTGTCCGGACTGCAGCGCCTGATGGTCGACGTGTCCCGCGACCTGTTCGAAGCCGCCGAGTCGACGCTGGACACGGTGTTTTCCGAAACGCTGGAGAAGATCGGGCGCTGGTGCCGGGCCGATCGCGCCTACCTGATTCGCTTCACCCCCGATCTGGCGCACTACTGCAATACGCACGAATGGGTTGCGCCGGGGATAACGGCGGAGATCCACAACCTGCAGAACATTCCTTCGACGACCATCCCGATGCTGCTGGCCCGGCTCAAGCGCAAGGAGCGCGCGGCGCTGCCGGACGTGGCTGGCCTGGACGAGCGCTGGAAAGCGGAAAAAAGCCTGTTCGAGGAAGAGGATATCCAGTCGTTGATCAGCCTTCCGATCTTTTCGGGTGAACGACTGGTGGGCCTGATCGGCTTCGATTCGGTGCGCGAGAAACGCGACTGGAGCGACGAGGAAGCAGCACTGCTGCAGATCCTCGGCGACCTGATCGGCGTTGCGATGGAGCGCATGGACAAGGAGCGCCAGCTGCGCGCCAGCGAGGCGCTGCGCGCGCACGCCGAGGCGCTGGCCGGCATGGGCAGCTGGGAGTGGACCGTGGGCTCCGAGGAGTTCGTGGCGTCTGCCGAATGGCGCAACGTGACCGGCTGCGGGCACGCCCCGCTGACGCGCGACCAGGTGCTTGGTCTATCGCCGCCGGACGATCGCGTTCGCGTAATCGACGCGCTTGAAAAGACCGCCGAGACCGGCGAGTCCTACAATATTCAACACCGCATCATCCGGCCCGATAACGGGGAACTGCGGTGGGTGGAGGTGCACGCGGAGCTTGTCGACCTGGGTGACGACGGAAAGCGTCTGCGCGGCTTCGCGCAGGACATTACCGAACGCAAGGCGACCGAGAAGAAGCTCTTCAACCTGGCCCATTACGACAACCTGACGGGGATGCCCAATCGGGTGCTGGTGCTGGATCGACTGCAGCAGGCGCTCAGGCGGGCGCGCAGGAAGGCTGGGCAGGTGGCGGTGCTGTTTCTCGACCTGGACCAGTTCAAGAAGGTCAACGATACGCTGGGCCACGATGCCGGCGATCGCACGCTGGTGGATGCGGCCGTGCGCCTTCAAGGCCTGTTCCGCGAGCGCGATACCGTGGCCCGCATCGGCGGCGACGAGTTCGTGATCGTGCTGGAGGATTTCGAACGTGTATCCGACGTCATCGCGTCGGCCAGCAAGGTGATCGACGCCTTCCACGATCCGCTCATGGTCTCCGGTCGCGAGTTCGTGCTTACCGCCAGCATCGGCATCGCGCTGTCGCCCCAGGACGGCGCCACCGCGCACGATCTGCTGCGCAACGCCGATACCGCCATGTACCACGCGAAGAACAAGGGGCGCGACGGCTACCAGTTCTTCACCCGCTCGATGAACGACGCCGTCGAGCGCAGGTTGGCGCTGGAGGAAGCGCTGCGCGGCGCGGTCGCCAGGCAGGAGCTCTACCTTCATTACCAGCCGCTGATTCGACTTTCGGACCGCGCCTGCGTGGGCGCGGAAGCACTGTTGCGCTGGCATCATCCCGAACTCGGCGACGTGTCGCCGGACGAGTTCGTCGACGTCGCCGAGCAGGGTGGGCTTATCCAGGAACTGGGCGATTTCGTGATCAAACGGGTCGTCGCGCAAGTGGCCGAGTGGCGGCGCCGCCTGTCGCCCGATTTCTGTGTCTCGGTAAACGTCTCGCCGCGCCAGTTCCGCGATCCGAGGCTTGCCGAGAAGGTGATTACCGCAATGAAGAGCGTGGGCCTGCGCGGCGACGGGCTGGAGATCGAGGTCACCGAGGGCGTGCTGCTGCCTGGACGACAGGAGGTCGACCATGCATTGAAGGCGCTGCGCCGTAGCGGCGTCGGGATCGTGATGGACGACTTCGGTACCGGCTACGCTTCGCTGAGCTATCTTCGCGACCACCCGTTCACCAGCCTGAAGATCGACCGCAGTTTCGTCGGCAACCTCGACAGCGACCAGCGTCAGAGACAGCTGGTGGTCTCGGCGCTCAGGCTCGGCCAGGCGCTGGGGATGAAGGTGGTGGCCGAAGGCGTCGAAACCGAAGCGCAGCTGGCGGTGCTGGTCGAGGAGGGCTGCCAGCTGGTCCAGGGCTTCCTGTTCAGCAGGCCGGTGGAACCGGCTCGCATCGAAGAGATCCTGGCCGCTCAACGGCAGTGAGCAGCCCGGCCTGGCCGGTTCAGTCCGAACGGTGCAGCGTCAGGAAATCGTCGACCGTGCCCTGGACGTGCGCGTTAAGCGCCTCGACGTCGCGCGGCGGATGGACGTGATAGAGCGTTCGTACCAGGTCCAGCCCCATCAGCATGCCGAGAAACTTCTCGGCGCTGCACGCCGGATCGTTGCAGCGCAGCAGCCCGGCCTCGTTCGCCTTGTCCAGCCATTCGGCCAGCCGGTCGCGCGTGGCCAGCGGGCCGTGCCTGAATATCGATTCGCGGGTGGCCTGGGGCATGCCGGTGGACGCGCCCAGCGCGTGAATGAAACGGATGTGGTCGCTGCTGAGCAGAAAACGCGTCAGGCGGCAGCCGAAATCGACCAGGGCATGGCGCATGTCGTCGATGCTTCCCGGCGTGACCCGGAAGCGGCCGGCCATGGAATCGGACTCGTTCATGGCAACCGCGGCCAGCAGCTCGTCCCTGTTGGCGTAGCGACGGTACAGCGTCGGCTTGGACACCCCGGCCTGTCGCGCCACGGCTTCCATCGTGACCGCCTGCGGGCCGCTCTCGAACAGCAATGCCCGACCCGCGGCAAGGATGTCGCGATCCTTGCTCAGGTCTACCGGTCGGCCTGGGCTTGTCTTCACCATTCGACGATTATATTCGATTACGATACGATACCGTTCACAAATATCCCGGACCATCAGCCATGGGTCGTCAATCATGAAGTGTCGCCGATGAGTCGAATTGCGCTCTGCCTGCTCGCTGCAGCCCTGGTCGGCTGTGCCAACGAAGATGATGCGCCGCCGCCCGAGTCGGCGAGGCTGGTGATGACCAGTCCGGCCCGCGCGGCCGAACCCGGCGGGGCGCGGCTTTCGGGCACGGTACGGGCGCGTTTCGAGACCCCGGTGAGTTTCCAGGTCGACGGCCGCATCCTGGAGCGCCGGGTGGACGCCGGCGACCGCGTCGAACCCGGCCAGGTGCTGTTCCGGCTCGATCCCCGGGACTACGCACAGGCGGTTTCGGTCGCCAGCGCCGATCTCGAAGCCGCGCGCGCCGAACTCGAAACCGCCGCGTCCGAGACCCGCCGCAACCGGGATCTGCTGGACCGCGAATTCATCAGCGAGCAGGTCTTCGAACGGGTGCAGCTGGCCGAAAAGAACGCGCGCGAACGGGCGCAGGCCGCCCTGGCGCGTCTCGAGCAGGCCCGGAACAACCTCGACTACACCGAGCTGGCCGCCACCCGCGGCGGCACGCTCATCGAAGTGACCGGAGAGCCGGGCCAGGTCGTCGCGGCCGGCCAGCCGCTGGGCGTCATCGCGCAGCACGGCGATTCCGAGGTCGAGGTCTTTCTGCCGGAGCGCTTCGGGGTGCCGAAGTCGGGTCGCGTCGTGCAGGCCGGGGCCACCGTGGCGACGCTCTCGCTGCGCGAGGCTGCCGGCGCGGCCGACCAGGCCACCCGTACCTGGAAGGCGCGCTATTCGTTCGCCGAACCGGCCCAGGTGGCGTCCGACGATGCGCAAGGCGCCGCCGCGCTGCGGTTGGGTTCTGTGGTCAAGGTCGAGCTCGACGCCGGCGGCGACGGCGCCGGCGTGCTCGAAGTGCCGGTCGGCGCGATCAACGAACGCGGCCACGGACCGCAGGTCTGGGTCATTCGTGACGGCCGGGCCGAACCGGTCCGCGTCACGCTGCTGGACATGGACGCCGAGAATGCACGCATCGTCGGCGATCTCGAGATCGGCACATCCGTCATTTCGCTGGGCACGCACCTGCTGCAGTCCGGCATGCCGGTCCGTGCGCTCGAATAGGCCGGTTCCGAAATGCCCATCCCCAACCTGTCGCGTATCGCGGTCAACCAGCGCTCGGTCACGCTGTTCTTCCTGCTGCTGGCCATCGTCGGCGGCGCCTACGCCTTCGTCTCGCTGGGCCGGGCCGAGGACCCTTCGTTCACCGTCAGGGTACTGATGGTCTCGGCCGAATGGCCGGGCGCGACCGTGCAGGAGATGGAAGACCAGGTCGTGGATCGCCTGGAAAAGCGCATCCAGGAGGTCGAAAATCTGTACCGGATAGAGACCTCGGTGCGGCCGGGGCGGGCCGACCTGATGGTCGAGTTCCACGACTACACGCCTTCGGACAAGCTGCCCGAACTGTTCTACGAGGTTCGCAAGCGGATGTGGGACGAGCAGCCCCGGATGCCGCGGGGCGTGATCGGACCGAACGTCAACGACGACTTCTCCGATGTCTATTTCAGTCTGCTGTCGCTGACCGCCCCCGGACTGCCGATGCGCGACCTGGTGCGCGTCGCCGAGGACGTGCGGGATCGCCTCAAGCGTGTCGAAGGGGTGCAGAAGGCGCTGTTGCTGGGCGAGCGCGAACAACGCGTGTTCGTCGAATTCGATAACGCGCAACTGGTCAACCTGGGCATTTCTCCGGCGCAGATCTTCGACGCCATCGATGCGCACAATGCGCTGACGCCTTCCGGACAGGTGGATACGGCGGGTCCGCGCGTCTACCTGCGGGTCGATACCGACGTCTCCGAACTCGACCAGCTTCGCGCCGTGCCGATCCGTTCGGGCCAGCGCCTGTTCCGGCTGGGCGACATCGCGACGGTACGACACGGCTACGAGGATCCGCCTTCGTTCATGATCCGCGCCGACGGCGACGATGCGCTGGTGCTCGGGGTCGTGATGTCGCCGAATACCAATGGACTCGAGCTGGGCGAACGACTGGCCGAATTCATCGAGCGCGAGCGCGACGATCTCCCGCTGGGCATGGACCTGGAGGTACTGACCAACCAGGCCGAGGCCATTGCCCAGGCCGTCAACCTGTTTCAGTTGAAGTTCCTGATCGCGGTGCTGGTGGTGATGGCGGTCAGTTTCCTGGCCATCGGCTTTCGGGCCGGGCTGATCGTCGGCATCGCGGTGCCGCTGACGCTGGGCTTGACCTTCCTGCTGATGAAGGCCGTCGGGATGAACCTGGACCGGATAACCCTGGGTGCGCTGATCATCGCGCTGGGGCTGCTGGTCGACGACGCCATCATCGCCATCGAGATGATGCTGGTCAAGATCGAGGAGGGATTGAAACGCGTCGACGCGGCCGCATTCGCGTGGCGCGCGACCGCCGCGCCGATGCTGTTCGGCACGCTGGTGACCGCGGCCGGCTTCGTGCCCATAGGATTTGCCCAATCCGGAGTGGGCGAGTACGCCGGCAACATCTTCTGGGTGCTGGCGTTTGCGCTGATCATCTCGTGGATCGTCGCGGTCACCTTCACGCCTTACCTCGGGGTCACGATACTGCCCGAATCGGGCGCCGGGGGCCTTTCCGGCCATTCTTCCGCCTACGAGACCCCCGCCTACCGTCGACTGCGCGCGCTGATCGAGTGGTGCGTGCGGCGTCGGCTTGCCGTGGTGGCGGCAACGCTGGCGGCGTTGCTGCTGGCAGTCGCCGGCATGGCCGGGCCGGTCGCCAAGCAGTTCTTTCCGGGTTCCGATCGGCCGGAGGTCCTGATCAGCATTTTCCTGCCCCAGGGCTCTTCGATCGGCCTGACCGATCGCGCGACCAGAAAGGTGGAGGCCGCGCTGCACGAGATGGATGACGTGCGCTCGCAGTCGGCTTATATCGGCGCGGGCGCGCCGAGGTTCTTCATATCGGCCAACCCGGAACAGCCCGACCCGGCGTTCGCCAAGATCATCGCGGTGACCGATGACGAGCACGCCCGCGACCGCGTGATGCAGGCGCTGGAGCAGCGCATTGCCGACGGCGGATTTCCCGAGGCGCGGGTGCGTGTTTCGCAACTGCTGTATGGCCCGCCCGTGATCTGGCCGGTGGAATTCCGGATCATCGGCGAAGACCAGCAAAAGCTCCGCGAGATCGGCTACCGGCTGCGCGATCTCATGGACGCGCATCCGAATATCGTCGATCCGCACCTGGAATGGGACGAGCGCGCGCCTGCGGCCTGGCTGAACATGGATATCGAGCGGCTGAGGCTGATCGGCCTGACCCCGCGCGACGTGGCCGAGCAGCTCGAATACCAGAGCCACGGGCTCGCGGTGGCCCAGATCCGGCAGGACATCAGGACCGTGCAGCTGCTTGTGCGCGGATTGAGGGAAGAAGGCCCGGTCGATCCGATGGGCCTGGAACTGAAAACCGAAGACGGGCGCAAGGTGGCGCTTTCGCAGCTCGGCGAGCTCGAGATGCGTTTCGAAGAGCCGGTGATCTGGCGCTACAACCGCCAGCCGTTCCTGGCGCTTCAGGCCGACATCGCCGGCGCCCAGCCCAACGACGTGACCAACGAGCTCTGGGCCGAGATGGCCGACCTGCGCGCATCGCTGCCGGACGGATACAGCATCGATATCGGCGGATCGATGGAACAGTCGGGCAAGGCCGACGCCTCGATCCAGAAGCTGATGCCGCTGATGGTGGCGCTGATGCTGATCTTCATCATGCTGCAGATGCGTTCGTTCTCGGGCACGCTCATGGTCGTGGCCACCGCGCCGCTGGGCCTGATCGGCGCGGTGCTGGCGCTGCTGTTGTTCGGCCAGCCGTTCGGCTTCGTCGCGCTGCTGGGCCTGATCGGCCTGGCCGGCATCCTGATGCGCAACACGCTGATCCTGACCCAGCAGGTCTCCGACAACCTGGCCGACGGTCAGCCGCCGTTCGAGGCGATCGTCGAAGCCGCCGTGCGTCGTGCCCGGCCCGTGGTCCTGACCGCCCTGGCCGCGGCGCTCGCCTTCGTGCCGCTGACCTTCGACAGCTTCTGGGGGCCGCTGGCCTACGTGCTGATCGGCGGCGTGATCGTCGGCACCGCGATCACGCTGCTGTTCGTGCCGGCGCTGTACGCGCTGTGGATGCGGCCCGGACATCAGGCGTCCGAGCGTTCTTGAGGCGGTAAAGGCAAGAGCAAAAGCATTCCTGATTACCTACGTTTCTCAGCCATCGTCCAGCCGACCGCAGACGGGCGAACGTGGAACCCGCTTTTTGCCGCGGATTCGCGCGGATGGACGCGGATGGAAAACCGGGCGGATGGAAAACCAGAAAAAGCGAATTCCCGGTAGCGCAGGCGTGACGCCACGTCGGCGGGCAGGTGGCTTGAAGCCATGTCCCCGAGATATTTCCCTTCACCATCAATCATTCGCTCTTTATCCGAGTGCATCCGCGTATATCCGCGGCTGAAAAAGCTTTTCTGAAGTGGTCAATATCGGTTTTTCTGACCGCAATCGCCGCCTATCCGCGCGGGTACACTAGCCCGGCATGAAAACCGCACCGACAGCAGCAACGGCCGTGGCCCGGCGCAAGCGCATCTTCCGCGCGCGCCGGCGCAATAACCATCGTCGATGGCTGCGTGTGGCGCTGTTGCTGTTGCTGGCGGCGTGGATCGGCATGGCGGTCTGGCACCGCTACAAGCCGTTGCCCGAAGGCCTGAGCGTCGCCACCCCGATGCGGGCGCCGGAACAGGTGCGCTTCCTGGCCGACTACACCTGGACCGACGCCGGGGGCGAGCGCCACGTCGACCAGCAGATATTTCCCCGGGTACTGGAACTGATCGCCCGGGCCGACCGTTTGATCGTCATGGACATGTTCCTGTACAACCACTTCGCCGGCGAAACCGGTGGCGACGACATGCGGCCGTTGTCGCTGGAGGTGACCGACGCGCTGGTCCGGCGCAAGGCGGCCCGGCCCGGGCTTCGCGCGATTCTGATCACCGATCCGATCAATGGATTCTACGGGAGCCTCGAGCTGCCCCAGTTCCAGCGCCTGCGCGAAGCCGGGGTCGAAGTCGTGATCACCGACCTGAACAAGCTGCGTGCTTCCAACCCGGCCTGGTCGGGTTTCTGGCGGCTGTGCTGCCAGTGGTTCGGGCCGATCAGCGACGGCGGCTGGCTGCCCAACCCGGTCGGCGACCAGGAAGTCACGCTCAGGAGCGTTTTCCGGCTGCTCAATTTCAAGGCCAACCACCGCAAGACGGTGGTGGTCGATTCGGGCGACAGCTGGATCGGCATGGTGACGTCGGGCAACGCCCACGATGCCTCCAGCGCCCACAGCAACATCGCGATCGAGTTCTCCGGCGCCGCGGCGCTGGACCTGCTGGCGACCGAGCGCGCCGTCGCCGCGTTCTCGGCGCCCGACCTGGACTGGCCCCGGGTGCAGCCGCCGCCCGCGTCGGCTTCGGACGCGAACGGCGCCCGAATGCAGGTGCTCACCGAGGCCGAAATCCGCGACGGCGTGATCGCCATGCTGGACGCGTCCGGCGCCGGCGACGCCATAGACCTCGCGATGTTCTATATCTCCCACCGAGGCATCGTGGAGGCCCTGATGGCGGCCCGCGCCCGCGGCGCGCAAGTGCGCGCATTGCTCGATCCCAACAAGGACGCCTTCGGCCGGCAGAAGGGCGGCATTCCGAACCGGTCGGTCGCCGCCGAGCTGGTCGAAGCCGGCGTCGAGGTGCGCTGGTGCGACACCCACGGCGAGCAATGCCACGACAAGCTGATCCTGGCGCGCCGCGCCGACGGCAGGGCGGAACTGATCGCGGGCTCGGCCAATTTCACGCGCCGCAATCTCGACGACCTCAACCTGGAAACCAACGTCCGCGTGACCGCGCCGGCCGACTCGGAACTCATGCGCCACACGACCAGCTACTTCGAACGCCGCTGGTCCGAGCCGGGGGCACGCAACTACAGCGTGCCGTACTCGGCTTACGCGGCCGAAGGCTGGTTTCGGTACTGGCGGTATCGATTCATGGAGTTCACTGGGTTGTCGACGTTCTGATTTTTTTAGCCTGCGGCTTGGGCTGGATTTTCGGTTTTTGACTTTCGGCATCTCACTCCTGACTCCTGGTTTCCGGCTTCAAGAGCATTTCGCCACGCGCTTCGCGCTTGCTGGCGACCTACTTTTCACAAGCGCCTGAAAAGTAGGCAAAAGCGCTTTTTACAGGCGGCAGAGGGTTGCGGTGCGGGTTGAT
>MDTG01019722.1_pt1 | contig 25605 bp, 17 predicted proteins | sample 811421 | NCBI WGS metagenome assembly MDTG01 (sample SAMN05326645, study PRJNA326480) | marine metagenome | isolation source: seawater | place: Pacific Ocean: South East | collected 2011 | reverse complement strand
TTTGGTAACTTTTGCTTTATCAAGCCCAATTACTTCAATCGCAAAATCAGCAGAGTTCTTCACAATAGGAACTGGTGGACCTACTGGAGTTTATTTTCAAACAGGAAATGCTATTTGTAAAATGCTTCATAAATCAGCGATAAGTGCTGATCATGGAAGAAAAAAAGGTACTGCTAAAGCTTATAGATGTACAGCACCTTCTACAGGTGGATCTAACTACAACATTGGACAAATCAAAGACGGTGAATTTCAATTTGGTGTAGCGCAATCAGACTGGCAATTCCATGCTGTGAATGGTTCAAGCAAATGGGAAGGAAAACAGTTTAGCGATCTAAGAGCTGTATTTTCAGTTCATAACGAGCCATTTCAAATTTGGGCTAGCAAAAAATCTAAGATTAAAGATTTTAAAGGCCTAAAAGGAAAAACAGTTAACATTGGTAACCCTGGTTCTGGTCAAAGAGGAACCATGGAGGAACTTATGAAAGCTATGGGAGTTGACAATAGTTATTTTAAAGCAACTACTGAATTAACTTCGTCTGAACAAGTTAAAGCACTTTGTGATGGTAAAATAGATGCGTTTGGTTATTCAGTTGGATTTCCAAATGGAGCTATGGAACAAGCAGCAACTTGTAAAGCTAAAGCAAGCCCAATCAATCTTACTGGTGCTCCAGTTCAAGGTTTGATAAGTGGAGCTGATTATTATGCTAAAGCTGTAATTCCAAAAGGAACTTACTCAAATCAGAAAAAAGACGCTACAACATTCGGTGTAAAGGCTACCGTTGTAACTAGTGCCGCTGTTTCTGATGAACTTGTATACTTGGTAACTAAAGCAGTTATGGAAAACTTTGATTCTTTCAAAGCTCAACACCCTGCTTTTAGTTTCTTGGAAAAGAAAAACATGATTAAAGATGGTTTATCTGCTCCATTACACCCAGGTGCAGTTAAATACTATAAAGAAGCTGGATTAATGTAATTTAACTTCTTAATTAAATTAAAAAAGGCCCAAATTTTTGGGCCTTTTTTTTTAGAATAATGTATCTTAATTAAAATGAATCAAAAAATTCAAAATAAGATAAAAGATAAAATTCAGGAAGATATTTCACCTACTAGAAATTTATCGGGCATTCATTTAAAAATTGTATTTGGTATCGCTATTTTTTGGACATTATTTCAACTTTGGTATGCCTCACCATTTCCTTTCTGGTTTAACTTTGGAATGTTTAAGGGTTTACCTGCCAGAGCTATACATTTAGGCTTTGCTTTAACATTAGCTTTTTTAATTTTTCCTTCGGTAAGAGGAAAAAAAATTTCACCGATCGATATTACAATTAGCATTATTGGAGCACTCTGCTGTTTATATATTTATTTTTTCTATGACGATCTTGTAAATAGAGGCGGAATACTTTTAGTAAAAGAAATATTTGGGTTTAAAATTCCTATTGAACTTATAATAGGGGCTATAGGAATATTAATTTTATTAGAGGCAACTAGACGTGCGATAGGTCTACCTCTAGTTATAATCGCTGTTTGTTTTCTTTTATTTTCTTATTTCGGCAAATATGCACCTGATATTATTTCCCATGGCGGCCTTTCTGTTAAACGATTAGTAGGGTTTCAATGGTTTGACCAAGAAGCAATTTTTGGGATACCTATAGGTGTTTCAGTGGATTTTATATTTTTATTCGTACTATTTGGAGCTTTATTAGAAACTGCAGGCGGTGGAAAATATTTTTTAGATTTAGCATTTGCAATGGTAGGTAAGATGCGAGGAGGACCCGCAAAGGCAGCTATTTTAGGATCTGGAATGACAGGTATGATCTCAGGTTCATCAATTGCAAACACAGTTACAACAGGAACTTTCACTATTCCTATTATGAAAAAAACTGGTTTTTCTCAAGAAAAAGCAGGAGCTATTGAAGTTTCTTCTTCAGTTAATGGTCAAATAATGCCACCGGTAATGGGTGCCGCAGCTTTTGTGATGGCAAGTTTTATCGGGGTTACATATTTCGAGGTTGTTAAACATGCATTTTTGCCAGCAGTAATTTCATACATTGCATTGTTTTATATTTCTCATCTTGAAGCTCTAAAACTTGGACTTAAAGGTATGGAAGATAGTGATGTTCCACATTTAAAGAAAACTTTTTTATCTGGATTACATTTTTTAATCCCAATTTTTGTTTTAGTTTTTTTACTTGTTTACATGAGATATACCGCTGGTTTTTCAATTTTTTATGCAACGATTTCTTTAATATTGGTTAACTTAGTAAGTAGAATTATTAAAAATCCAAATTTTAAAACAGGAGTAATTGATTGGTACAACCAAACTATTGTAGGACTACAAAAAGGTGCAATCAATATGGTGGGAGTCGGAATTGCTATCGCAACAGCAGGAATAATAGTAGGTGCAGTGGGATCCACTGGGCTAAGCACTAATCTTATTATCGTTATCGAAACAATTGCTAGAGACAATGTTATAATTTTAATTCTGCTCACAATTATCCTATGTCTTCTTTTAGGGATGGGATTGCCGACCACAGCAAATTATGTGGTAGTAGCATCTCTAATGGCAACAGTACTGGTTGATGTAGGTAATGCTTCCGGTTTTATTTTCCCCTTAGTAGCAGTTCATTTATTCGTTTTTTATTTTGGCTTAATGGCAGATGTTACTCCTCCTGTAGGTTTAGCCTCATACGCTGCTGCAGCTATTTCTGGCGGTGATCCTTTAAAAACCGGCCTACAAGCAATTTGGTACAGTTTAAGGACAGGAATATTACCGGTGGTGTTTCTATTTAATCATGAATTACTTTTAATTGGTGTAGAAAGTGTTTGGCAGGCGCTATTAGTAATCACAACTTCTTTAATTGGTATACTTGTATTTACTGCAGCAACACAAAGGTGGTTTATAAATAGGATGAAGTGGTATGAGATTATTGCATTTTTAATTATTTCAATATCATTTTTAGCACCTGACTTTGTATTGAATAAATTTTATCCTAAATTTAATGAACAAAAGCTTTCTTCAGAAGTAATTCAAAATTTAAATTTTGATCCGTCTAAAGAGGTGCATATCAAAGTAACTAGGGTAACAGAGTATGGTGAAAGATATAAACTGTTTGTAATTGACAAAGATAGTTTTAAAAATAATTATAAATTAAATGAGTTTGGTATCGATTTAATCGATGACAATAACCAAGTAATTATTGATAAATTAAATTGGAAAGGTCTCGCCAAAAAGCAAGGTATGCAAATGGGTGATATAATAAGTAATTTTAAAATTGAGAATCCGAATAGACCAAACAAAGTTATCGTTTATCCCTTTGCTTTACTTATGTTATTAATGTTTGGATTTAACAACTATAAACGAAAATTACATTGATTATTTTAAAATTTTCCAAGTTCCAGAAGCAGTAGCTACAATATTACTTGAACCAAAAATTTCACAATTAATAAATACTAAAGTTTTTGTTTTTTTTAAAATTTTTACTTTTCCTGTTAGTTTTTCATTTAATTTTCCTGCTGAGATAAATTTTATATCTAAATTAATGGTTACGCATCTTTTACCACCCGCTACTTCGTGTGCTGCATTACCCATCCCAGTATCTGCTATAGTTGCAATAAAGCCACCGTGAGCTATACCACCTGAATTTAAAAAATTTTCTAAGACACCTATGCTAAATTCATAATTGGAGTCATCTATCTTCGTAAAAGATAAATTCCCAATATTTTGCATAAATCCTTTTTTAGTTTCGTCCATAATATTTTTTACCATAAATCGGAGCTAGTTGAGAGAAAATTACGGCTCCTAAAATTAATATTATTCCAAATACTTTTAATTCACTTAAAATTTGACCTAAAAGTACCCAGCCAAATAACGCAGCGAAAACACCTTCTAGTGAAAAAATTATAGCTACGGGCGCAGGAGATAAATTTTGTTGACTATAAATTTGTAACAAAAAAGCTACCCCGCTCGATAAAACTCCAGCATAAAGAAGCTCAACGCTAACCATTAACAAATCTTTTAAAGAAATGGTTTCGATAGCTAAAGAGGGAATAAAGGCGATTAACGCAGCAAAAAGGCACTGACCTAATGCTATTGTTATTGGGTAATTAAATAATCTTAAAAATTTTGAGATAAAAACAATATGAAATGCCCAGAAAAAAGCGCCAACCAAAACTAAGGAGTCTCCCAATCTAACTGTTACATTATTTATTTCAGTAAGCAAAAATCCCCCAATGAGACAAATAGCAACTGCGGGCCAAACAGACCAATGTATTTTTTTAGAAAAAAAGTAAAAAGAAACAACTGGTACAATTAAGATATAAAAAATCGTAAAAATTGCTGAATTAGCTACATCTGTATAAAGTAATGAGTATTGTTGTAAAGCGGTACCGCCGCTTAATAAAAAGCCTAAAAATAAAAGATAAAGGATAATTTTATTAAAAGGTAAATTGTTGTGATTAACTTTTTTGTATTCAAAAATGAAAAAAAAAGGAATCAAAGTAATAAATCCAAGAAACATTCTTACAGCTGTAAATAAAAATGGGCCTATATGATCCATTCCGAGATCTTGAGCTATAAATGATGTGCCCCATATGAACGAACACGAGATAGCACAGATTAAGGAGATTACTTTTTTATTCATGATGTTTATTATTGTAAATTAGATTAAACAGCAAGCTTGAAAGCAAAATCTTTTCCTAAACATTGACCAATGTATACACAGAACTTTGCTCCTTCTGCACCATCAATTATTCTGTGATCATAAGATAAAGATATTGGCAAAATTTTTCTTGAAATAATTTTTCCATTTACTTTTATCAATCTATCAAAACTTTTACCGACCCCTAAAATAGCGACTTCAGGAGGATTGATTATTGGCGTAAAAAAAGTCCCACCTATTCCACCAAGGCTTGAAATAGTCATCGATCCACCAAAAAATTCTTTTTTATCAATTTTTAATTCTCTACACAGTTTACTAATTCTTTTAAGTTCTTCACTTATCTCTTTAATATTCATCTGGTCAACATCTCTTAATTTTGGAACCATTAATCCATGCGGAGTATCAACAGCAAATCCTAAGTGAAAATATTTTTTGTAGATAATTTTGTTATTTACGGCGTCTAATGATGCATTAAAATTAGGAAATTCTTTGAGGGCGCTTATCAAAGCTTTAGCAATAAAAGCTAGAGGTGTAACCTTTAAATTTTCACCAGTAAAATAATCATATAAAGAAGATCTAAATTGCTCCATTTCTGTAATATCTATTTCTTCATGTTGGGTTACATGAGGTATTTCAGTCCATGACCTAACTAATTGAGGACCCGATAGTCGTTTTACTCTTGGAATTTCTTTTAATTCAATTTCACCAAAATCTTCATGATTAAATTCATCTTTATGAATTTTCTTTTCAATTTTTCCCTCTTTTACAGTTACTTGAGAACGTATAAAATTTTTTACATCTTCCTCAGATACTCTACCAGCTCTTCCAGAACCATCTATTTCAATCACATTCGCACCTAGTTCTCTGGCAAATTTTCTTACTTTGGGGCTAGCTAATTTTGTTGACCCTTCTGACTTCACCTTCGGAGCAGGTATTTTTTTTGTTACAATTTCTTTTTTAACAAATTCTTTCTCATCCTTGTTATTTTTAACTTTTTTAATTTCACTTTTTACATTTTTTCCATCTTCTGTTTTTAAAGACAGTATAAGGTCTCCTTGATTAACTTTATCTCCAACTTTAATGTTTATTTTTTCAATAACCCCAGTTTCTGTTGACGGAACTTCTACACTTGATTTGTCGCTTTCTAAAGTAATAAGAGAGTCATTTTTATTTATACTTTGACCCTCTTTGACAAGTACTTCAATAACTTCAACATCCTTAAAATCACCCATATCAGGAATTGTAATTTTTAGACTACTCATAGTTATAAATTAGCGGGAAAATCTTTTTCCTTGTCAATTTTAAATTTTTTAATTGCTTTTTCTGCCTCTTTAGTTCCAATCAACTGCTCTTTTGCCAATGCGCTTAAAGTAAAAGCAACAATATGTTCTTTATCTATTTCAAAAAATTTTCTTAAGTTTTTTCTTGTATCACTTCTTCCATAACCATCTGTTCCAAGAGAATAAAATGATTTTGTTGCGTAAGGTCTAATTTGATCTGCAAATGACCTAGTGTAATCTGAAGCCGCAACAACAGGACCGCCTCTTTTCTCTAAACATTTCTCGACATAAGATTTTTTTCTTTTTTCCTCAGGATTCAGCAGATTCCATCTTTCTGTTTCCATTCCATCTTTTCGCAACTCATTAAAACTTGTCACACTCCAAATATCAGAATCTATTCCATAATCTTTCGAAAGAATTTGAGATGCAGCTATAACCTCTCTTAAAATAGTTCCAGAACCTAAAAGCTGGACTTTTGTTTTCCCTTTGTTGTTATTTTCTTTAAATAAGTACATTCCTTTTAATATACCATTATCACAGTCTTTAGGTTTTTCAGGATGTGCGTAATTTTCATTCATCGCGGTAATGTAATAGAAAATATTTTCTTTTTTTTCATGCATCCTTTTAATTCCATCCCGCAAGATAGTAGCCATTTCGTATGCAAAAGTTGGATCATAACTTACACAATTTGGAATACTTGATGCCAATAGATGACTATGACCATCTTGGTGTTGTAAACCTTCACCAGCCAATGTTGTTCTTCCAGCTGTTGCTCCTATTAAAAAACCTCTAGCCTGCGAGTCTCCCGCAGCCCAAGCTAAATCACCAACTCTTTGAAATCCAAACATTGAGTAAAAAATATATATAGGTATCATTTCCAAATCGTGGTTAGTGTATGAAGTTCCTGCTGCGATCCACGATGACATAGCACCTGACTCATTGATTCCTTCTTCTAATACTTGACCACTTTTATCCTCTCTATAAGAACTTAATTGTTCCGAGTCTACTGGCTCATATTTTTGACCTTCATGGGCATAAATACCAATTTTCTGAAAAAAACCTTCCATTCCAAAAGTTCTTGCTTCATCGGGTATTATTGGTACTAGCCTGGGTGAAAGATTTTTATCTCTTAGTAATGAAGTAAGCATACGAACTAATGCCATGGTAGTAGACATTTGTTTGTCACCAGTTGATTTCATAAAATTTTCAAAAATTTCTTTTGAAGGAGCCTTTATAGGTTTTGCTGAAGAGGTTCTTTCAGGAATAAAACCTCCAAGTTTCTGTCTTTTTTCTTTTAAGTACTTCATTTCTTCTGAATTCTCGCTAGGCTTGAAATATTCAATATTTTTTACTTGTTTATCAGTTAATGGAACTCCAAACCTATCTCTATAGTAAAGCAAATCTTTCTCATCTAACTTTTTTTGTTGGTGAGTAGTATTTATACTTTCCCCAGACTTACCCATTCCATAACCTTTGATAGTTTTAGCTAAAATTACTGTTGGTGAGCCCTTATGTTGCATAGCCGAATAGTAAGCTGCATAAACTTTATGTGGATCATGACCACCTCTGTTTAGCCTCCAAATATCTTTGTCAGTCATAGTAGATACTAATTCTTTTAACTCGTCATACTTTCCAAAAAATTTCTCTCTTACGTACGATCCACCTTTAGCTTTAAATGCTTGATACTCTCCATCAACACACTCATTCATTCTTTTTACAAGCAAGCCAGTTCTGTCTTTAGCCAATAGCTGATCCCAATATGATCCCCAAATTACTTTAATTACATTCCATCCAGTTCCTCTAAAGCTACCTTCAAGTTCTTGAATAATTTTACCATTTCCTCTAACCGGACCATCTAATCTTTGCAGATTACAATTGATAACAAATATTAAATTATCTAATTTTTCTCTTGCAGCTAATCCGATAGCGCCCATTGACTCTGGCTCGTCCATTTCACCGTCCCCTAAAAAAACCCAAATTTTTCTTCCTTCATCTTTTACCAATCCTCTATTAATTAGATATTTTAAAAACCGAGCTTGGTAAATTGCCATTATAGGTCCAAGGCCCATAGATACGGTTGGAAATTGCCAGAAGTTCGGCATTAACCAAGGGTGAGGATAAGAAGATAATCCACCACTCGAAACTTCCTGTCTAAAACCGTCAAGTTGTTTTGTTGTCAATCGTCCTTCAAGGAAAGCACGTGCATACATTCCTGGTGCGGAATGTCCTTGAAAATAAATTAAATCACCACCAAATTTTTTATTTTTTGCTCTCCAAAAATGATTCATCCCTACGTCATATAAAGTGGCAGCTGATGCAAAAGTTCCGATATGGCCTCCTAACTCAGGACTCTTCTTATTAGCCTTCACTACCATGGCTGCAGCATTCCATCTAATATAAGCTCTTATTTTTTTTTCTACATTCTGATCTCCGGGAGACTTGGCTTCAATTTCAGTAGGTATTGTATTTATATATGGGGTAGTTCTTGTATCAGGCAAAACTAAGCCAGATTTATATGCTTGATCTATGACCTTGTTAAGTAAGTAGCTTGCGCGAGGCGCACCATCATTTTCAATTACAGAATTAAGAGACTCTATCCATTCATTTGTTTCAGTAGGATCAATATCATCTTTTGAAGCCGGTTCAGCAAAAACTTTTTTTACTTGTTTAACAACGTTTAACTCACCATTTTTCTTTGGCTCTTTAACATCTGGCTTTATAGTTGAGATTTTGGATGAGATGCTTTTATCTTTTGAAAGTTTATTTTGACCATTTTCAATCGTTGCTAAAATACTCCCTTCGGAAACTTTGTCACCAATTTTTACTTTTAAATCTTTAATTTCACCGGCAGACGGAGATGGGATTTCTACACTGGATTTATCACTTTCAATAGTAACAATCGGATCGTTCTTGTTAACTTGATCACCAGGCTTTACTAGAATCTCAATAACTTCTACATCTTGAAAGTCTCCAATATCCGGGACTGAAATGTTTTGAGCCATAATTTCTTATTATAAACTGGATTGGAACATATTAAAAATTCTATGAATAATAAACTTCAAAGAATGGGGAAAAATGTCTTATTAGTTGAAATTTGGCCATATTTTTCACCTTTTTCAGTCAACTAAATATGGGCAAATTGGCTATGCGATGGATTTTAGACCTTTTTTTTAAAAAAAAAGAAATCAAATTAAGCAAGGCTGTAATAGTACAGAAAATTTTGCTTAAAAAATATCTGTTAAGATAATTTCATTAAAGCTAATCTAGGCTTAATGAATAAAATACTCTGGCAGCCTTCAAAACAAAAATCTGAAAATTCAATTTTAAAAGATTTTTCAAATTTTATTGAATTTAAATCTTCTCAAAATTTTAAAGAATTATGGAAATGGAGTGTTTCGAATCCTGAAGTTTTTTGGGAAAAATTTTGGGACTATTCGAAAATTATTGGAGATAAGGGTAAGATAATTCTTAAAAAAGAAAAAGTCTTCAATAAAAATATATTTTTTCCTGACGCAAAATTAAATTATGCAGAGAATATTCTAAAAAAAAAATCTAATGATATTGCGATAAACTTTATGTCCGAAAGCGGATTTGAAGAAAGTATCACATGGAACTTGCTATATGAAAAAGTATGTAAATTTTCTCATTATTTAAAAACTTTAGATATCAAACCTGGAGAAAGAGTTGCTGCTTATGTTCCCAACAAAATCGAGTCTGTTATTGGTTTTTTAGCGTGTGCAAAAAATGGTATAATTTGGTCATCTTGTTCTCCTGACTTTGGAATACAAGGAGTCGTAGATAGATTTAAACAGATTGAGCCTAAATTGTTAATTACATGTAACTACTATTTTTATGGAGGAAAAAAAATTAATATTTTAGACAAAGTAGAAAAAATACTAAAGCAGATAACTTCAATAGAGAAAACGATTACTTTCGATTACAATTCATCAGAAAAAAAACAAAAAACAAAATATATTGATTTTGATGATGTTATATCTAATTCCATAAAAGACGAAATTTTTGAAAGATTTGATTTTAATCATCCAATTTATATCCTTTACTCTAGCGGAACAACTGGCAAACCAAAATGTATTACTCACGGCTCGGGTAATGTTTTAATTGAGCACAATAAAGAATTTATGTTGCATTGCGATATAAGAGATAATGAAAAATTGTTTTATTATACAACAGCGGGTTGGATGATGTGGAATTGGTTAGTTGGTGGATTGGCAATAGGATCTTCAATTTTTTTATTTGATGGATCTCCAACACACCCGAAGATAGATATACTTTTAGAATATTGTCAAAATAAAAAAATTAATTTATTTGGTGTAAGTGCAAAATACATAGATCATCTTAAAAATGAAAAATTTAATAGTAAACACCTTGATTTAAGTTCTGTAAAAATAATAACATCAACTGGGTCTCCTCTTGCTGAGGAAAGTTTTAAATACGTTTATGAAAATATAAAAAAAGATGTTCATTTAGCATCGATAGCTGGAGGTACTGACATGGTCGGTTGTTTAGTTCTGGGAAATTTATATTCAAATGTCTATAAAGGTGAGATTCAAGGTCAAAGTTTAGCCATAGATGTTGATGTATTTGATGAAAACGGAAAAAGTGTTAGGGATGGTGAAAAAGGAGAGCTAGTTGTAAAACAACCGTTTCCATCTATGCCAATAAAATTTTGGGGAGATGACAATGGTGAAAAATATCATAAAGCTTATTTTACAAAATATAAAAACATATGGCATCATGGAGACTTTATTGAAAGAACTACTAACAATGGTTTTATAATGAGAGGTAGATCAGATGCAACCTTAAATCCAGGAGGGGTAAGAATTGGAACTGCAGAAATTTATCAGCAAGTTGAAGATATAGATTTTATAACCGAAGGTTTGGTTGTTGGCCAGGATCACCAAGATGATATTCGAATAATTCTTTTTGTCACTACAAAAGAAAATATGAATCTAGATAATGAAAAAATTGATTTTATAAAAAAGAAAATAAGAAACAACTGCTCTCCGAAACATGTTCCATCAGTAATACTTAAAGTTCCTGAAATTCCAAAAACTAAGAGTGGTAAAATTGTTGAATTAGCTGTAAAAAAAATAATCAGTGGAGAAATTTTAAACAATAAAGAGTCTATCGCTAATCCAGATTGTCTTGAATTTTTTAAAAATTTGCCTCAGCTTAAAGTCTAACTTGTTAATAAATGTGCTACGTAAAGAGATAAAATTAGTATCCAGAAAAAGGAATAATAAAACAAATATCCCTTTACTGAAGGCCTGACAGGCATTTTATTTATTTTACGTTTTTTTTTACTCTTAAGAGGTTTTGATATTTCCATTATCTTTCAATACACATTGCTATTCCCATGCCACCACCTATACATAACGTTGCAAGGCCTTTTTTTAAGTCTCTTTTTATCATTTCATGTATTAATGTCACAAGTATTCTTGTCCCAGATGCCCCTATTGGATGCCCAAGAGCTATAGCCCCACCATTAACATTTATTTTTTCCTCTGGAATGGATAAAGTTTTCATAACAGCAATACTTTGTGCTGCAAAAGCCTCATTTATTTCAAAAAGATCAACGTCTTTTACAGTCCATCCTGCTAAATCTAGAGCTTTTTTTGAGGATGGGATAGGACCAGTTCCCATAAGAGCTGGATCTACACCGCAACTGGCCCAAGATTTAATTGATACTAAACTGTTAATTTTTCTTCTTTCAGCCTCCTGCTTGGTCATTAAAGTGACCGCCGCCGCGCCATCATTTATTCCAGAGGCGTTCCCAGCCGTAACAGTTCCAGCTTTTTGAAAAACTGGTTTAAGTCTTTCTAAAGCCTCTAAAGTAATACCTTCTCGTGGGTGTTCGTCTTTTTTAAAATTTATTTCAGAATTTTTGGATTTTATTTTTAAACTAATTATTTCCCTTTCAAATTTATTCGCTTTTTGAGCCGCAATTGCTTTTTGTTGAGACATGAGCGCAAATTTATCTTGATCTTCTCTGGTAACCTGAAATTTTGATGCAACATTCTCAGCGGTTATTCCCATATGATATCCGTGAAAAGCATCCCACAAACCATCCTTGATCATTGTATCAATTAATTCCTCGTTACCTAATTTTTTACCATCTCTTAGATAAACCGCATGAGGTGCCAAAGACATATTTTCTTGACCACCTGCAACAACTATTTTTGAATTACCAGATTTAATACTTTGAAATCCAGAGGCTATTGATCTTATACCCGATCCACAAACTTGATTTACTATGTAAGCTGGTTTTTCTATTGGAACCCCAGACCTAACGGCTGCTTGTCTTGCAGGATTTTGACCTGTACCTCCAGTTAGGACTTGACCCATTATTACCTCGTCTACATCACTTTTTTTGATGCCAGACCTATTAATTGACTCGATTATTACCGATGATCCAAGTTCATCACCCGGAATATTTTTTAATGTTTTACCTAAGGAACCAACCGCAGTTCTAGCAGCTGATGTGATAACGACTGAATTTTTTTCTACCATATATTGCAATTTAAAGTTTTAAACACAAAATAACAAGCTTGATTATACGTCTTTATTTACTTAGTTTTTTTTGATAATTGTATTATATGCGCCTGTAGCTCAACTGGATAGAGCGCTTGGCTACGGACCAGGAGGTTCTGGGTTCAAATCCTAGCAGGCGCACCAAATAATAGTTGTTGCTTTTATATTTTTAAATTATAACTTTTAAATAATGAAATTTATAACTCATATGCCGCTTCAAAGAGCCGTAATTCTTTTTTTTGTAGTTATAGTTTGTATACTTTTAGGTCTTACTTTTTTCTTATAAATAAGCAATTAAAATAATTACTGCTCCAATAAACATTCGATAAATTACAAATATTTTTAAACTAAATTTTTTTAAAAAATTTAAAAAGAATTTAATAGTGATCAAAGAAAAGAAAAAAGATAGAATTATTGAAAGTACGTTAATTAAGGAAAAATTTAAATTTTCATTAGATGTTAGGTTAAATAATCCATATATAGATACCGCGGCTAGGGTTGGGATAGATAGTAAAAAAGATATTTTTGCCGATTCAACTCTTTCAAATTTTAAAAACCTTGCGGCAGTTATTGAAATGCCAGATCGACTTACACCTGGTATTAGAGAAAGTACTTGTAACGCACCTATTATAATAGCTGATTTATAATTAAAATTTTTTTTAATTTTATGCTTTGTTTCAAAACTATCACTTATATAGAGTAAAATTCCAAATATAAGTGTTGTAAATCCTATCATTTTCATATTTCTTAATTGGTCAATAAGATTAAAATTAACCAAGAAAAAACCCACAATCATCACTGGCAACGAAGAAATTATTATTTTTAAAAATAAATCTTTATTTTGAACAAAATCAAAAATGTCTTTTTTAAAAAAGAATATTACAGCCAGAAATGAGCCGATGTGGAGACTTACATCAATTGATAAACTTTGATTATTGAATTTTAAAAATTCAGAAACTAGAATTAAATGAGACGATGAGCTTACCGGAATAAATTCTGTAATACCTTGAATTACCGATAAAATAAGTATTTCGATCATTGATTATTATTAAATCCTAAGATTGTTTTTTTCGTGACATTCCAAATTCATATCAGCTATGCATAAAATAGTCATTATAAATAGGGGTTTTTTGAAAAAAAGGTCAATATGTGTTACCTGTTTTCTCTTTTTTATTTTGCTAAGATCTTATAAATTAAACTGTATGAAGCAAAAAATGTTAAAATTTATAGATTTAAACAAGCAGAATCCTCCAAAGAGAGAAACTGATAAAAGAAAAGAGGATTTTCATGAGATTTATAATGAGTTTATAAGCGAGAAAGCAAAAGAGCAATCTAGTAGGTGCTCTCAGTGTGGAGTTCCTTTTTGCCAAGTTCACTGTCCGTTACATAACAATATTCCAGATTGGTTAAAACTTACTGCCGAAGGTAGAATTCAAGAGGCTTATCAAATTTCACAAAGCACAAATAATATGCCCGAAGTTTGCGGAAGAATATGTCCTCAAGATAGATTATGTGAAGGAAACTGTGTAATTGAGCAATCAGGACATGGTACCGTAACTATTGGCGCAATAGAAAAATATATTACCGATACTGCTTGGGAAAAAGGCTGGGTAAAGCCACTGAAAATAAAAAAAGAGCTAAAACAATCCGTAGGTATTATAGGAGCTGGGCCAGCAGGGATGGCTTGTGCAGAAGAATTAAGAAAGTCAGGTTATAAAGTTACTATATACGATAGGTATGATAGACCTGGAGGCCTATTAATTTATGGTATTCCTAATTTTAAATTAGAAAAGTTTGTAGTTGAAAGAAGGACAAAAATACTTAAAGAAAGTGGTATTAAATTTGTTCAAAACTTTGAAGTTGGAAAAAATAAAAGTTTATTTGAATTAAAGAAAGATCATGACGCCGTCTTGATTGCTACTGGAGTTTACAAAGCAAGGGAAATCGAAATACCAGGTCACAATCTTAAAAATATATTTCCAGCCATGCAATTCTTAACCGCATCGAACCGTAAAGGACTTGGAGATAAAGTTGAGTTATTCGATGATGGAACCTTAAATGCAGAAGGAAAAAATGTTGTCGTTATCGGCGGCGGGGATACAGCGATGGATTGTGTTAGAACTGCAGTGAGACAGAAAGCAAAATCAGTAAAATGCTTATACAGAAGAGATAGAGAAAATATGCCAGGCTCAGTAAGAGAAGTAGCTAATGCTGAAGAAGAGGGAGTAGAGTTTGTTTGGCTTACAAGCCCAAAGAAATTTTTAGGAAAAGATACTGTTGCAGGTGTTGAAGTAAATAAAATGGAACTCGGTGAGGCGGATGCATCAGGTAGAAGAAAGCCAAAAATAAAAGAAAACTCAGAGTACAAAATAAACGCAGACCTTGTCATTAAATCTTTAGGTTTCGATCCAGAAAATATTCCCAAACTTTTTAATGCGGAGGAGCTTTCAGTTTCTAGATGGGGGACAATAAAAATTAACTTACAAACAATGCAAACTAATATTAATGGTATATTCGCAGCTGGTGATATTGTAAGAGGAGCTTCTTTAGTTGTTTGGGCCATAAGAGACGGCAGAGATGCTGCTGACCAGATTAAAAAATTCTTACAAAGTAAAATTAAGAAAACCGATGCAGAAAAGGCAGCATAAATGAATCTTTATAAAAAAAATAAAAAATTGTTAGAAGATAATGAAATTTATCGTTCGTCCATGGAACACGACGCTTGCGGTGTTGGAATGGTGGCTTCTACTGACGGTAAGAAATATAGAAAAGTTGTCGAATACGGCATCGAAGCTTTGAAAGCTATTTGGCATAGAGGGGCAGTCGATGCAGATGGAAAATCTGGAGACGGAGCTGGTATTCAACTTGAAATAGCTCCAGACTTTTTTAAGGAAAAAATTCACTCAACTGGACACACTCATGATGATACCAAGCGTATTTGTGTTGGAATGGTCTTTTTGCCTAGAACTAACTACTCTGATCAAGAAAAATGTCGAGAAATTATCGAGTCAGCTTTATTAGAGGAAAATTTTTATATCTACGGTTGGAGACAAGTTCCAATAAACCCGAAAGTTTTAGGTAAAACTGCTGACCAGAACAGACCTGAAATAGCTCAAGTTTTGTTTAGAAAAAACGAGGAGCTTAAAACGAATGATTTAGAACGTGAATTATTTGTAATGAGAAAAAGAATTGAAAAGCTAGCTAATGAGTCTCGAATAAAAGAATTTTACATATGTTCATTTAGTTCTAGATCAATTGTCTACAAAGGAATGTTTTTAGCAGAATCTTTATCTGAATTTTATCCTGACCTCATGGACAAAAATTTTAGTTCAAGATTTGTAATTTTTCATCAAAGATATTCTACAAATACTTTTCCAAGTTGGGACTTGGCACAGCCTTTTAGAACATTAGCGCATAATGGAGAAATTAATACTGTTAAAGGAAATATCAATTGGATGAAAATTCATGAAAGAGATATGTCAAGTTCTCTCTTTAAAAACCTTGAAGATTTAAAACCAGTTATACGAAGTTCTTCAGACTCAGGTGCACTGGATAATGTTTTTGAATTATTAACTCATTCAGGAAAACTAGCTCCACTTATCAAGTTAATGATGATACCAGACGCATGGTCTAAAAGAAGTAAAACAGTTCCAAAAAATCACCAAAACTTATTTAATTTTTTAAACAGCACAATAGAACCTTGGGATGGACCGGCTGCAATATGTGCAACTGATGCAAAATGGGTTTTAGCTGCTACCGACAGAAATGGTCTTAGACCCTTAAGATATGCAAAAACCTCAGACAACCTTTTTTTTGCAGGTTCCGAGGCAGGTATGATAAAAATACCTGAAGAAAAAATTATTTCTAAAGGAAAATTAGGACCAGGGCAAATTATTGCGATTGATCTTAAAGAAGGTAAACTATTTCAAGATAAAGAAATAAAAGATTATATTGCAAAAGATTATAAAGAATATAACAAACAAATTGTTGATTTAGATAAAAAGATTTCGGTAGATAAAGAAAAGCCAGACTTTACTGGGGATGAGCTAAAAAGAAGACAGTATCTATCTGGCTTAAGCATAGAGGATCTAGAACTTATTTTACATCCAATGGCAGAGGAAGGAAAAGAAGCCTCAGGTTCAATGGGCGATGATACACCCGCTGCAGTCCTCTCAAGTCATTTCAGACCAGTTTCTCATTATTTCAGACAGAATTTTAGTCAAGTTACTAACCCCCCAATCGATTCTTTAAGAGAAAATAAGGTTATGAGTTTAAAAACAAGATTTGGAAATCTTGGTAACATACTTGATTTTGATAACTTAACCGAAGAAAATATATATGTTTTAGATAGTCCAATCTTAGCTAATTCTCAATTTAAAAAATTTAAAAGTTTTTTTTCAAAAAAAATAAAAGTAGTTGATTGTACCTTTGACATAGAGAGCTCACTTAAGAATAGAATAGAAGAAATCAGGGAAGAATGTGAGACTGCTGTCAGAGAAGGGAGTAGTTTTTTAGTCTTATCAGATAAAAAAAATTCAAATACGAGAGCTAGTATACCTACAATTCTAATAGTAGGTGCAGTACATTCGCATTTAGTAAAACTGGGCTTGAGGGGACATTGCTCAATAAACGTAGAGAGTGGCGATACACTTGATACCCACTCATTTGCAATTTTAATTGGCGTTGGTGCCACAACTATTAATCCTTACTTAGCGATCGATAGTATTCATCATAGATTTGAGAAAAAATTGTTTGGCAAATCAGATTTTGAGTCTTGCGTTAAAAAATTCAAATCATCAATTGATTCTGGACTTTTAAAAATAATGTCAAAAATGGGAATTTCAGTAATTAGCTCATACAGAGGTGGCTGCAATTTTGAAGCTGTAGGACTTAGCAGAGCCATAGTTTCAGATTATTTTCCAGGTATGGTATCTCGAATTTCTGGTATAGGAATTATTGGTATCGAAAAAAAGATAAAAGAATTACACCAAAAGTTTTCAGAAAAAAATGTTTACACTTTACCGATTGGAGGTCTTTATCGATACAGAAAATCTGGTGAGAACCATCAGTTTCAAGGTAATTTAATACACGTTTTGCAGCATGCAGTAGCAAATAACTCTTATGAGCATTACAAAAGATATTCATCAGGCATCCATGATTTGTCCCCAATTAATCTAAGAGATCTGCTTGAATTTAAAAATAAAAAACAATCAGTTGATATTGAAGAAGTTGAACCAATAGAAGAAATTTTAAAAAGATTTGGGAGTGGAAGTATGTCTCACGGGGCTCTTTCAGCAGAAGCACATGAAACTTTAGCGATAGGAATGAATAGGATTAAAGGTGCATCTTGTAGCGGTGAAGGTGGAGAGGATGCGAAACGATTTAAAAAATTATCAAATGGAGATACTTCTAATTCTAGGGTTAAACAAATTGCATCAGCTAGATTTGGTGTAACAATAGATTATTTAAATAATAGTAATGAAATTGAAATTAAAATGGCTCAAGGCGCAAAACCCGGTGAAGGTGGACAATTACCTGGCTTTAAAGTTACAGAGGAAATAGCGAGGTTAAGGCACTCTACTCCGGGAGTTACATTAATCTCACCTCCACCTCATCACGATATATATTCTATCGAAGATTTAGCTCAATTAATTTATGATCTTAAACAAGTAAATCCCAATGCCCGTGTTGGTGTTAAACTAGTAGCATCCACGGGCATAGGAACAATTGCTGCAGGTGTCGCTAAAGCAAAAGCAGATATAATTTTAATTTCTGGTCATTCCGGTGGAACAGGGGCTAGTCCACAAACGAGCATAAAATATGCTGGCATACCATGGGAAATGGGTCTTACAGAAGCAAATCAAATTCTAACATTAAACAATTTAAGACATAGAGTAACTTTAAGAACTGACGGGGGACTTAAAACAGGAAGAGATATTGTAATAGCAGCCATGATGGGTGCAGAAGAGTTCGGTATGGGGACTTCCTCTTTAATAGCAATGGGATGTATCATGGTACGTCAATGTCATTCAAATACATGTCCAGTGGGTGTATGCAGTCAAGATAAAGCTTTAAGAGAAAAGTTTAGCGGGACTCCAGAAAAAGTGGTGAATTTTTTCAAATTTGTTGCAACTGAAGTTAGAGAAATTCTTGCATCAATTGGGTTTAAATCCATTAATGAAATTATTGGAAGAACAGACTTGCTTACTCAAGTTAACAAAGGTTCATCAAATCTAGACGACTTAGACCTAAACCCTCTTTTGGTTCAAGCAGATCCAGGAGAAAATTTGAGATATTGTGAAGCAAAATTGATTAACCCAGTCCCCGACACTTTAGATGAAAAAATTTGGTCGGATATTAAAGAAAAAATATCGAAAGACTCTAAAAGTAATTTTAGTTATGAAATTAAAAATACTTGCAGATCAGTTGGAACTAGACTTTCTCACTATATTTATAAAAAATTTGGAAATAATAAATTAGAAGAAGATAATATCACTATTAAGTTCAATGGTTCAGCGGGTCAATCATTAGGAGCTTTTTTGTCAAAAGGTCTGAAATTAATTGTTGAGGGTGATACAAACGATTACGTCGGAAAAGGTCTTTCCGGAGGAAAAATTGTTGTATATCCCTCATCAAAAAGCAAATTAATATCAAATCAAAATATTATAATTGGAAATACAGTTATGTATGGAGGTACCTCTGGTAAGCTTTATGCCTCAGGCCAAGCTGGAGAAAGATTTGCTGTTAGAAACTCTGGATGTTTGGCAATAGTAGAGGGTTGTGGTGCACATGGATGTGAGTACATGACAGGTGGTTGCGCTATAATACTAGGAGAGGTGGGAGATAATTTTGGCGCTGGTATGACAGGAGGTATGGCGTTTATATATGATGAAAAGAAAAATTTTGAAAATTTTGTAAATCCTTCATCGATAATTTGGCAATCAATTGAGACTGATTATTGGAAAAATTATTTAAAAAATAACTTAAAGGACTTTTTAAAAGAAACAAATTCATTGGTAGCAAAAAAAATATTAGAAAATTACGATAGTGAGTTAAAAAACTTTTTGCAGATATGCCCTATAGAAATGTTAGATAAGTTAGAATACCCAATCACTAATAAAGCAAATATACAAAAGGTAAGTTAAATGAAAGAGATAAACATCTTTTGTTTTGGATTTGGTCAAGTAGCAAAGAATTTTATCGACAAGATTATTTCAAAAAAAATTAAGGTAAATTTAGTGGTTACATCAAGAGAAGAGACTCAAGAAAAAAAAATTGATGGGCTAAATTATAAAAGTTTTAAATTTAATGAAAAAACATTTGATAAAAGTTTATTGATTGATCTAAAAAAATCAGATTATGTTTTAATATCAATAGCTCCTATTAGCGGCAAAGACATAGTTATTGAAAATTTTAAATCATTGTTAGAAGAAAATAAATTTAAGTGGATTACCTATTTATCAGCTACAAGTGTGTACGGAGATCATAACGGTGAATGGGTTAATGAAGAAAGTAAGACAGAACCAACTTCAAAGAATGGAATAGATAGACTTAATGCTGAAAAATCTTGGATGGATCTTGCAAAGAAAAATAATTTACCTTTACAGATATTTAGACTATCAGGTATTTATTCTGACAAAAGAAATGTTTTAGTCAGACTTCAGTCCGGTGAAGCAAGAATCATTAATAAAAAAAATCATTTTTTTTCAAGGATACACGTAGAGGATATTGCAAATATTTTATTTAGATCATTAGAAAATTTTAAGCCAAAAGAAATTTATAATATTTCTGATGATAAACCTGCGTCTTCTGCAGAAGTTACTTTATACGGTACAAAGCTTTTAAAAATAAATAAACCTGAGACGATTGAACTATCACTTATTAAAAATGAGATGCTTAAAAATTTTTATAAAGACTCAAAAAAAGTAAGTAACAAAAAAATGAAAAATGTATTCAACTACGAATTAAAGTTTCCAACATATATTGAAGGATTAAATTACATTAGAGACAATTTTATCTAACTCATTAACAATTTTTTTTAGCTGTCTTTTATTTGATAAACTGTGATCCCCTTTTTTTATTATTAAAATTTTTTTCTTTGCATTAACAAAAAAAGCTAATATTTTTTTGGAAAGGCTCACCGGAACAACATCATCATTACTTCCGTGTATTAAAGTAACATAAATTTTGAGTTTATTTTTTTTTGATAGTACTTTATTTTTTCTTCCATCTTGAATCAATTGGCAAGTGATTGGATATTCGAAGTCTCCATGTTTTATCTTAGCAATACCTTTTTCAATAATTTCTTTTTTAGTTTTCTTACTAAATTTTTTCCACATAATTCTCGTTGTAAATTCTGGAGCAGATCCAATACCAACAAAACCTTTTATCTGTTTTTTAAAATATTTTAATAAAATTAAAGATATCCAAGATCCCATGCTTGAGCCCACTATTATAAAATTATTTTTTTTAACAATCTTTTTTATTGCTTTTTTTGCATCATTGCTCCACTCGGTTAAATTACCTTTAGTAAATTCTCCAGAGGATTTCCCATGCCCGGAATATTCAATAGCTAAATAACCTAATTTTTTTTTCATAGCATACTTTTTAAAAGCCTTAGGTTTTGCACCCTCTATATCCGACATAAAGCCGTGTAAAAAAACAATATAGAGATTTTTTTTGTAATAATTGTCCAAATATCTAAGCTTTTTGATTTTTGATATCTTTAAATATTTAAATTTTTTCATATAAAGTTTATTCAATTAGACTGATAATATATAACTTTAGCATATGTCATCTAAAAAAAAAGTTTTACAAGTTATTCCCAAACTTGGTTATGGTGGTGCAGAAACAGGCTGCTATGATTTAGCTCATTTTTTACCGGAACAAGGCTGGAAGTCTTTCATTATTACTAGTGGCGGAGAATTGACAAAATTTGTTAGAAAAGAAAAAGTTAAAATTATTCGTTTGTCCGTTCACTCAAAAAATCCGCTTATTATTTTTTTTAATACATTTATTATAACTGCAATCGTTTTACTTTATAATATTGATATAGTCCATGCAAGGAGTAGAGCTCCAGCCTGGTCTTGCTACTTATCTTGTATGATCACAAGAAGAAGATTTGTAACGACTTTTCATGGCACATATAACTTTTCAAATTCTATAAAAAAATTTTATAATAGTATAATGCTAAAATCAGAATTAATTATTGCTGGTTCAAATTTTATTTTTAATCATATAAATGAAAACTACTCAAATTTTCTTAATCCAAAAAAAAAATTAATGGTTATTTTTAGAGGTATAAATTTGGATTACTTCAATAAAAAAAATATCTCAGAAAATAAAAAAAATAGGTTGATGACTGAGTGGAAGCTGGACCCTAATAAAATTACTATTTTGTTGCCAGGCAGAATCACAAAATGGAAAGGTCAAGAAATGTTTATTGAAGCTATCAATATTCTCTTAGAAGATTTTAATAAAACAAACTTTGAAGCAATTATTCTTGGTTCTGATCAAGGACGAAATGTTTATTCAAAAAAATTATTTGGGTTGGTTGAGAGATATCAATTAAATAGAAGGGTGAAATTTTTTAAGCATTGTAAAGATATGCCGACAGCCTATGCTGTTTCGGATATTGTCGTGTCTAGCTCAATAGAGCCAGAGGCATTTGGGAGAATCTCAGTAGAGGCACAGGCGATGGAAAAACCAATAGTCGCAAGCGAGATTGGAGGTTCAAAAGAGACCATAGTTAAAGACAAAACAGGCTTTTTATTTAAAGCAGGCGAACCAAGGGAATTAGCTAGAGTATTAAATAACGTTATGGAATTTGATAAAGAAGCATTGTATTCAATTGGAAACGAAGGTAGAAAAAACGTAAGTAAAAAATTTGATGTTGAAAAAATGTGTCAATCAACCTTTACAGAGTATAAGAAATTGTTAAAAATTTAAAATGCCTCAAGTTCAACTTTTAGATGGAAAGAAAATTCCTTTTGATAAACAAATTGATGGTTTTGAATTAGCAAAAAAAATTAGTAAGTCACTTGAAAAAGTTGCCTTAGTAATGGAAGTTGATGGTGAATTAAAAGATCTAAGTTTTCAAATTAAAAAAGATTGTAAAGTAAAAATAATTACAGCAAAAGATAAAGAAGGATTAGAGGTCATAAGGCATGATGCAGCTCATATAATGGCAATGGCTGTTCAAGAACTCTATCCTGGTACCCAAGTAACAATTGGACCTGTAATTGAGAATGGTTTCTTTTATGATTTTGCTAGAAAAGATCCATTTACAAGTGAAGATTTAAAAAAGATTGAAAAAAAAATGTCAGAAATAATCGATCGTGATGTGAAAACAAAACGAGAGGTTTGGAAAAGAGATTACGCTATAGACCATTTTAAAAAAATGGGTGAAAAATATAAAGCTGAAATAATTGAAAGTATTCCAATTGGAGAAGAACTTTCAATTTATCACCATGGCAGTACATGGCATGACTTATGTAGAGGTCCTCATCTTTCTTCATCTGGAAAAATTGGAAAAGCATTTAAGCTAACAAAAGTTTCAGGAGCATATTGGAGAGGAGATTCGAATAATGAAATGTTGCAAAGAATTTATGGTACTTGCTGGAGCAATAAAAAAGATTTAGATGATTATTTAAATAGACTAGAAGAGGCAGAAAAAAGAGATCATAGAAAACTTGGAAAAGAAATGGATCTTTTTCATTTTAGAGAGGAGAGTCCAGGAGCTGTATTCTGGCATGAAAAAGGATGGATTTTATTTCAAAGGCTGATTGAATATATGAGAATTAAACAAAGATTAGCAGGTTATAAAGAAATAAATACTCCAGAATTATTAGATAAATCTTTATGGGAAAAGTCTGGACATTGGGAAAAGTTTGGAGAACATATGTTTACGTCTGACACACCAGACGAAAAAACGTTTGCGGTTAAACCAATGAATTGTCCTGGGTGTGTTCAAATATTTAATCAAGGTTTAAAAAGTTATAGAGATTTACCTTTAAAGCTATCTGAATTTGGAAAAGTCCACAGATACGAACCTTCAGGTGCACTTCATGGATTATTAAGAGTAAGAGCTTTCACACAAGACGATGCTCATATTTTTTGCACAGAAGAACAAATTACTCAAGAGTCTTTAGCAGTGACAAATTTAATTTTAGATATATATAAAAATTTAGGATTCAAAAAAATAATTCTTAAATATTCTGATAGGCCAGAAAAAAGAGTCGGAGATGACAGTACATGGGATAAGTCAGAAGCCGCTCTTCTTTCAGCAATCAAACAGTCAAAACTTGAATACTCAATAAATAAAGGTGAGGGTGCATTTTACGGACCGAAAATAGAATTCGTTTTAAGAGATGCAATTGGTAGAGATTGGCAATGTGGAACCCTACAGGTAGATCTAAACCTTCCTGGAAGACTAGGAGCTTCATATGTAGACAGGGACGGAACAAAAAAAGTACCCGTCATGTTGCATAGAGCTTTATTTGGATCGTTAGAAAGATTTATAGGAATTTTAATTGAAAATTATGCTGGGAAATTACCTTTTTGGCTATCACCAACACAAGCTGTAGTGTGCCCAATAGCAGAAGAAAATAACGATTATGTAAATAATTTATTTGAAGATTTGTTTAAAGAAGGTATAAAATGCGAAGTGGATTTAAGAAATCAAAAGATAAATTATAAAATTCGAGAACATTCTTTAGCAAAAGTTCCAATGATCTTAGTTTGTGGTAAAAAAGAAGTTGCTGATAAGACTGTAACAGTTAGAAAATTAGGTTCAGATAAACAAGAAACAATCAAGAGAGATAAATTGATAAAAAATATTCTTATGTTAAATAAACTTCCCTTAAACTAAGTGTCTAATTTTAAACCCAATTATTTTCAGAGAAGAAGTAAGCCTCAAGGGCCAAAAGCCAACGAGAAAATCAGAGCTCTCGACGTCCAAGTTATTGGAAGCAACGGTTCTAATGTTGGTGTATTGCCCCTAAATAAAGCTATCGAATTAGCGAAAGAAGAAGGACTAGATCTAATAGAAATATCTCCCAATGCAAATCCTCCTGTTTGTAAAATAATGGATATGGGAAAATATAAATATGATTTACAAAAAAAAGCTAACGTAGCAAAAAAGAAACAGAAAATTGTTTCTTTAAAAGAAATAAAATTAAGACCAGGAACAGACGTTCACGACTATAATTTTAAAATCAAAAATGCAAAAAAGTTTTTAACTAAAAAAGATAAAGTCAAATTTACTGTAAAATTTAAAGGAAGAGAAATGCAACATATACAGCTTGGTAAAGACTTAATGCAAAGAATAATAGAAGATGTAAAAGAAGTAGGAAAGATCGAGACACACCCAAAATTTGAGGGTAAGCAAATGATCATGATAATTCAGCCCAATTAATAAAGATATTATCGACTTGTAAAGAATATTTAATAACTATATAAAACCGGAATATTTATGCCTAAATTAAAAACTAAAAGTTCAGCAAAAAAAAGATTTAGATTTACTGCGTCTGGAAAAATAAAAATGCCACAAGCAGGAAAAAGACACGGCATGATTAAAAGAACCAATTCGCAAATTAGAAAACAGAGAGGCACTACGATTATGTCTAAGCAAGACACTAAGATTGTAAAGTCGTACATGCCATATAATTTAAGAGGGTAAAATGGCAAGAACTAAAAGAGGTGTAATCAGCAGGGCTAAACATAAAAAAGTTCTTAAAGCTGTCAAAGGACAATACGGCAGAAGAAAGAATACTATCCGTATCGCTCGTCAAGCGATGGAAAAAGCAATGCAATACGCTTACAGAGATAGGAAAGCTAAAAAAAGAGAATTCAGATCTTTGTGGATACAAAGAATCAACGCAGGCGTTAGATCAGAAGGTTTGACATATGCAAAATTTATCAACGGTTTGGTGAAATCTAAGATAAAGTTAGATAGAAAAGTGTTGGCAGAATTGGCTTATAGCAATCCAGAAGTCTTTAAATCTATAGTAAAAAAGGTTCAATCCTCCCTTAATTAAAAGGGCCTTTGATTTAACTTCAACATAATATAAAAAATCAAATACCTAATGAGTGATTTGGAAAAAATAAATTCT
>MDTG01099133.1_pt1 | contig 25608 bp, 23 predicted proteins | sample 811421 | NCBI WGS metagenome assembly MDTG01 (sample SAMN05326645, study PRJNA326480) | marine metagenome | isolation source: seawater | place: Pacific Ocean: South East | collected 2011 | reverse complement strand
TCAGGGTGTTGCCACCAGTCTATTCTTATCGGTACATACTCGTTATCGCCGCGTTCAGCAGCAGTGTATATCTTATAAAACTTATTAAACCCATTTGGTGTACTTGTAATAATTATCCGTGAAACCTTCGATGCCGAAAGTGTTGGATAAACATTTTCATAAAAAGTATCAACAATTGTAGGGTGTATATGGGCAAACTCATCCAAGAATAATAAATGAATCGTAAAACCAATACCAGCCTTGGCTGTCGTACTCTGTCCTACTAGTCTACTTCCATTATCACATTTGACATTCATTACGTCATATTTTGTAATTCCGGGTTTCATAAAAAACGGTAGGTTTTCTATAACTACCTTTGCTTTATCGATAATTTCTTTTGTAGTGTCTGATTTATTGGCTAATAAGAGTGTATTTTTATCTGTTGAAAATGTTAAGAACCATGCATTAAAAATACTGGCCATTACTGTTTTACCCATCTGACGGGCCGCAAGACATATATTAAATCTATTGTTTTGAAAATTCCTCAACATTTCTTTTTGATAGTCTCTCAACTTTACCTGCTGAATTCCCTCGTCCGTAAGAACTACTGCATATTTTTCTGCAAAATAGACAATATCTGCTGCACATCTGGCCAGCTCTTGAATCTCCTCATCAGTATATTCGAAAACTATATTACCCCTCTTAAGAAATTGTTTACCCTCATAAAATGGCATCTTAACTCCCGGTTTATATCCCTGGTCAAGTGCTATTTCTAGGTCTTGTATTTTTTTAGTAGACCACACCAGTCGGTCTGTAGTCGACTGGTCAGTTTCTTTCGGTATCCAATAATTATCACTCATTTTCCGGTTCTACGTCTTCTATATCGGCCTGTTGAATTCCTGCCTGAATTTGATTCATAAGGTCTTTTGTACCCCTTTGAATATTTCCATTTTCTCTTCCTCCAACCTGCTCTAGTTCGTCATCTCTGTCTCTCTTTTTATAGAGTTCAATATCTCTTGCAATTCTTTTTGCACTCTCTTCAGTTGCCATAAGATACATGGTCTGACTTTTAATAATATCTAACATTGATTTTTGCAGTGTTGCAAGCACCTCAAACATTCTGGGTGCCAATTCTCCTCCTTCAATAGTTTCTAATAATGTCGTTAGGGCTCTTTCACCTGCTTTTAACTGATAAACAAGAGAACCCATAGTCATTTCATCCATTTTCTTTTTAGCCTGCAGGTATTCATCTTTTTCTATGATATCTGTATCTAAATAAAATTTCATTAATGAATCTATGGTCTTTTTGGCCTGCTTGTCTGAAAGGCCTTTCATATCTCCATAATTTACCAACTCTTTTCCTGATTGAAATTTTGGTATTGGAAGGTCTGCCGGGTCCTGTTCAACATCTATATTTTCATTAGGCCCTAAAAGGTCTTCTAGGTCTTTTCTAATAGATTCTGCCTGTTCTGAAATAGTCTTCTTTTTCTCTTCTGACATTATTAATAATTTAGGTTATATATCTAGATTATCTGACTTGAGTATAAGTCTGTAATTGTAATGACGGTATAGCATTATCAGCTATCAAAAGATGATGTGCATCTCTAACGACATATCTATGAAGTATTGGAATTTTTGCCTCTTCTTCTATTGTTTTTGTAAATACCCTAAGGTTTGTTATATAAAATTCTGAAGGCCTAAGTGACCAATTTACATCAGTTTCCCATGCCTGTGGAGAAAGCATATCTAATTTTCCAAAATATGCGTTTTCAAGTTCCATAGGTCCAGTAGGATTGGTAAAGTTTGCCTGATCGTCTAAACTAAAAATATTCGCCGACACTTCGTTGTAGGTATTACTCATATTTACTACTAAACAATACCATTCTCCTGTCGAAAGTATCATACTGTGATCGAATTCATAATCTTGATTATTTATTCTAACCATTACAAATCTTCTTGAAATTTTAATTATCATTCCATTACCTTCAATATCATTTCCGTCTAAAGTATCATAGTAGACCTCTTGGGTGAAGTCAAAACTGGGCGATGGTTGAAACCAAAAAGTAACAGCTAAATTATCTTCTACTTTATTTTTAGACATTTCTTCATAAATAACTGCTGGCGCCTGTGAAGGGTCTCCTAAAACGGTTGAAAGGTCATAATAGTTTCTACTAATTACAGTCCACTTATTCATTAAATTAACATCTTTAATTTCTAACATTTTATGAACAAACTTTCTAACACCGTCTTGAGACATGTGATGTGTTGACTGATATTGAAGAGGTTTTGTAACTTTATCAAACTCGTCTTGTGTCTCTTCTCCAAAAACTTCATCAACTCCTGTAACCAAATCTGTAAGGTCTTCTGCAAAATCTCCTTTTTGAGTACTTGTTCTATTTTCAAATTTCTTAAGAAATAGCCTATAATATGTAAGTTCTTTATTAAATTCATCAGCAAGACTAACACTATCTACTTCATACATTCTATTATTATATGGTATAAATAAATAGTCTCTTGCTCTAGGGCTTTTGTTTTCTCCAAAATATTTTCTGAATTCTGAACCTAAAAGATGAATTTCAAAACCTTCAAACCCCATTCCAAATATGTCGAAATTTGGAGTCTCTGTTGGAAATTCATTATCTGGAACCATTATTTTAAGGGTTGCCTTGTCTATAACATCATATAGAGAATACTCTTTTAGAATAACATCACTACTTCTGACATTTGGTTCTACCCTATAATAGGTTACTGGATGGCCCCATACTGAATTTGCAAGATTTGAAAGACTTTCATAAGTTTTTACAGGTCTTGAGAGACTGTATGGATCGTAAAGATTTTCAGCTTCGCAATCTACCAAAATATTTGCACAACCAATAACATCATAAGGTTCACAATCTATACAAGTTTGGGGACATTCTTCGATAATTCCATTTTTATACTGTATTGTATAAGTAGCTTTTAAAAATGAAATAGTGTGAAAGGGTTGAAGGTCTATAACTTTAGCTTTTATTTCAATCCACAATGGAGACCCCGGGTCAAAATTAAGAGATAAAAGGTCTCCAAGTAAACTTGTCTGGTTAAGTGGGTGCCATTCGGTATGTTCTCCTCCTTTTTCAATAACGTCGTTTTGAGACCATCTAAAATAATACTCAAAATAATTCCATTGATTTGACTTAACATGAAATTCTACGTTATCTAAATTAACATGAGAAGGGGAGGTTAAAATAACTGTATTTTGATCTGGTGTTTCTAATACTTCAAATTCATATCCGGCGGCTAGTATAATATCTCCTGGGTTAAGGTCTAAATTAGTACCAATACCTTCTACCATTTCACTTCCTTGAAGAAATGTAAGTTTTCCTACTGTAAATTCATTTGAAAAACCTGCCTGAATATCCCATGCTAAAACCCGCACAGCCTCTTTATAAGGTTCAGCCAATTTTGCTATGATAATATCATCAATTTCAGATGCCGTATTCTGTGTAACCATAATTTATTTATCTGATTTTATTCGTTATCCCCTTCATTGTATTTCTTTCTACTAAATTTTTCAACAGTAGAAAAGCCTAATCCTGCACCTGCTAGCCATAACATTCCTTCAAACATATATTCTTTTAATGGAATATCTGAGAAAATATTAGCAACAAATGCACACGAGATTAAAACAAAGGCTATAAGAGTAACTAATCTTTTGGAAGATGGCTGACCATCAACGTCTGTTAGGATTTTTCCTAAATATGATTTTTCTTTTGACATAATAACAAATCTTTTTGTTATATATCTAAAAAATCTGTAACTATAAGTGCTTGTGGGTTATCTTCTGTCCAGTCTTGAAAATGGTAAATAAGTCTACTACAAATACTTTTAATATTTTTATTTTTTGTATTAGCCTCTAATTTTTTTAGTCTAGAAACAAGAGAGTTTAATTTAACAAGACTATATTGTAAATTTGTGATGCATCTTACCTCTTTTAAAACCCAATTTACATCTTTCATTTCTTTTTCTAAAAAAATATCAAATGTTCTAAAAGTTCCTCGTATTACTTTAAAATCAAAATCAATACTTTTATTTCCATCTGCATCAATTGTTATTCTATTATAACATGCATTTTTATCTAAAGTAACCCTAAACCATCTAAGATTTTTCATAGAGGTTAGCATTTTATTTAAAAAGTAAATTGTATCTGCAGTTTTATAAAGACTTTTTTCAGAAAGTATTTCTAATTTTTCTAAATTATCTTTAAAATATTTTTTTAAAATTTTATCAACATCACCAGATTTTACTAAAAAAGCGCCATTATGTTTTTTATATTTACACTCATTCATTATTAGTGTAAAAATTTTATTATCGATAGAATTGTACTTATATAAAACTACTGAAATAATCTCCGGGAATATTGTTGATTTATCCATAGACTTTAATCTGATTTTCTAGCTTTTTTAAATCAGAATGAAACTGTTCTTTATTAAATAGTTTAAGTTCTTCTATTTCTCTTTTACCGATTTCATTCTTTTCCATATAAAGTCTTAAAGCATCTTCGCTTGGTTGATATTTTTCTTTAATATTCTTTTTAGAATTTTTAGTCTTTGTATATATCCAGCCAGGAACCTTATTAAATCTACTAGCAACCATTTGCCAACAATCTATAACTCTACCACCGTTTATTCCATTAAAATTAAATAAATGAGCAGTTGAAGGAAACTGAATAGACATAAATCTATTTACCATGAAGTGGTGTCGCTTTTTATTAAATTGTTTGATTTTATTGTAATGGTCTTTTCTTGTAAAAAGTATTTTAATAAAATCAAATAGTTTGGTTTCGTCTAACATTAGAATAGTTTATTGTCTCTTTTTTTACCTATTAATTTTAGTTTTTTTGGCTTATTTGTTTCATCTAAATTTGAAAAAATGTCAGCTTTTTTGGCTTGATTTATTTTTAACCATTCTGTATTTTCTAATATTTTATCTTTATTAGTCAATTTAGAAATATCCATTTCGTCTAAGAATAGAAAGCAGTTTTCAATTCCTTGATAAATCTGCTCTTGAATAGCATCTGGAATAATTTTGCTGTGCAACATCATAAGAGACATATTTTGGAAAATATTATTTTTTATCAAATTAACTGATTCTTTTCCAATAACTCTATAGACTATTTCTGCTAAGGTTTCTAGTTCATTATCTATAAAAAGTTGGTCAATTACAAAGGTTTCATTCTCTTTTGTGTATTGCGCAAATATTTTATCTGCCATTTTTTCTGTAATAGAATAGGTTCTAATTTTACCGTCTTTCATTGCTTTTTGCCAAACAACAACAGATGGAACATTGTCTGATTTATCACCAATAAGTAATTTTTTAAATAGGAATTCATCGCAATTTACTTCTGTTGTTTTAATTTTATTACTTTCTATCCATGTTTTGAGAGCATGTTTATAGTTACCAAGAACTCCAGTATATTTACTCATATTAAATAACATATCTTCATGTTCTATTTTATCCTCTTCTTGATTTAATATTGTATTAAATTCTTCAAATGCATAAAGACTTTTATGAGCACTTGAATACCATAAAGTATATGCATCATTTGCTTCTGAATAGTTTACAAGTTGAATAAGGTCTCTATCACCTGTCCATACAATACAATTTTTGCCATTATTATTTAAGTATGTTGACCAACCGAAAAGAACATCGTCTGCTTCTGCACCATCTATTCTGTGAACAACAACTCCATGTTTTTGAAGTATTGCTTGAAACTCTTCATAAATATTATAGACACTTGTCCAATCTATTTTACTATCCTGTTTTCTGGTACCTTTGTATTCTGCTGTTGGGTGAAGGTCTTTACGCCAACTTCTAGCATCAACTGTAACGACAACTTTGTCTATAAAGTCTCGCATTTTTCTTACTTCTGAGGCCAGATCAATTGCAAGCTTTCTCATAAGGGTTGCTCTTGACTCTTCATCTTCCATCATTTTACCTTTACCTGGCCTTGGTAAAACAAATAGGCGGCTATGTAAAAAATAGTTGCCATCGATTAAGAGTGTATGTCCGCCTTTTTTCATCATAATTTTTTATTTTCTAATTATTTCTTGTATTTTATAAACTAGTGAAAGCATTGTTATCACTGGGTCTATAACATGTATTCTTTGTGCCTGGTGTTTTGCAACTTCAACAATTATTTCAGGAATATGATTAGCACTTTGGCTTTTTTCTTGTTGAATATAATCAATAAAGTCTTCACCAAGACTTTGTAGTACATCATCTACCCGGTTTGAATAGTTACTTACTAATAATTTATAGTTCGATACCGGGTTTGTTTCATTAAATATCAATTCAAATATATCTTTATAAACTGAATTAAATCTTTTGACATCATCAACTTTAATATCTAGGGTTCCTTGTGCTTTGAAACCTTGTAATTTATTTAAGGTACTTCTCAGGTCTGGAAAATTACGTCTTACAAATTCAAGAAGAGCAGGCTTTTCAATTTGCATGTTTTCATTACTACAAATTTCATAAACTCTTCTAATATATTGTTTTGTTAATTCTGCTTCGTCTTCTTTGTCAAAGTCAAAATTAATAATTTCAAATCTTGAAAGTATCGGGTCTGGTAATTTATTAATGTAATTACAGGTCGCAATAAATCTACTGTTTGATGCAAATGTTTCCATTGTAGCACGGAGTGCTTTAAAGAATTGGTCACTTACACCATCAATCTCATCCAGTATTACAACTTTCATAGAAGAGGGACCGTCCATAATAGAAACAGTAGAACAAAAGTCTGTAATTCTGGTTCTAATAACATCGACTGAAGTGTCAGTTGATGCGTTAATATAAAGATATGGCATTCCAAATTGGTTTACTATGGCTTTTGCCGTTGAGGTCTTACCGGTACCCGGTGAACCTGCTAATAACATGTTTTGTGGAAGACCATCTTTAAATTTATTCATTACTCTTGCTGGTAATATTAATTCGCTAAGATTTTTAGGTCTGTATTTTTCTGTAAAAAGTTGTTGTACTGCTTGCATTTATTTATCTATTAGGTTTGCTGCTGTTAATACTGCTAGACTCGAAACTATTATGAATATAAAAAATATAGTGCTTGTCGTCATAATTTATTTTTTAATTATATGAAACTTTTCTATTTTGTTTACGCTTTAATTAATATAATTAAATATAATAAAAAAAGACGACATAAAAAAATCTGGAGTGAATTATTTTCCTAAAATTACAATTTCTTTTGAGGGCTTGCCATCCATTCCATAAGGATCGGGGAAGTTTTTATCAAAATGGCCCATCATAACCCTTTCGACTGGAATTTCTTTTTCTTGAACATATTGTCCATATTGTTGTGCAACTGATTTTTCAGTAGTCCAACTTTCCATTGGGTTTTGATATTTTTCACCTGCTTTTTCAGTATCGGTACCTCTATATACTTTAATTGTTTTAATACCCTTTTCTTTGTAGTAGTCCTGTGTTTTTTGGTAAATATCTTCGACTGCTTTTATATTTGCCTTTTCTGATTCTGGAGTTAGATTTCCTCCTGGCTTTTCTTTAAAAGTCTCTCCTTCTCCGTCTCGGTATTTAAAACCATCTTGAGATTTTTTACCCATTTTAAGTTTTTTCATCATGTGTTCTGATGCCATAAGGGCTCCTGCACTCTCTGAACTGGCTACCCAATCAAACATTAATGCTTTTTCTCTCTGTTTTGGAGTTGCTGATTTTGAACGTAAAATAGACTGTGTTACACTCTGTCCTTTTCCACTCTCATCTGCTAAATATTTATCGACATCTCCCATACTTTTATAAATCTGTTCAGCACTATCATTGTCTACTCTTTTATCTAACATCATAAGTCTATCATCGTCAACATTTTCTAAAGCCTTTTTCAAAAATGCCTGTTTCTTTTCGCCTTTCATAGAATCAATTTGATTAACTATAATTTCGCTCTTTAGACTCTTTTCATCCCTTTCTGTCCAATCTTCACCCCATTTTTTAGCATCTGCTTTTCTCTTTTTAAGCTGCTTATTAAATTGATATGAAACTTTTTGTTCTGGACCTACTGCCTTTGCATCTTTAATATTATCCCTTAATTCAGCCATAGCCCTGTCAGCAAGTTGCTTTACTTTAGACTTTTTATCATAACTTAGGGCTGAAGACAACTTAATAGGCTTTTTTGTTTCAGGATTAACTATTTCAATATCATCGATAAAATCATCATCTTTGTCTTTTTTAGCATTTTTCAAAAACTTTTTAAACGCACCAAAAAGATTAAGATTAAATTCATTTAGTTCATTGAATTCTTCATAAAGCTTCATTTTGTCCATAATTTATATATCAATTTAAAACAATATATAATATATGCGAATAGAGCGTTCAAACAATCCTAAACAGGCCCACCGATATAACGTTAAGCTTGACTGTCTTCCAAGAACATTACGAAGATTTTTAGTTGAAAACAGGAGTCTCGAAAGATGGAAAGGCAACATGCAATTTATGGAGCAAATTTTAAGAATTCAACAAAAAGAATTAAAACTTAAAAACACTGTTTTAAGAGATAAATTCTATTTTGATTGGACAAATAGTACTCCGGTAAAGATGGAAGACCTAATAGATTCCTATAACACTGTAGATTGGTTCTGCGCGATCAGTCGTAAACCTATTAAAGCCAAATTTAATAACTTTCAACTTGAAAACTTTATTCACCCTGAGTATTCTGATGTCTTAGAATCACCAATGGTCGATAGTCGTATTCTTAAAAGTAGTATTGAGTTCAGGAAATATTGTAAAAAACTCCTTCTAGAAGACCAAAAGGAGTTTATACGTATCGTTAAAAAAGGTAAAAGAGACTAGACTCTTATAGGACTTTTCCCTCTAATTTTTAACTTTTCTTTCATTTTAACCTTCTTTTTCTTAGGTTTTTCTTCTTTATCTTTCTTTATAGGATCGGCTTTTTTAATCGGATCAGCCTTTTTTATAGGATCGGCTTTTTTAATTGGATCGGCCTTTTTTAGGGGTTTTTCCTTTTTAGGAGCTTCTTTCTTAGGAGCCTCTTTTTTAGGAGCCTTTTTCTTAGGAGCTTCTGTTTTACCTATATTTTTTTCAATATCTTTTTTGCCTTTCTTTAAAGCATCATCAGTTTGTTTTTTCATTTTAGCCTCAGCATCTTTATTTGACTTTTTCTGAGCATCTCCTGCTGCTTTTATCTTTTTATCACTCTGTTTATTAATTTTATCAGCAGCTGCTTTTTGCTTTTTAGGATCTGGCTTTGGAGTCTCTTCTTTCTTAGGAGCTTCTTTTTTAGGAGTTTCTTTCTTTGGAGTCTCTTCTTTCGGAGCTTCTTTCTTAGGAGTTTCTTCTTTCGGAGCTTCTTTCTTAGGAGTTTCTTCTTTCGGAGCTTCTTTCTTAGGAGTCTCTTCTTTCTGAGCTTTACCGTCTTTTTTAGCCTGATCTTTTTTCATTTTTGCAATTGCATCTTTATTTTCATCAGCTAATTTTTTAGTAGCAGCAACCTCATCTTTAAGCTTTTTTTGTAGTGACGCTATTTTTTTCGAATTTTTTGCGCCGCCTTTTGCCAAAACTTTAGCAACTTCCATATCTCCCTGAATTCTATATGTTGATTTAACTCTTTTACTCATAGGACCTGTTGCCATCTGGTCTATTTGACCCTCTATTTTGTCAATAGCCTCTTTAAATTTATCTACTTTCTTTTTAAGTTTTTCTTTCTGGGCAGGTTCAACCTCTTTACTCTGAACATCTGCTTTTGCTTTTTGCAATTTAATACCATTCGCCTTTACTTGAGTACTTTTAACTTTTCTAGACTTCATAAAGTCTTTTATAAAATCTACAGCTGCACCTCCTGCTGCTGCAGCTCCTCCAGCCTCGTTTAATTCTTCTCTTTCAATAATTTTTAATTCCTCTTCAAGATTATTTTCAAGGTCTTTAAGTTTATTTAAAATAATATCTATTTCGGTAGAAAGGTCTTGGTTAGGCTCTTTAATATTTACCTCTACTTTATTCCTATCATTAGGTTTTGGAGCCTCCTGTGGTTGTAAATCATTTTCTTTTACAGAAAACCATTCATTCAAAGACTTTAATCTTTTACCTATTTTAATATTATAAGAGTTATTGTCTTTTTCTGTATTTGTAGGAGTAGTTTGTACTTCAGTTTCTGTTTCAGTTTCTGTTTCAGGCTCTTGAGGCTGCAATTTTTCAATTTCTCTCTCTTTGTCTCCTATTTGAGCAACTATCTTTTTTCTCTTTTCTTCATCCCCTTCTGCATCTGCAATTTCTTCATCTTTTTGTAAAATTTCTAATTCTTTTTTGGCAATATCTAATTTATCTGCCTTTTTAATTTCTAAATCACCCTTTTCTTTTTCTAATTCTTTCTTTTGGGTTTTTAATTGTTCTGTTTGCTCTTCTGCAGCATCATCCTCTTCCATTTGAGCAATTTTCTGGTTAATTGCCTTAACTTCTTTAGTCTTTTTCTCTGCTTCAGCCAAATCTCTTTGTGCCCTTAAGTATGCAAGTTTAGCCTTTTTAATATCTTTTTTATCAGCCTGTTCAGCTTCTAGGTTTTTCAATTCTGTTTCTGCCTCTTCTAGCTCTGTTCTAAGTTTTTCAATTTCTTCTTCTGAAGCCATAACCTTAACTTTTGCTAAAAATTCTTTTTGACCTTTATCAAGAGCATCTTTATGTGCCTTGTCGGCCTCTTTAAGTTCTGAATAGTCTTTTCCTCCTGTAATGGCCTCATAATATCCATCTGTCATTGCTTTCATTGCCTTTCCTGCCTCTTTAGCCAAGTCTTGCAATTCTCCTTTTTGAGAAGCAGTAATCGATTCTTGTGATTGTAATGCTTCATAAGTAATTCCCCATTGGCTTAACGACTCATCAAGGGTTGCCTTTGCCGTTTTTGCATCTGGAAGATCGGGAAATTCATTCTTTAATTCTCCTTCTTCCTCTTCCATTTGTTTTTCAAACTCTTCTGCTTTTTTAAGTCTCTCTTCTATTGACAGACCCTGCTTCTCCCACTCTTTTTCCATTTTGGCCAGTTTTTCTTTACGGTCTTCCATAATAGCCTTAATGTCTTCATCTTTTTCTACATATTCACGAAGTTGTTTAAGTTCGTATTTTAGGGTTTTATCGTATATTTTTCGGTCTTCATCAATTTTCCATTGTTCCCATGCTGCAACAACACCTCCTAAACCTTTTTTACCGGCAATTTTATTAAATAACTCTGATGGGTCTAATTTTTCTTGAACTTTTTTCCATTTTCTATCCCAATCTTCTATTTTACGGTCTAGGTCTAATTGTTCTTTGTCTTGTTTCTGTTTTAGTTTTTCTTTTACAGCGTCTTCTATCTTTTTAAGTTTTTCATCTCTAACCTTGTCAAGATTTGCAAGTGTTTTATCTCCCTGTAATTCTCCTTGTGTTTTACCGGTTTTTGCAGCATAGGCTGCTTTTTTCTTTTTAACCTCTGTTTTAACCTTGTCTTGAAGTTTTCCAACCAATTTTTTTATGTTTTCACCCTCTTCAGCAGAATATTTTGCTTTAACTATTCTTTTATCAGCAACCATCTTTTCTCTTTTAGGCTTTTGCTTCATGTAATATGCTTGCTTTGTCCTTAGACGAATTTTTGCTCTTCTAATTGCAATAAAAACAACTACTGCTAATACAACTGCCGCTTGAAAGGCTTTTCCTTTTTCAAAACCTTTTTTATATGCTTCAGTCTCTTCGTTTATTGGTATGATTTCGCTATCTTCTAATTGAGGTGTTTTATTAACATATTCTTGTAGAAGACTTATTTTCTTTTTTAACTTCATCTGATTAAATTAGTTTGTTTGTTTATATATCAAAGTTTTAGGGCATAAAAAAAGGGACCTTAGGGTCCCTTTAATATTGTATAACTAAATCAATGATTAAGCAATGTTAATCAAATCTTCTCCGCTAGTTGTTGCACCTGATGGTAAATCAACAGTAACACTAAATTTAGCATATTGCGTTTCTGGGTGGAACCCAGCTGCAACTAATGCAAATCTTGATTTAACAGCTACTTTAGGAGCCATAGTTCCTTCAGCAATTGTTTGTACTGATTCTGCCATTAGGTAAGGCATAAATACTAGTCCAGGTCCGTTTCCGTCTCCTTTTCTACCAACTAGTATTTTGTTTTCTTTCCAAGCCCATTTTGGGTTAGTATAAACCTGTACACCAGCAACAGAACCTACAGGGTAAATAGCACCTGCAGCTTGAGTAGCCGTGTTAGCGAATGGGTTAGGTACGAAACCTGCAACAGATTGAATCAAAGTAGCAACTTGTGGTCCTACAACCGCGAAGTTACCAGCTCCTCTTCTACCTCTGTTTGCAATAAGGTTAGCAGAAGCTAAAATACCAGTAAGTACTTTTCTGTGTTCTGAACCTTCAGTTTGACCACCAGTTGGTGACGCACCGTTTAATACTACGTTCAATGAAACATTAGCAGCTGACATGTTATCTCCAGCTAAAGTATCGATTTCTTCGATAATTAAGTCATTGATAGTTTGTGTCAATTCGTTAGTTAATACTGACTCAACTTGAGCAACAGCATCTACACCGAATTGTTTTAAATCTTGTACTTGTTCTCTAGTAACCGCAGCAGCAACTTGGTAAGTTTTAGCCTCGATTGCTTTAGAGAATAAAGATAGACCCATAATTCTATCAGCTGTAGCTTCACCTTCTTCTCTTGAATAAGGTTGTCCGTTAGCCTGACCTACGAATCCTGGGATATGGTCATCCAATGCAGCAATTAGGTTAAGTGGTGCAGGTGTAGTTTGAGCAGCAGTAGCAATTGCATCAAATGCAGCTTGAACTGTACCAGAAACTGTTGCAGCATCTTCTTCTACAGAATAGATAGCGTCACCATCAATTCTAGAAGTTTCTGTTAATTCAGTGAATGTATAACCACTGTTAGTACCACCGTTACCTGCTAATGTAGATTTTACATAAGAAGGTGCTCCAGTAGCCGTACCAGGGTTACCGAGACCACCGTCAACTCTACCTCCTTCGTATACGAAGTCTAGGTAAGATAGTAATCCCATAGGACCAGCCATAGGTACAACAGGTACTAGGTCTAATCCGATTGTTTGAGCTGCAACCTGCATCGCTAATGGAAGTAAGGTTGGAGCTTTGTCTCCTGATCCATCTGTTGAACCTGCAGTTCCAATACCACCAATAGTTTGTGGTAATGCAGTAGCACCCATACCACCTAAGTTCATAGGTCCTGGGTTGTTAGATAGGGACATGATGTTCTGATCTTCATAAAGTTTATGATTATGACAGTACTCAGACATCCATGCTAATTTTTCAGCGTCTTTAATACCAGTTGCAGACTCGATAATTGGTGACCAAGTCTCTCTGATTTCCGCCTCGTTAATTAAATTTGCCATTTTATTAAATTTATTTTTTGCGTTTTGTTTATTTCGACTCTTATTATCGGTTTTCTGCTTCTTTCGCCAATGTCGTCGAGTATGTTTTATATATCTTTTTATTTCTATAAAATATTATCTTATTACTATATAACAATAATATTGCCATTTTTTCATGGAAAATTAAAGTTTAGTATAGTATTAGATTATTAGATTATTTCTTCTCTGTCCAGTGATTCCAAATCTCTTTCCAACTTTTCCAACCATACCGGTTCTTAATGTTCCACCAGAGTCCTCCTATGAAACTTCCGTATGCTGCAATAAAAGTTGCTATTTTTAGGTATGTTGAATCTAAATATCCATCACTTAACCAGAACGGCCATTGTATGCAAAGAAAAAGTGAAAAGACCACCTGGGCCCAATTTAAAAAAGTTTTAAATTTACTCTTTTTATTATTTAATTTCATAACTTTTGTTTTTATATATCTAAAATTTTACATTTTTTAGACAATAAAAAACCCGGTATAGTACCGGGTCTTTCTTTTAAAATTAAATTTTCTTTAATTACCTATTAAATTTTTTAGCTATTGATTCTTTAACACCGTCTAGATTATAAGGTAACTTTTTAGTCTCTTCTTTCTTAGATTCGTTAATCATTTCAACTTTTTCCATTACCGGGGCAACTTCTCTAAGGTCTCTAGTTTGCCAGAAATTTCTTACTTGATATTCTGTATCTAATTTGTGACTCTTAGATTGTGCAGTAATTTGATTCTTTTTCTTTTCAGAAAGAGTTTCCCATTTTTCTTTGTATTCCGATGGCATTGCAGTGATAAAGAAAGGTTCGTTTGAAACGTTTCCTGATACTTCATTGACATTTTCCATAAGTCTAACGATCTGAGCTTCCGTTAGGAACCCTGAATTGTCAACTTCTTTTCTTACTGCTGTTTTTGCATCTTCATTAAGACTGTTGTATTTTTCAGCAGTTGATTTTCCAACAAGTTTAAAGAAATGTGGATCGTTGTTTTCTTTAGCTTGAGCCTTCTCTAAAAGGGTCGTTAATTTATTAGAAATTTCAGATTTATAAGATTCTAATGGGTCATCAGCACCATCTTTACCTGAGTTTTTAGGGGCTGTATCAGTACCTTCTTTCTCTTCATCTGGAGTAGTAACATCTTTAGAATCATCTTCTAAATCAGCGTGTTCTTGTCCAGCTCCTCCGTCAGCTTTAATAGCCTCTCCGGAGTTATTTCCAACTTTTTCTAATTCGTTGTCTTCGTCAGCCTCGTCAAATTCCTTTGCAGTAACATCATCTCCTCCCTCAACTACAAGGTTTTCGTTGATTGATTCTGCAATATAATTTGCGTATTCACTAACATTTTGTACATTATCTTTTAAATAATTAACGTATTCTACAAGTTTTTCACTTGTTTCAGCTCCAGTGTTATATGTCTCTGCTAAGTAATTAGCATAGTCTTTAATATTAGCAACAGATTCAGCCACATGTTCTGTGTAACTAATTCCTTGGTCTAATTTTTCAGCAACATATTCACTGTACTGAATTCCTTGATCTGCTTTCTCCGCAACATGTTCTGAATAGGAGATATTCTGATCTGTTTTTTCTGCAACATATTTAACATACTCTGTTAAATTGTTTAACTGTTCAACAATACTGTCATTGTGAGCAGTTACAGTTTCCATATCATCGTTAGCTCTATTAGAACCTTCAGCCGAAGCCTCGTTCATGTCGTTAACCGCAGATTTTAAACTTTTTATTTGCTCAGCAAGATACTTTGTGTAGTTGTTGAAGTCATCTGTTTTTACAAATTCTTCCATTGTCTGATCTTTTTTGTTTTCTATTATAGTTTGGTTTTTAATTTCTTCTTGAGTATTCTTTTTAAATACTTCGTAAATGAATAGGTTATCGTCATTATCGAAACCAAAAGATTCGTTTACTCTTTTTAGTTCCGCATTTGCAAACCCTGGGTCTGCTACAAGGTCATAAGTAAATAGTTGTTTGATTTTTACTTTACCTCCTTCTGATACTTCACCTGCTGCTCTTGAACTGATATGTAAAGGAACTCCTGAATCTACAAGAGCCTTTGCCTGTTTTCCTGCATCGGTATCTAAAAGTCTAATTTTACCCATTACCTTTTTATTCTCTTTATCATATCTAAGTTCCTCTATAATGTGAGAAACATTTTTTAATGAAATATCAAATTGTTGGGGATGGTCTAGTTCACCTAATAATTTCGACGAGGTGATTTTCTGCTGTAGGCTTTCTATTTGCGGAAGATATTCTCCTTCGGTATAAATTCTGTTATTTTTATTCTTAACATCTATTTCACCAAAAACACCCTCTAGTACATAATCTTTATCCTCTCCAGATTTGGTTAAAACTGTTGAAGATTTTTCTACTATCAGCAAATCAAAATTACTAGCCTTATTGATAAGTCTATCCATTTTATTTTTTCTTTTTTGTTATATATCTTTATTAAAATCTCTTTTTTTAAATACCTAAGTCAGCTAGTGGATCGTCTCCACCTCCTTCATCGCCGCCGCCTCCATCGCCGCCTCCTTTTTTCTCTTCTTTTTCTTTCTCTTCTTCCTCTGCAGCCTGTTCTTTATAATAGTCTTGATAATTTGTTATCATCTGACCCATCGTTGCTGTATCAAATTTCGTAGAGCCATATTTTTGGTAAAAAAATGCTTTAAATTCGTCTTCTGTTTGAGCTGTCATTATTTGACCTAAAATTTCTTGAGCTGATATAACTTTACCATCGGCAGTTTTTTGGTCGCTAATTTCTACCTTACTTTCTTCACCTGCTTTAATTGAAGTAAGTTGCGCCGTTTCTGTTAAATATTGAGTATATGTTTTAAGTCTCATATTCTATATATCTTTTTTACATTGCCATTGGGTCTTCTGGAGCCGGCTCTTCTTCTTTTTCTCTTTCTTCTTTAGCCTTAGCAGCAGCATTCGCTGCCATATCGTCTGGAGACAATTGTAAATATCTGTCTACCAAGAAGCCCATATCGAAGTAATATTCTTCTTCCATTGTTTCTTGATTGGTTGTCATTAATGAGTCTCTCATTGACCCGATAAACTCTAGTCTACGTTCCATGATTTCCATTTCTTTTAATGCTGCAAAATCATTATCTTTATTATATCGTAAAGCCACTTGAGTTTTAAAACCTGGGTCTTCCGCAAGGTCTTTATATTTAATACACATTTGTAAATAGAGTGGCTTAACAAGAATTTCTTGGAAAGCTGATCTCAGTCTCTTAACAAATTTACTAAATTTAATTTCATCTCTAATCATTCCATCTGCTGCAAGATTAAAGTCTCCTCCTCCATCTTCATATAAAAATCTTGAATAGGGTATTTTAGAAACATGTTTTAGTTTATCTGAAAAGTATTTTAGTGCTTCTGTATCTGAAAGGTCTGGACCTGAACTATCTAATGTTTCTATTTCTGGACTATCTCCATCTTTACTTGGTAACCAATACTCTTTATTAAATTGTAACATTGGTTTTCCATCTGTTTCCATACTTCCTGATTCCCAATCAAAATCAACAACCTCTTTATATGAATTCATAAGTTGTGCAAGTGATTGCTTTGCTCTTGTTTTTGATTTACCACCAACTGGAATAACAAATTTCATTCTATAAGAACTATTGGTCACTGCCCAAATAATTCTTGTATGTTCCATAATTCTTAATAGGTTAAACGATCTGGTTAATCTTTCGACATAACTGACTCTACTTGCCGTAGTTATTGAAGAATAGGCTAAATAAATAATTTGCGAATCATAAAGTTTTCTCTCTTTTACGGGATCGTCTTTATATTGTATCCAGACTTTCTTTCCATCTTCATGATTAAAACCTGGCACCAATGTAATTGGGTCAAGTTCTTTAAAACCTATAATTTCTGTCTGGTCAGGTGAGTAAATAATTTCAAATGCTAAGTAACCATCAATCAACCATTTTCTAAAATAGTACCAAGCCGATTGGTCCGTATTAAAACCGAACGCGTGATATATTTGTCTAAAGAAACGGTTAAGGTCTTTTTGAATAGAATCGGCAACCTCAACTCCTAAAATTTCAGGAGAACCAAAGAAATTTTTATTATCATATACAATTGTTTCATCGCAAAGAATATCTAAAATATCTTCAATTTCATCGTTAACTGAAAATCTTCTAAGTTCATCTCTTTTTACTTCATATTCTTGGTCGAAAAAAGGAATATTTTTCCGCATGGTAGTATCTGCCATGGATAGGGCTGCAAATGCAGCATACATATCATCATTTTCTACACCAGTTGGGTTTATTTGCCCATAACCAAATTTATCTTCAAGGGGACCAATAGCTTGAGACTGTCTAAGAATCATATCATCATATCTCATTCCGAAAGATGATAGAGTTTTAAGTGTCTTACTTAGACTAAAAGGTCTCTTATTTGTACTCCAAGGTCCTTTTCTTGGATCTTTATCTGCAAAACCTGCCATATTATTTTAAATACTTTTTCAATTTATATATTCTTTTTATTTCTATCTCTTTTTAAATAGTCTCTCTAATTGACTATATGACGTTCCATTTAAGTCAGCAAAATCACAAAGGCAAATTTTTGACCAGTTTTCGTAACTTACTACAGCCTGTCCTGATTTGTTTCCGGGCTTATATTGCCTTAATGCAAAATCATATCCAGATCCTTTAATAAAGCCCTTGGCGTCATTCCAATTAATAGTCAAATGTCTCTGTTGCAATGCTTTTTCAGCCATCATTCCGGTTGTAGCAACACCTATTTCTCCTGCAAATTGACCTGCTACTTTATCTAAAAAGTCTTCTCTTACTTTCATTGGTAAAAGATTAAGATTTATTCCAACATCGTTACTTCCCGCAGCGTCTAGTGCTAAAACAACCGGGTTTTTATCAAACCATGGTAACGTTTGGGCAGTTAGTGGAGCATATCTAAAAACATATAGTTTGCCCGGATAGAATCTTTTAGAGGTAAATTGTACCCCTTTTTCATTTGTTTGTCTCTTGCCTTTATCAAACCAGTCTTCAGCCTTCTTTTTAGCAGCCTGTCTACTTCCTGCCTCTTTAATTAATTTGTCTATTCCTGCTTTAACTGCTCCCATTATTTAAGACTTTTTTCTGTCATTACTGCAAATCTCCATCCTCTACTCTTTGCCCATTCTTGTGCATATTTATATTTATCTCTATTTTTTACAAATTGCTCTGCAAGAAACTTATAATTTTTTAGTGCCTGTTTACTGTTTTTTGTTGGGGGACTGGGTTTTTTAAGTTGCTCTTCTGGTTTTATTTCTATAAGACTCTCTTCAAAACCAGATTCTTTTTTGACTTTAATATAAAAATCAGGAAAATAGGAATGTTCCTTTTTATCTAATGAGCTCCAATATTTTATTTCAACAGGCTCTGAAGCCCATTTTACTATATCATCTCTATTGTCACACATTTTCATAAATTTTAATTCCCATGAACTTCTATAAATAATTGGACCGTTTCCTGCATATTTATTTGGATATAATGGATTGTAGTAACCCTGATTATATCCTGAATTTCCTGTTGGTTTTATGTTTTTTATTGACACCGTTTAATAAATTTATACATTATTCTTATAAGTCCCATAATTGATGGTGACATCTTACATAATATTCTAGTCTGGAAATACTTTTATAGGCGTCATCTTCTTGTTCTGATATTGGTTTGATAAACGCATTATCTTCGGACCCAGATGCGTCTGTTTTGTCTCCCCATGACCAAGAAGGATATCCTTTTTTATGAATTATAGAGTAGGTTCCTGATGGAAAGAACGTATCATTCTTATTTTTAAAAGCGATAGTAACAGGTGCCCATTCTCCAGGAATTCCATTTATTAATTTAAGACTTGAAACAGCATCATACCTATAATCTCCAGGAAATTTAAGAATTCCTTTTTCTATAAAATCTATAAGTATATGACTTTCAATAATTAAATTATTAAAAATATATCTTAATTCAGGTTTTATTTCTTTTGCCTTTTTAATATATCTTATAATATCCCCTACTGCGTTATCTGTATAAAAATCGTCAGTATCTAAATAACATATCCAATTTCCTGTTGCTTTTTCTACCCCTAATGCCCTTGGTTTTCCTCTAAAGTATGACTTTTTTAAAATATTCATTTTTGAATTTTTTGGTTTTTCAACCATAAAAAATTTTATATTTCTAAAATTTTTAAAATGTTTAAGGTAAAGTCTTTCAGTTATTTTACAACCATCTGATACTATTATAAGTTCCCAATTAGAATCTTTTTGTGCTATAACAGAGTAGACTGCTCTAATAAATTTCGTTTCTGGGTCTTTCCTAGCACCTGGATATTCTCCAAGATAGGATTGCATTATAATACTAATTTTCACGTTGCTCTTTTTTTAAAATTTAAAGTCACCATATCTTAGATATTAAACATTCCACCATTTCCGCTATCACTATCTTTAGAATTTATTCTATCCATAGAAAGGGTTCCTTTATATTTGTTTGGGTGTATTTTATTCCATCCTTTTGCATAGCCTCTTTTTGCTATTTCAGTATAATATGCGAATGCGTTTGGAAATTCTGGCTTATAATTTCTCCAATATTTTAGAAGGTCTAAAAGCGCAAATTGAAGACAATCTTTTCGGTCTTCTTCGTTTACATAACTTAATTTATTAATAGTCCTTTCAGCCAATAATTGTAACATTTTTTGTGCCTCTCTTGTGAGCTCATCGTTTTCTAATGAAATGACTATTTGCTCTCTAAGGTCCTTGTTATTTAGATAATTCTTTTTTCTAGGCATTGTTTCATTTTAATATTTAATCTGTTATATGAAAAAAGGGCCAAATGTTTCATTTAGCCCTTTAATGTTAAAATAGGTTGAGTAGTCTACTTCTTACTTTCAATATATTTGATATAAGCGTCATTCGCCTTTACCAATTCTTTCATATACTTTTTCATTAACTTAGCGTCTTGTGCTAATTCAGCATTTGACCATTTAGCTGCAATCATTCGCACGTCGTGTTGCTCTTTACTACTGAATTGACTGTAGTCTTTTTCATTTAAGAAATTATCGAAATTATTTACGTTTTTCATCTGTATATTATAGACCTTTTTTTTAAATTGTTTCACTATCAGCTAATGCAATTTCTCTCTTTAAAACTTTTTTAGGCTGTTCATTTATGAATACATTTACTGAATCATCTGAACCTGCAGTGGTGTAACCTTCTGCATCAACTTTAAGTTCTGTTCCTTCAGCAAATTCAGCAACTTTAAATCTAAGAGTTCCAGGTACATAACCATCTGCTCTATCGATTTCGTTTTCTTCTAGCTCGGCCTCATTAGTTTTTTTTTCAATAAATTTAGATTCTTCTAGGTCGTACATTCCGTCTTTGATATCATCTAAATGTCCTGTTATTGCAGCTATTTGCAATATCGCTTTCTTATTTTTACTGGAAAGTGAAAGTGAACCAGCGTATTCTCCTCCTTCGGGATCGTAAGTTATTCTTACTCCCATTTTTCTTGCCTTGTCTCTAAGTTCATCTGGAACTCCATTATCAAAATTGGCGTCCATTCCTCTTACAGACCATTCATTCATTTCCTCATCTTCTTCAGCCTCTTCAGCTTCGTCATAAGATGCTTCTAATTTTTCTTGGTCTTCTTCTGCTTTTTCAACTTCAGCTTCAGCGTTTCCTTCATCTTCGATTTTTTCAGCTTCATCTTCGCTTATATCGTCAGCTTCTTCTATTTCATCGTCATCATCATCGTCATCATCTTCCTCGTCATCAATATCGCTATCTCCTTCATCTTCAACTTCATCATCTTGGTCTCCAGTACTTTCGTCTTCAGGAGCTTCGGTTTCTTCTTCTTCACCAGCAACATCATCTTTTCCTTCTTCACCTTCAGCTTCAGGAGCCTCTTCAGTAGCTTCTTCACCTTCTGCTTCTCTTTCTTCATCGTTATCTACTTCTTCAGAGTCTGATTCGATTTCTTCAGCAGGTTCTCCAGCTTCTTCACCATCTTCCATAGTATCTGAATCTGTAGCATCTGATTCAGCCTCATCTATTTCTTCTTCATCATGAGCCTCATCTGTTTCTTCTTCGTCATGGGCCTCTTTAAGATTTTGAATCTCTTCTTCGATTCTTTTGATTTCACTATTAATAAGAGTATCTGCCTCTTTAATTTCGTCAATTGATTTATCAGCCTCTGCAATAACTCCTCTTTGGTCTTTTAAGAAAGCAACCATTTGTTCTAATACTTTAATCTTTTCAGATTTTTCTGCTGCTTTTGCTCTTTCGCCTTCAAGTAATTCTGAAGCCATAACCAATTCATGGCCAGTCTGTTCTTTAACATAATCAAAACATTCTGCTGCATTTAATTCGTCAAATTTATAAATTTTATTTGCTTCATTCATTCTATAAACAAAGAAAGATTCGTTAAGTTTCATAACATAACATTTGATGTGTCCTTCTTCTATTTTTTCTATAAATTCTAGTGATGCAAAACTATCGTAGTTTTTTGCTGCATATTCAAAAAGTTGAATTTTTGACTTTAAATCGTATCTTACTAAGCCCGTCGCCATAAGATGTCTTTCAAAACTTTCTGCAAGAACTTCAGAATTGTTTATGTAAAATTTATTAGATTCTTTAATGTATTTGAATCTGCTTACACCATGATACCATGTTAAGCCTTCATTAGTAACTGTAAAATGCTCTAAAGCCAATACTAAATTTCTAAACTCTCCTGGAGCCGAAGTAATATGAGTTTCTGTTATTTTATCGCTACTAACTAAAAAAGCCTTACCGTCTACTGAGATAAATGTATCTCCGTTTTCGTTAACGTGTACAGGCGAGATAATGTTTTTTGTAACTTGTGCCATTTTTAATTATTTTATTTTTGTTTATATATCTTTTAAAATTAGTTGTTTGTTTGACTTTGGTCAATTTCGTTTCCATCAGTAATTCCTCCAGTTACTCCAAACATTCTTTGCCCAACATGTTGTTCTGTTGTAAAGTCTATTGAAGGCATAAAAGAATTAATTTCTAAACCAAAACTTATTTTGTAATTACTTTTGTCATCGAATGTATATTCAATTGGTCTTTCATTACCATAATCATCTGGCATAGCATAATAGGCTGCCATCCGGTACAACCCTTCATTAAGGTGTCCTACCTCAACATTATATTGATTTGACTTATAAAGTCTTTTAATAAGTTCTTCAGTACATTTAAAAATATCTATAAGACTTGAAAGTATAATTTCAACATCTACTCCAACTGTAATTGGAATTAATTCAAATTCAGCTTTATAACCTTCCAGTACTCCCTGGTCTGTCATTTTAGAAAAGTTACCCCTATTTCTTTTATTAACCAATTTACTAGCGTCAACAGTCATTGAAGACATATTAATAATTCCTCTTGGTACTTTGTCATAATTTCCATCTGCCTTTTCAGGTTCTGGTGCACAATCAAGACCATTTGCTGTTGAAAAAAGAAAATTATCTTTTAAATAGTTTTCATCTCCAGTAATTGCATAATAGAATGGTATGTCGACTTCAACCCTTTCTTCTTGACTTATTTGTCTCCAAAAAGTTACCTTTTTATTAAGGTCGGCTAAAAGACCTATTATTAAATGTCTAATAACACTATCGTCTTTGTTGAATTTTAAATTGTATGTTGCCATTATTTAGTCTATCTTCTCTATCTCAAATTTAGAGAAGCCGTTTTCTCTATATATTTGTATTTTCTGGTCAAATATTTCATGCGGTAATTCAGTGTGATTTATTACAAAAGTATTCAATCCATTCTCTTTAATAACCTCATTTAATATTTTAAGAATATTATAGACTCCGTCTTGGTCGACAGAGCTCAGTAATTCATCTAAGAACATTAGATTTAATTGAGGGAACCTCAGTTTTAATATCTTTATGATGGCAATTATAACTATAAAGTCGGCCTTCTTTCTCTCTCCTGTTGACAGCGTTAACGGGTTAATCTCTTCTCCTAAATGGTTTACAATACAGTCAAACTTTTCATTAAATCTTATATGAAAAGGAAGGTGCATTGTTTGAACCATCATTGCAATATTTGCATTCAATCCAGGTAGGATAGTTTTTACTGCCAAGTTTTTAACTCCATCTTCTCCTAAAACCTCTTCAAGAATAGTCATAAAGGCATCTTCTTTTTCTACAACAACCTTCTTTTTACTCTTTTCTTTTTCGGTTTTTTCAAAGTCTTTTATTATCTGTTTAAGGTGTTCAAACTGACTTGAATTTTTTGTAGTCTCTTTTATTTTAATCAGCTCTTCTTTGATTTCTTTAATAGAATATTTAATGCTTGTCGATCTGGTCTCTACCTGTTTCTTTTTAGTTTTAAGAGCCGAAACCTTGTCTTCAGTATCTTTTATCAAGGTTTTAAGTTCATCTATTTTAGATTCATTTGTGTTTTTCTCGACTTTCCAATCAGCAAGTTTTTCTAAATGTTCATTAGAAGTCAGACTTGTTTCGCAAGTTGGGCATTTACCTTTTTTATATAACTCTATTTTATCTTCAATATACCTGTTTTCCCTAACAAGGTCTCCTTCTTCGTTTGAAGTTTTTGTTGCAACTTGAGAATATTCTTCCAGTTTTGTAGAAATAGAAGATTTGGCTTCGTTCAGTTTTTGAATATCTTCTCCATAACCCAAAAGATTTTCTTTTAACTCTTCTATTTTTGCCTTGTCTTTTTTAGAACTCTCTTCTAAAAGATTATTAAGTTTATATTTTACAGAAGAGATTGATTCCATAATCTGATTCAGTTCAGAGTTATAGGAGTCTACTTCTATTTTAATCTGTTTTCTCTCTTCTTTAACCTCTCTAAACATATCATTTAGGACAGAGAAGCCGAACATTTTATCAATGATTTGTTTTTTATCACCTGAGTTCATTGTAAGAAAAGACTTAAAATCATTTATACTTAAAATAATAATGTTTTTAAAGACGTGATAGGGTATACCGAATATCTCATCTTCTAAATACTCTTGTACCGATCTTTTTCCAGCCTTGTCAAATTCAACTCCATTTACCATGACCTTAAATCTTCCAGGCATAAGACCTCTTTCAATCTCAACCTGCATGTCTTTACATGTCAAATTGATTTTTACCCATAATTCTTTGTTAATTCTATTTGGCAGATCAGCCAATTTTACACCTTCTACTTTTCCATAAAGGGCATAAATAATACTATTTGCTATTGTAGTTTTTCCGTGACCATTCTTTCCCAACGTTAAATATAGCTGGGCTTCATCACCAAATTCTATCCTTTGAATAGTATTTCCGTAACTTGCAAAGTTTTTAAATTCTATACTATTTATTCTCATTAGTCTGTGTCGTAATTATTTACACAATTATTATAGAGAGATTCCAGTTTTTGTTTTATTTGTTTTTTCAACTTTTTATCAAAGTGACTAGACTCAACAAACTTTTCACAAAGACCAAGAACACTGTAATTTTTTTGCATTTCTTCAATTTCATCAATATCGTAGAGGTCTTTATCAATCATACTGTCTTCTTGATAAATATTTGGCTCTATTTTTCTACCAATTTTTTGAACTTTATTAATAAGATTTGAAAGTGCTGAAGTTGTTGCGACATCAGATGGAACATAAAGGTCTACAAAATTATTTCTGATTTGCTCTTTAAAATTACCAAGACTCATGTCATACAACATTTTAATATTGTATCTTAAGAACTTAGGGCTAATATTGTTTTCAAAGAAAGTCTCTTCCATTGTTTCTAAATCTACCAAATCAAATCCTTTTGTATTATTCATATCTGATCGGGTAAGTTGATATGGAACTCCAACCATTAAGAGTTTATTCTTTTCTTGTCTGTAATGAATATGCCCGCTATAAACCCTTGTATATTTGTCGTAAATATTACTCTCATTTCCATGTTGATTTTTTACCTTTGAATTAAGATAGATTCCACGAACTTCTGAATGACAAAATACTATTTCACTAGTTGGGTTATCAGCAAGTGTCTCAGCTTCATGATCTGAATCTCTTCTCCATGGCATAAGTAATACTTTTCTATCATTCCAATCATACATTACCGGGTCGGTATAAACTTGAACGTTCGGTATCCATTTAAGACTATCAATTGAAGTTACATCATTTGATTTTTTAGCCCATATATCATGATTGCCGACAATAATATGTACTGGTAG
>MDTG01382420.1_pt1 | contig 25616 bp, 20 predicted proteins | sample 811421 | NCBI WGS metagenome assembly MDTG01 (sample SAMN05326645, study PRJNA326480) | marine metagenome | isolation source: seawater | place: Pacific Ocean: South East | collected 2011 | reverse complement strand
GAGCGCACGCTGTCGGGCCCGATGAGATCGACATGCTCCGCGGCGCCGCGCCCCACCGCCTTGGGCAGGATGAAGACCACCTCGTGACCGGCGCGTTTGAGCGCGCGCGTCAGCCCGTAGCACGCCGTGCCGAGACCACCCGCCATGAAGGGCGGGAACTCCCACCCGAGCATCAGAATCCGCATGTGCGCCCCCTCGGCCCCCCACTCGGGCCGGCGGCTGGTCGTTCGTTGGTTCGCGCGCTGCGCGCGTCGCTCGATGTCGGCTCAGTCCTCCGACTCGGACATGTCCCCCAACTGACGGAAGCAGGCCTCGTAGCCGAGCAGATAGAGCCGCGCTCGCTCGCAATCATCCGCGGCGAACGCGTCGGAGGCATCGCAGACCGGGCTGCGGAAGGTGAAGAGCTTCTCGGGGCTGCGGAAATGCTCGAAGGTCGGCATCGGGCCCTCGTAGCCCAGGTCGACCATCTCCTCCTCGAGCAGTTCTTCGAGCTTGTCGCCCGTGTGCATGAGCTCGGCCTCGATGGACTCGCTGAGCCACCGGTCCTCGGTGACGAGCGAGACCCAGAGGCGTCCCCCGTCGGTCAGAACGCGGTATTCCGCGGGCTCCGCCGACCCGTCAGCGTGACAGACCAGGGTGTCCCCGTTCACCTCGATTGACTCGAAGACACCCGCCTCGTCCGCGGCGTCCCGTAGCTTTGCGATCAACTCATCGTGCGTCACTGCGTCGCCCTCGATCCGGTCCGTGATGGAAAAAAGTCGTGTCCCGTGGCTTCTTCCCTGTGCGCTCAGGGGAACACAGCGAAGATTAGTCAGGCCCGGTTTCGGAGTCTCGTGCAGAGGCCTCCGCCCCCCGTTTTTTCCGGGCCTTTGCGTGCAAACAGGGGATCCCGAAAGGACACCGCTGCTGTTCAGCCCAGTCGACGATCGGTGAGGCCCCGTCGCGGGAGTGACTCGCGGCGATTCCGGGGCTAATATCACGACCCACCGCGGCTGGGAGCGATCCCAGCCGCACCATGCCCAGGTGGCGGAATTGGCAGACGCGCTACCTTGAGGTGGTAGTCCGGGCAACCGGGTGGAGGTTCGAGTCCTCTCCTGGGCATTTCCTGCGAGCGGCGTTGGACGGTTGGCCCCCGGGCCCCGACCGGCGCCGCTCGTCCCCGTTTTGCAGTTCCGTGCGCCCCGTCCCGGGTGTCGGTCGAACTCGCCCGGATCGACGCCGATCGCGCGGCGCGGGCGGTGTCGCGCCAAACCCCCGAGTCGCCGTTCAGCCCGGGTCGGTTCCGTTCGATACAGGCTGTCGATGCGCGTCGGCGGCGAGCCGGGGCGACCAGCGGACCACACACACGAGGGCGCACCGTGCGGGTACTGATCGCGGACGATTCGGCGTTCATGCGGAAGGTGCTGACCCAGATGTTCTCATCTGGGCGCGGCTTCGAGGTCGTGGGCACAGCCCGGAACGGGGTGGACGCTGTCGCAAAGGTCAAGGAACTCGACCCCGACATCGTGACGATGGATGTCGAGATGCCCGAGATGAACGGCCTGACCGCACTGCGCAAGATCCGCGCGGAGCACGGGCGGACCCGCCCCGCGGTGCTGATGTGCTCGACGCTGACAGCGGAAGGGAGCCAGACCGCGATCCTCGCGTTGAACGCGGGCGCCGCGGATGTAATCGCGAAGGAACACTTGGGGGTCGGGGAGGAGAACGAGGCGTTCCGGGCTGAGTTGCTCAGCAAAGTGCGCGCGATCGGGCTCCACGTGTCTCGGGCGTCGCGTCCGGATGCGCCGAAGCCGCATGTGCCCGAGCGGCTCTCGTCCGCAACGGTGCGCACGCGCGGGCTCGACGCGGTCGTGATCGGATCCTCGACCGGGGGGCCCCCGGTGCTCGAACGGATCGTCGAATCGCTGGATGGACGGCCCACGGCGCCGATCTTCATCGCCCAGCACATGCCGGCGTTGTTTACCAAGAGCCTCGCGACCCGCTTGGACGGGGTGGGCGCGGCGACGGTGAAACTCGCGGAGGACGGGGAGCGCGCCGCGCCCGGAACGGTCTACATCGCGGAAGGCGGCAAGCACCTGCGCGTGCGCCAGTCCCGCGGCGAGGTCCGGCTCGAGGTCTCCTCCACCCCCGCCGACGCGCTGTACAAGCCCAGCGTGAACGAACTGTTCTCGAGCGCCGCATCCGTGTACGGACGCCGGGCCCTGGGGGTCATGCTCACCGGCATGGGCGATGACGGGTGCGAGGGCGCCAGGGCGATGCACGCGGCGGGCGCCCAGATCGTGGCGCAAACCGCTGAATCCTGCGTGGTCTACGGGATGCCCAGGGCGGTGGTTGAGGCGGGCGTCGCGACGGCCGCGATGGGCATCGAGCAGATCGGATCCCTCGTGTCGCAGGCGAGCGGGTGCATCGGCGCGGGTCTGCGTAGAACGGCGTAAGCACCGCACAACGCGTGATGTACCGCGTGATCGGGCTCAAGGGAGATGACTTCCGGACCGATCAGAACCGTCCGAAGGCGAACGCGGCACCGCCGCGGCACCACGCATGCGACCCCCGTTCTGTGGGGTTTCGGAAACGGAGGCTCCCGTGTCAGACGAGCAGATCAGCGTTGAGAACGAGTCCGCATCGAGCGAATCCGTTTCCGGCTCGAGCGAGCAGATGCAGTTGGTGACCTTCGAGCTCGCGGGCGAGCACTTCGCGGTCGACATCCACGCGGTGCGCGAGATCAACCGTCTGCTGGAGATCACGCGGGTGCCCAAGAGCCCGCCCGAGATCGCGGGCGTGATCAACCTGCGGGGGAAGATCTTTCCCGTGGTGCAACTGCGGATGAAATTCGGCTTCCCGGAAGTCGAGGCGGGCGATCAGACCCGGATCGTGGTGCTCGAGTTCGACGGCAAGGAGACGGGCTTCATCGTCGATCGCGTGCACGAGGTGCTGCGGATCGATTCATCGATCGTGGATCCCACCCCCGAGGTGATGGGCTCGGTCGATGCCGACTTCATCAAGGGCATCGCGAAGCTCGAGGGGCGGCTGCTCATCGTGCTCGATCTGGAGAAGCTCTTCGGGGTGCTCGATCTCTCGGGCATGCCGATCTCCGCGGACGCGGCCTGACGGGCGGAAAACAGGCCCCGCAGCGGGGGCAGACCGGCCGCGGGCTCCCGCGGCTCGACCGGCAATTCAACGCGGCCCGCCACGGGCCGACAGCAGGCAGACACCGATGAGCACCATCCCTTCGATGACCGAGTCCCAGTTCAATGCGCTGGCGAAGATCATCTACGACCGCGCGGGGATTCACTTTCCCGAGACGAAGAAGTACATCGTCGAGAGCCGGCTGAGCCATCGCCTGACCGAACTGGAGCTTCAGGACTTCGACCAGTACATCGCGTTCCTGACGATGGGGCCGTACCAGTCCGACGAGTTCCAGGAGATGTTCAATCGGATCACGATCAACGAGACGAGCTTCTTCCGCAACGAGCCCCAGCTCGGGGTGTTCGAGAAGCAGATCCTCCCGGAGCTTCTCGAGGCGCGTTCGCGCACGAAGCGGCTCCGCCTGTGGTCGGCGGCGTGCTCGACGGGCGAGGAGCCCTTCACGCTCGCGATCATCGTGCACCGCACGCTGGGGGTGCGTCTCAAGGACTGGAGCATCGAGATCCTGGGCACGGACATCTCGGAGCGGGCGCTCAACATCGCGAACACGGGCGAGTACTCGAGCTACGCGATGCGGACGACGCCCGAGCTGGTGAAGTCGCGCTACTTCAAGGAGCAGAACGGGATCTGGTCGGTCGACCCAGAGATCCGCTCGATGGTGAACTTCGAGCTGCACAACCTCAAGGACCGTCTCGCGGCGAAGCGGCACGGGACCTGGGATGTGATCTTCTGCCGAAATGTGATGATCTACTTCGACGACGAGATGAAGAAGCGGGTCGTCGGGATGTTCGGCGACCAGATCGCGAGCGACGGAACGCTGTTCATCGGGCACTCCGAGAACATCCGCAATGTGAACGACCGGTTCGAGCCTCTGTCGCATGTGCAGGGCTTCTGCTATCGCCCGATCGGTGCGGCGAGCTCGGCGGCGGCGTAACTCGCCCCCGCGGCGCTGAGTGTGCGAGAAAGGCCCCGTGATGCCCGGCATCGACTTCGATCCCGAGATCCTGCAGGAGTTCCTCACCGAGAGCGGTGAGCTGCTCGAGTCGCTCGAGAACGATCTCGTCGAACTCGAAGAGAACAACACCGACACGGAACTGATCAATAAGGCCTTCCGCGCGCTGCACACGATCAAGGGAAGCGCGTCGTTCCTCGCGCTCACGGAACTCGTCTCGATCGCGCACGCCGCGGAGACGGCGCTCAACGCGGCGCGGAGCGGGGACGCGGTCGTCGACGGGACGCTGATGGACCTGCTGCTCCGCGCGGTGGATCTCGTCAAGCAGCACATGGAGGAGATCGAGTCCGGGGCGGGGTCGCTCACGGCGCCCGATCCCGAACTCGTCGAGACCCTGACGGCGATCGGCGAGGGACGCGCGCCGGATGCGGGCGGCGGCGAGACCGCCCCCGAGCCCGCGGACGACGCGGGGGACGAGGAATCGGGCGTCCGCAAGCTGGAACTCGACGGCGCGAAGGCGGACCTGCTCGAGCACTTCGTCGCTGATCTCGATGAGCAGCTCGCGCGTCTGGGCGAGCAGGTCGACCTGCTGGCCGACGAGGAGAGCCGGGGCGGGATCGCCCAGGACCTCGAGGAGATCGGGAGCGACCTGCACGCGACGATCGACTTTTTCGAGTTCGAATCGATGGGCGTGCTCGCGAACGCGGTGATCGAGGCGACCCTCGCGGCCTCGCAGGCCTCGGGCGTCGACCTGGAGCAGGTGCTGCCCCGGATGAAGGCGCTCCTCTCGCTGATCGCGACACAGAAAGAGGCGCTGTCGAGGGGTGAGCTCATCGACCCGGAATACGGCGATCTGCTCGCGCACCTCCGGGCGGCCGCCGAGGGCGGGCCCGTCGAGGACGCGTGGCGGCTCCCCTCGGGTGCGGATGCGGAAACGGCGCTGCGGATCGACAATGCGCTCGCGACGGTGCAAGAGATCCAGCGCGAGGCGGACGCGGCGCTCGCGGGGAGCCCTAGCGAGGCTCCGTCGGACACCCCGACGCCTGGCGTCCCGGTGATCCCCGAGCCCGCGGACCGTGCGCCCGACTCGAAGGCGTCCGGAGGCGAAGCGGCGCAGAAGAGCAAGGGCCGCGGCGCGGTCGTCGAGAAGACGCTCCGCGTCGAGGTGAGCCGGCTCGAATCGCTGATGAACCTCGTGGGCGAACTCGTGCTGCAGAAGAACCGGATCTGCGAGCTGTCGCGGACAGTGGGCACGCTGCCCGGCGTCCCGGCGGAGACCGCCGAGCCGCTGGAGGTCGCCGGGGCGGGCCTGGACCGCCTGACGAGCGAGATCCAGGTCGCGGTGATGCGGACGCGGATGCAGCCTCTGGACAAGCTGTTCGGGAAGTACCCGCGGCTGATCCGGGATCTCTCGAAGAAGACGGGCAAGCAGCTCGAACTGGAGATCATCGGGGGCGAAACCGAGGTCGACAAGCAAGTGATCGAGGAGCTGGGCGACCCGCTCGTGCACCTGCTGCGGAACAGCGCCGACCACGGGATCGAGATGCCCGCGGACCGCATCGCGGCGGGGAAGCCCGCGCAGGGCACGATCACGCTGAGAGCGGCCCACCAGGGCAACAACGCGGTCATCTCCATCTCCGATGACGGGAAGGGCCTGAGCCGCGATGTGATCGGGGGCAAGGCGCTCGAGAAGGGGCTGACGACGGAGTCCGAGCTGGCGAACATGTCCGACACGGAGGTGTTCAAGTTCATCTTCGCGGCGGGCTTCTCGACCGCGGCGCAGGTGAGCGATCTCTCGGGGCGCGGCGTGGGGATGGATGTGGTCCGCACGAACATCGAGCGGATCAAGGGCACGATCGATGTGACGAGCGTTCCCGGGAAGGGCACGACGCTGTCGATCCTGATCCCGCTGACGGTCGCGATCCTCCCCGCGATGATGGTGAAGGTGAGCGGGGAGACCTACGCGATCCCGCTGAGCCACATCCTGGAGATCGTGCGTCCCGCGCCCGAGGAGCTGAGCACGATCCTCGAGGAGCGGGTGATCCGCCTGCGTGGTTCGGTCTTCCCGCTGCTGGATGCGTCCGAGAAGTTCGACTCGCCCCGCCTCGGGTCCGAAAAGCCCAACGAGCTGGCGGTGGTCTTGCATGCAGAGGAAAAGACGGTGGGCCTGTTGGTCGAAGAAGTGATCGGTCAGCAGGAGATCGTGATCAAGCCGCTGGACGGCCTGGAACGGACCGGTCCGTTCAGCGGGGCAACGGTACGGAACGACGGCGGGGTGAGCCTCATCCTGGATGTCGCTGAGATGATCCGGACGGCGGATTAACGGAACGACTCATCGGAGGTCAGACGCAATGGACGCGAGCTACATCACCCCGTTCGTCAAGAGCATCCAGAATGTGTTCTCGACGATGCTGCAGTTGCCGGTCACGGTCAACGACCCGCAGATCAAGCAGGGCACGACCCCGAGCCACGATGTCTCGGGCATCATCGGCATGAGCGGGGATGTCGTCGGGACGATCATCCTGTCGTTCAAGACGGACGCGGCCGAATCGATCGTGGCGCTGTTCTGCGGCGAGAAGCTGGAGAGCGGGAGCCCCGACTTCGCGGACGCGGTGGGCGAGCTGGTGAACATGGTGAGCGGCGGCGCCAAGGCGCAGTTCACGGACACCAAGGATGTTTCCATCTCCTGCCCCAGCGTGATCGTGGGCAAGGACCACGGGGTCGCGCTGCCCAGCGATGTGCCCTGCGTGGTGATCCCGTGCACCACGGATTGCGGTGAATTTGTGATCGAGGTCGCGATCCGCGAAGCCGGCGCGACCGCGGGAGCCGCGGCGAACAACGCCAGCGCCTCGGCCTGATTCCGCGGACCCCTAATCGGAGACGACGCCATGAAGGTGATGCTGATCGACGACTCGAAGACGATGCGGAACATCCAGCGGTCCGTGCTCAAGCAGATCGGGATCGAGCAGGTCGAGGAGGCCTGCGACGGCCAGGACGCGCTGAGCAAGGTGGGCGCGTTCGGGCCCGACCTGATCCTCGTGGACTGGAACATGCCCAACATGGACGGTCTGACATTCATCAAGACCTTCCGCAAGCAGAACAAGACGACCCCGCTGATCATGGTGACGACCGAGGCGGAGAAGAGCCGGGTCATCGAGGCGATCAAGGCGGGCGTGAACAACTATGTGGTCAAGCCGTTCACACCCGATCTGCTGAGCCAGCGGATCAACGAGACCATGTCCAAGTGCGCCGCCTGAGGTGAGGATTCACCCGGCGCGTCGCGAGGAGCCTGATGGCCGACGAGAGCGCGCACAGTTCGAGGCTCATCGTCTCGGTCGACAAGGCCGGGCTGTCCTGCACCCTCACAATCCTCCCGGGCCGGGAAGAGGAGATCCCCTCCGATCTCGAGCTCCGCGCGGTGCTCGAGGAGCAGCGCATCGCGGCGGCCGCGATCGATGCGGACGCGATCGATGACCTGATCGCCGCGGCGCGGGAGAACCCCGACGAAGAACACAGCGCCTGCGTCGCGCGCGGGACCCCGCCCCGGGACGGCGAGCACGCCGGTTTCACGCTGCGCCCCGAGCTCGCCGATCGGTTCGAAGAGATCGAGCATCGGCGTCGCGCCCTGCTCGAACAGGGCGAGCCCGCGCCGGGCGATGCGGAACAGGTCGGCGAGGGCGCGGTCGACTTCCGCGAGATGAGCGCCTTTGTCATCGTGCACGAGGGAGAAGAGATCGGCATGGTCTCCGACCCGTCGGACGGAAGCGACGGCACCGATGTCCGGGGCGAGACCATCCCCGCGAAGAAAGGCCACAGCCTCCAGATCAGGACCGACCATACCACGCGCGTGCGCAGCGGCTGGCTCGTCGCGGCGGTGTCGGGCAAGCTCCTCGTCTCCGTTGACCGCGTCGCGGTCGAACCCACGCTGACCATCGACGAGGATGTGGATTACTCGACGGGCAACATCGATTTCCCCGGCGATGTCGTCGTGCGAGGCTCGATCAAGGATCAGTTCCGCGTCTGCGCCTCGGGCGATGTGCGGGTCGATTCGCTCGTGGAGGCGGCGACCATCGACTGCGACGGCGACCTGACCCTCTCGCGCGGGATGGCGGGCCGCGACGCGGGCGAGCTGCGCGTCGGGCGGACCCTGCGTGCGGGCTACCTCGACGGCGTGCGCGGCCTGATCGAGGGCGCGTGCATCGTGACCAACGAGATCAAGCAGTGCCGGCTCCGCGTCGGGCGCGCCGTCGAATCGCCCGCCTGCGTGTTCTACGGGGGGGAACTGCTCGCCGATCACCGCATCGAGCTGGGCATCGTCGGGAGCGAGGGCGGGGTCGAGACCTCGGTCGGTATCGGCGCCGGCGACGAGATCGATGACCTGGCGGTCCGGATCGAGGGCCTCATCGACACGATCAAGGCGAAACGCGACCGCGCGGGCGCCGAGCTCGACGCGCTCAACAAGATGGCCCGCAAGCTCAACGCGATGCAGGCCGAACGACTGACCGAGCTCCAGTTCGAGCAGATCCGCGCCGACGAGCTGACGGCGCGGCTGGGTGAGGCCGCGGTCGAGCTGCTCAGCCTGTTCACGCGGTGCCCCCAGCCCACGCTCTCGGTCCGCCGCACCCTGCACGCGGGGGCCCGGGTCCGTCTCCGGCATGTCGGCTTCACGGTGCGGGACACGATCCAGGGACCCGTGACTTTCAATCTGGACCGAACGGGCTCCGTCCGCTGCTTTTTCGGGAACGCGCGGGAGCCTTCCCCCATCAAGCACCTTGTGCGCTTCGAGGACACCGGCAAATCCGACCCGGTCGATCTGCTCCGCAGCTGCGCCCTGCACCTCGGGCTGGACACCGGTGACCCGGCACCGATGGATACGGGGGACGACACTCCGCCTGCGCAGGCGGCGTGACGGCGCATCGCCGGTCTGATCCTCGGAACCGATGGAACCGCCCCCCCGCTCGGGCGGTACACTCTGTGACGCGGGTGTCGGAGGACGCCGACCGCCGCCCCCTGCCGACGCGGGCCGACTCTGGGAGCCGGGGACCGTCGAGGGAGAGCTCCCGTCGCAACGCTGCGTCGGGGGGCGAAAGACCCACACGACCAGAGGCGGATGCAAGGCATGCCGATCCCGATGCGAATGCTCAGTGCCGCCGGCGCCGTGATGCTGGTCTCGATCGTTGCGATCGGACCGGGCAGCGCCCAGACCGCGGTTGATCCGGTCCCGCCCACGGTGCGGAACGAACAGGCCGCGGCGCGCGAGGCGGAAGCCGAGATGCGCCGCGCCGAGGAGGAACTCGTCGAGGCGAGGCTCGTGCTCCGCACGGGCCGCTCGATCGAGGGGCTGCTGGTGGCGCGGGAGGGTCGGAACGCGACGATCCGCGTGCAGGGCAAGGACACGGAGTTCGACCTCGCGGACGCGGTTGAATTCGAGGAACTGGGCCCGGTGCTCGAGTCGTTCGCCGCCCTCCGGCTCGCGACCCCCGACGACGATGTCCCGGGTCGCCTGCAACTCGTCCGCTGGCTCCGCGACCGCGGGGCCTATTTCGCGGCGCTCGACGAGGTCGTCTCGATCATCGGGGTCGAGCCGTACAACCTCGACGCGCAGGAGATGCGTCGCTGGCTCGAGTCGCAGATCCAGCTCAAGCTCGCGTCGGCGCTGCGCGGGGCCGACGACGAGAAAGATTCGGGCGAGGTCCCCGCGATGCGGCGCAAGATCGACTCGTTCCCGGTTCTCACCGACGAAGAGATCAACCTGATCCGGGTCTACGAGGTCGATTTCGATGACCCGCCCCGGCTGACGATCCCCAGGCAGACCGTCGAGGAGTTCATGGAGCTCTACGGCAACCACGAGGTGATGCCCAAGGACCCCGAGGGACGGCGCGCCCTGCTCCGACGCGACCCGCTCACCGTGCTCGACCTCATGTTCCGCGCGCAGGCGCGCCCGCTCTACGGAGAGGTCGAAGTGATCGAGGACCCGCGTTCGATGCGGCTGTGGCGCACGCAGATCCACGGCCGCTGGTTCGCGGGCTCCACCGGTTCGTGCGCGTCCGCGAGCTGCCACGGCGGGCAGGAAGCGGGCCGTCTCTACCTCAACAACCACCGCACCAACACGGACGCGACGGTCTACACGAATTTCTTCATCGCCGACCGGTTCCGCCTGCGGGACGGGACCCCGCTGATCAACTACGAAGAGCCCGCGGAATCGCCCCTGCTGCAGATGGCGCTGCCTCGCGAGCGTTCGAGGCGTCCGCACCCGCAGGTCGGCCGCACCGAGGGACGACGCGGCTGGCGCCCCTACTTCCGCGATGAGGACGACCTGCGCTTCCGGCGGGCGGTCGAGTGGATCCGCTCGATGTACCAGCCCAGGCCCGATTATCCGATTGACTATGTGCCCCCGGTGTCGCGCTCCGCGGAGCGGTTCGACCCGGACACCCCCCGACCCCGGCGTTGATCCGCCGCGTGAATCGGGGGAGGAACCCGTCCTCTTTGGTGTCCCCGGGAGTCGGGTTCTGCTATTGTTCCGCGGGGATGTTGATGCGCTCGAGGCCTGCGGGCCTTCCCGGGCGTTGTTTGCCGGCGGGTCGCCGGCCCCCACGCCCACCTCGGAGACCGCGCGATGCCACAACGGTGCCCACGCCCGACCGCCTCCCTGCTCGTCCTGCTCGCGGGGCTCGTCCCGCTCTGCGGGTGTTCAGATCAGGGCGAAGACGCACGCGCGGTCGCGGATGCGGCGCGCACGCTCGCGTCGGTCGGGACCGCTGACTCGCCCAGCGGCACCGGTTCGTACGCGTCCGCGACGAGCGCCCTGAGCGGCGTTTCGGTCGAGAACCAAACCGCGGAAGCGGTGACCGCGGGCCTGCTTTCGCAGAGTCTACAGGGCGAGGGGTCCGTGGCGATCCGGCGCGCGACGCTCGCGGAGCGGTCGCTCATCAACGATCTCGACGCGACGCTCGGGCTGGCCCGCGAGCACGAGTCGATCACGACGACCGCCGAGGCGTTGGAGGCCTTCGATCCCAGCGCCGACCTGATCCGGATCTCGGAGGAGGTCTCGGCGCTCGAAGCGGAGATCGACGCGACACGCGAGGAACAGGCCGCCCTCGGCGACCGCATCGCGGCGCTCGAGTCGGAGGCGGGCTCGCTGCAAGACCGATCCGAAACTCTGCGGAACCGCGCCGCGGAGATGAAACTCGCCAGCGCGAGCCTGAGCGCGACCGAGGCGGCGGCCCGCGCCGGCGAGATCCGATCGCTGAGCCGCGACGCCGATGCCCTGGACATGCGGATCCGCCTGCTGGAGGGCGAGGCCGAGACGCTCCGCCCCCGTTTGACCGAGATCGAGGCGGAGATCGCGAAGCTCACCGAGCAGCGTTCGCTGACGATCGAGCACGCCGACGAACTCCGCGAGATCGCGTCACGGAAGCGTGCGGAAGCCGAGACCGCCCGCGCGGCGGCCCGGGAGACGGGCGAGCAGATCCGCGCAACCGTCAACGCGATCGACAACGAGCGCGCCGACGCGGTTGCGGCGGGGGAAGAAGCGACGACGGCGCTCGAGCGTGCGGTCCGCGAGAGCGAGAAGGCCGCCCGGTCCGTGCGTTCGGAAGGGACGATCGGGAAGGCATCAGCGCAGCGCCGCCTCGCGGAGATGCTGCACCTGCGCGCCGACGGGCACGAGCGGTACGCCGCGGTGCTCGCGAAGCTCGCCTCGACCCCGGGCCTTGCCAACGCGGGGGCGTACGCGGAGGCCGCGAGCGCCGAAGCCGCGCGGGCCGCCGACCTGCGGGCCCAGGCCGCCGACGCCTACGAGTCGACCGCGTCGAGTCTCTCGGGCCTCACCCTCCGCGGCCCCGAGGCGGACCGCGCCGCGGCGACCGCTGAGTACCTCCGCACGCTCGCGTCCCAACTGCGGGGCGAGCCCCCCCAAGATGAATCCATAAACGGAGACGAAAGCGCTCCCTGAGGGCGTCGGATCAGCTGGAACCGAAGCCTGATGCCACCCCGGACAGCCAGCCTCATGGTGCAATCGTGACAACCCAGGACACCCCCATCAAGCAGACCGCGACCGGCGACCCCGTGCTCCCCGAACTCCGCGTGAATCTGGTCCGTCCCACGGACCCCGTCATCGGACGCGTGGTCACCAACGAGCTCTGCACCAAGGGGGGACGCAAGGCGTCCGGGTTCGTCCGTCATGTCGCGATCGATGTCTCGGGCACGCCGCTGGAGGCGGGGTTCGTCACAGGACAGTCCTTCGGCGTGCTGCCCCCCGGCGAGGACGACAAGGGCCGCCCCCACAAGCTCCGTCTCTATTCGATCGCGAGCCCCACGCGCGGCGAGGACGGGCAGGGCAAGGTCCTCGCGACGAGCGTCAAACGCGTGCTCGACGAGCACTGGGAGAACCAGACCCTGTTCCGCGGCGTCTGCAGCAACTACCTGTGCGACGCCCAGGTCGGCGATGAGATCCGCGTCACGGGCCCGAGCGGCAAGCGGTTCGTCCTGCCCGCGGATCCCTCGGCGCACGACTATGTCTTTTTCGCGACCGGCACCGGCATCGCCCCCTTCCGCGGGATGATCATCGACCTGCTCGAATCCGGGGTGAACAGCAAGGTCACGCTGGTGATGGGCGTCCCCTATTCGACGGACCTGCTCTACGACGACGACCTCCGCGCGCTCGAGGCGAAGCACGAGAACTTCCGGTATGTCACCGCGATCAGCCGCGAGCCGCAGGCGGACACGCCCAAGAAGCTCTATGTCCAGGACCGCATCACCAACGATCCGCTGGGCGACGGGGCGGGGTCGCTCCCCGCGTCGCTGGCGTGCGAGCGGACGCTGATCTATGTCTGCGGTCTCGCGGGGATGGAACTCGGCATCTTCCGCGGGATCTACGAGGCGCTGGGCCGGGACGGGGCCGCGCCGCTGATCACGGTCGATGACGAAATCGCCGGGGATCCGTCCTCGTGGAACAGGCGGATGATCAACCGTCAGATCAAGACCTCCAAACGCGTGTTCCTCGAGGTCTATTGAGCCCACGCTGCGGCGCTACGGCGCCGCGGGCCATCGGTCCCCCCCACCCGAGGGATCGTGTAAAGTTGACGGGCCCCGCGGGCCCGGATAGGTTTCGGGCCCGCCGAACGGGTCTGAGGGCCCGTGCAGGGGCCTCGGCCGCCCCTCGAGGCGGTGGCGAAAGGACGATCGTGCGTCGGACAGACACCGCCCAGACCGCTGTCGCGCCCCTCCCGCGAGGGATCCGCCCGCTCATCGCGGCCGCGATGCTCGTGCTTGTCGCCTTCGCCTCGCCGAACGCCTCGGCGCAGCTGGTCAGCCTCGATCCGGAGATCCCGCGCAGCGTGGTCATCGCGCCGAATCAGGAATCCGCGATCGATGACTTCATCGCGGAATTCGCGGACGACGCGTTCGGCACGGATCGCGCCGCCGCGGCCCGCGCTCTCGACGAACTGATCGACCCGCTCCTAAGCGAGGGGGTCTCGGTTTCGTTCCGGCAGACCTATTCCAGGAAACTCGCGGACCGCATCGAGGCGGCGCTGACCGACCAGCCCGTCATGCTCGAAGGGGAGAACGGCGAGCAGTCCATCAACCACCTCCCGTTCCACGCCCTCCGCCTCGCGGGCGAGATCGCGACGGATCAGACCCTCAACCTGATCATCCCGGTGCTCTCGAGCGACGATGCAGGCCGGCGTTATTTCGCGATCCACAGCGTGGAGACCGTGCTGTTCCGCATGCGGACCGCCTCCGCGGTGGGCCCCCGCACGCTCCTGAACCGCAGGCAGGGCGAGGCGGACCGGGGGCTGCTGCCCGACTTGGGGAAGATGCTCGCCGAGGAGCCCTCTGGGCGCCACGCCGCCGCGATCGTGCGAGCCCTCGCGGAAGCCGCCGAGCTGCCCTCGGACGCCCTCCCCGATGCCCAGAACTCGGCGCTCGCTCTGATCGGCAACGGCGTCTCGGCGCGGATCCGCAATCGGGAGAACCGGGCCCCCTCCTTCGAGGAAACCCTCGCCTGGCTCACCGCGGGCCAGCGAATCGTTCGCCGAATCGCCCAGCCGGGCTCCACCGATTCGACCGCATCGCTCGCGTCGATCCGCCTGGGCGGCCAACTCGTCGCGTCGGTCTTTCGCGATCTCGAGGCGGGGCGTGTCGTCCCCTCGGGGGAACGCGAGAACAACCCCGACGCCGCGGTGCACACCCAGCTGCTCGGACTCGCGGAGAACCTCATCCTCTTTGGGGAGCAGAACCTCGCGAGCGCGACCAACCGCGCCCCGAACACGGAACTGATCCGCATCGCCGAAGGGCTCGACGAGGCGTTCAAGGCTGGTCGCGACACCGAGCTGCGCCGCGCCGCCCTCCAGTTGATCTCCCCGAACGGCCTGCTGACCGATCAGCCCTACCGGTTCACCGACGACGAATTCCTCGTCGAGTGAGCACGCGGGGCCATCGCTCGCCGTGGTGATCGTGGTCGTCCGCCTCGTTGCGGCGCTACATTGCCCCTGTGATCCGTGTTCTTGCCGTCATCGCGTTGCTCGTGGGCCTGCTGATCGTCTTCGGTGCAGGGACCTCGTCCCCCCGCGCGGACCTCGTGGTCTACAACGGGAACGATGTCTCCACGCTCGACCCCCAGCGGCTGAGCTGGATCCCGGATATGCGCATCGCGCGTCTCGTCTACGAGCCCCTCGTGCAGCACGATGTCCTCGACTGGGATGCGCGGATCGTCCCGGCCGCCGCGGAATCGTGGCGCGTCTCGGAAGACGGACGGACCTACACCTTCGCGATCCGGGACGACGCCCGCTGGTCGAACGGCGAGCCCGTCACGAGCGAGCAGTTCCGCTACGCGTGGCGCCGCGGGATGCTCCCCGACCTCGCGTCTGATTACGCGGCGATGTTCCGCTTCATCGAGGGCGCGGACGCGTTCTATGAGTGGCGCGTCGACCAGCTCGGGATGATGGAACGCGGCGAGAGCGCGTACGCCGATGGGCGCGCGCTGTGGGACGCGACGCTTGCGAAGTTCGACGAACTCGTCGCGCTGCGAGCCCCCGACGCGCGCACGCTGGTGGTCACGCTCCGGGAGCCCGTTCCGTTCTTCCTGGATCTGTGCGCGTTCGCGGTGTTCTGCCCCGTCTACCCCCCGCTGGTGGATCAGTACGAACGCGTGGACGCGGCGTCAGGGCGGCTCGTCCGCAGGCCGGGGTGGACGCGTCCGCCCGCGATTGTTTCCAACGGCCCGTTCGAGGTGACGGACTGGCAGTTCAAGCGGACGCTGCGGCTCGACCAGAACCCTCACTACTGGAACCGGGGTGCGCTCCATGTGCGTTCGATCGAGGTCCCCTCGATCGGCGATCCGAGCGCCGCGATCCTCGCGTTCCGGACGGGCTCGATCGACCTGTGCGCCGAGGTGTTCGCGCCCTATCGGGGGGAGATCGTGCAGGACAAGCTCGAGTTCCTCGCCGAGCACGCCGACCGGGTCGCTGAGCTGCGCGCGCAGGGGCTCGACCCGTTCGCGATCGACGCCCGCCTGCCCGACGACCCGCGGAAAGATGCGCATGTGGTCCCTGCGTTCGGGACCTATTTCTGGAACTTCAACTGCTCGGACCGTCTGACGGATGGGCGACCGAACCCGTTCGCGGACAGCCGCGTGCGCCGGGCGTTTGCGCTGGTGATCGACAAGAAGTCGATCAGCGAGCAGGTGCGCCGGATGGGCGAGCCGACCACGGGGGTGCTCATCCCGCCCGGTTCGATCGGCGGGTACACCGGTCCGCGGGGCCTGCCCAACATCGGGGATGCCGGTACCGAAGCCGAGCGGGACGCGATCGTCTCGCGGGCGCGGACGCTGCTCGCGGACGCGGGCTATCCCGAGCCCGAACGCGATTTTCCGATCACCGTCGAGCTGGTCTTCAACAAGGACTCGGGGCACGATCTGATCGCGCAGGTGATCGCGAAGAACTGGCAGCAGCACCTGGGCGTGCCGGTCGCGCTGGCGCAGAAGGAACTCAAGGTCTACCGCGAGGAGTTGAAGAACCACGCGTTCATCACGAGCCGCGCGGGGTGGTTCGGGGACTTCGCGGACCCGACGACCTTCCTGGACATCATGCGGACGGGGAACGGCAACAACGATCGGAACTTCTCGAGCGACGCGTACGACGCGTTGCTCGACCGCGCGCGCACGGAGGCGGACACGGGCGAGCGGATGGCGCTGCTCGCTGAGGCGGAGCGCGTGCTCGTGGAAGAGGAACTGCCCATGGTGCCGATCTTCCACTATGTGAGCATGTACATGTTCGATCCGGACCGGATCACGGGGATGAGCGCGCAGGCGCGCACGAAACAGAACCTCTTCCTGATCGATGTGCTGGGGGACGGCGTCGGTGCCGAGCAGCCGAGACCCATGAAGCGACGGGATCCGGCGCGATCGGAGCGTGCGGGATGACCTGGCTCATCCTCAGGCGTCTGGCGCAGCTCCCGCTGATCCTGCTGGTGATCTACACGGTCACGCTCACCCTCGCCTGGTCGATCCCGGGCAACCCGCTGGAGAACCCCGAGGGACGGAGGCCCTCGCCCGAGGTCGCCGAGCAGATGCTCAGGCAGTACGACCTGGACAGCTTCCCCCGCTTCTATGTCTCGTATCTGGACCGGGTCACGGGCCTGCGCGCGCTGCGTGAGCGGATGAGCGGGGACGCGGCGTCCCGCGAGCGGGCGGCCGCGGAGGCCGGGATCGAGATCCCGAGCCCCCCGCTCTTCGATTTCGGGCCCAGCCTGCAATACGACGACTGGACCGTCAACGAGATCATCGCGGGATCGCTGCCCGTCTCGATCACGCTGGGCGGGGTCGCGATCGTGATCGCGACGCTGATCGGGGTGACGGCGGGGGTCGTGGGCGCGATCAGGCCCAACTCGATCGCGGACCTCGCGACGCTGCTGATCGCGCTGGTCGGGATCAGCCTGCCCAGCTTCGTGATCGGGACGGTGCTGCTGCTGGTCTTCGCGGTCTGGCTCCCGCTTTTCCCCGTCGCGGACTGGGGGACGGCGCGGTCGCTCGTGCTGCCCGCCCTGACCCTGAGCCTGCCGTTCGCGGCCTACATCGCGCGCCTCACCCGCTTCGGCATGATCGAGGCGATGCAGAGCGACTATGTGCGCACGGCGCGCGCCAAGGGCGCGGGCGAGACGCGGGTTCTGCTCAAGCACGCGCTGCCCAACGCGTTCCTCCCGGTGCTGAGCTACCTGGGGCCGGCGACGGCGTTCGCGATGACCGGGTCGTTCGTCGTCGAGAAGGTCTTCAACATCCCGGGGATGGGCCAGCACTTCGTCGCGGCGGTGCAGAACAAGGACCTGTTCCTGATCATGGGCGTCGTGCTCGTCTTCGCGGGGATGCTGGTGATCTTCAACCTCATCGTCGATGTGCTCTACCGGTTCGTGGACCCGCGGATCGCCTGATCCACCATCTCGTTGCCCGGCGAGGCCTGGATCTGTGCTTGGATCTGGGCCTTCGAGGGCCCGAATCGGAGCCAGTAGAGCGGGATCAGCACCCCCAGCACCGCGTAGATGAACCCGGCGGAGATCACCGCGATGCTGTTGCGCAGGACGATCGCAAGCACGACGCTGAGCGCGCCGACGCCCAGGTAGATCGACTGCGCGGTGATCTCGCACCGCGCGACGCGACGCTCGTGCGCGGTCAGTTCGAGTTCGTCGGCTCTTCGCAGCGCGTGCCATTCCAGCGCGATGAAGACGAGGTTGAGCAGGACGAACCCGCCCGACATCGTGATGAACATGATCGAGAGATCGTTCGTGGTGCCCTTGGTCAGGTAATCCACGGTGCGGAGCGGGGGGATGTAGAACGCGAAGAAAGCGGTTGCCATGAACTTGAGCGGATAGACATAGACGAGCATGACCGCGACGAGCACACCGCTGAGGAAGGTCGTGGGGCCGTCGTCGAGGCCGTACCGGCGGCTGTAGACCACATGTCCGTGCCAGAAGAGCAGGAGCATCGCGAGGCTGAACAGGAACGCGGGGATGCCCCTGAGCAGGTCGTACATCTGCTCGAAGGTGGTGGGCACGCGGTCCGCGGAGAGCGCGAGCATGGTGATGGAGAACGCGAAGGCCGCGTCGACGAGGGTCTCGAGCCTGGTCATCTCGAGCCCGCGGAGGCGGAAGCCCAGACCGTCGAACGCGCCGGGTTTTCGCGTGAGGTCTCGGAGCACGGTCGGTCTCCGGCGGGCGGCGTCCCGTCAGCGGGCGGGCGTCAGGTGCTCGCCTGCTCGAAGGTCGATCCGCTCAGGACATCGAAGCTGACGAACTGGCCGGGCTCGAAGTCGCTGGCCCGCTGGCGGTGATCCGTCAGGCGGCAGACGAACGGCGCCGCGGCGTCGACGGTGATCGTGTTGCGGGCGGTGTCCGTCTCCACGATGCGTCCCTGCACACGTCGGGGACGACCGATCACGGGTTCGACATATTTGCCGCCTGTGCGGACGATGTCGACGCGTTTCGCTTCGGCGCGGATCGTGCCCAGGATGCGTTTCCCGACGGGCGCGGTGATCTCGCCGACCGGGAGCAGGTGGAGCTGGTAGTCGGAGTTGTAGAGCCCGAGCACGATGAAGGCGGGCTTCGTGGCGGTTTGCTCGTGAACGCCTTCGAGCGTGCCCCGGGCGAGCCCGGGATCGATGCGGTCTGTCGGTGCGGGGTGCAGCATCGTGAAAATCCGTGGGTCGTGCGCAGAGTCAATCCGCGGCGCGGGTCAGCTCGATCGGGTCGGCGTCTTTCGCGGTCGGTCCGTTGCGATCCGGAGCCGGGACGGGCGCGCCGGGGGTTTGTGCGACGCCCTCGGGCGGGCGCTCGTACAGTGCCGCACCGGTGCTGTTGACAATGAGCGGCTGCGTCACCGCGAGCAGCGCAACCACGGCGCCCGCGCTGATCATCGCGGCGGCGACGCGGGGCTGGATGCCCGTCGGGCGGGTCTCGGGGGCGTCCTCATCGGGCGCTTCGAGATACGCGGCGCGGACGATCCGGAGGTAGTAGAACGCCGCGATCGCGGAGTTGACGCCCAGGATGATGACCAGCGGGATCTCTCCGGCGCTGATCGCGCTCGTGAACAGGCCCACCTTGCCGAAGAAGCCGAGCAGGGGCGGCAGGCCCAGCAGGCTGAGCACACACAGCAGCATCGCGCCCGCGAGGTGGGGACGCGTGCGGTGCAGGCCCCGGATGTCGTCGATTTCGTCGGCTTCCTGCGTGGAGCCGTCCGCGTTGACGCGCTGGATGGAGGCGAGGACGGCGAAGGTGCCGACATTGGTCACGCCGTAGGTGAGCAGATAAAAGAGGACCGCGGCGAGGCCGTTATCCCAGAAGGTGCCATCCCCGGAGCCCGGCCCGGCGATGATGCCGACGAGCATGTACCCCGAGTGGGCGATGGACGAATAGGCGAGCATGCGCTTGACGGAGGTCTGCCGGATCGCGAGGACATTGCCCGCGAACATGGTCGAGGCGGCGACGATCCAGAGCAGGACATAGATCGGACGAGGCAGCGCCGACTCGCTCCCGCCGTACGCCCAGCCCACGGTCCCGCAGATCATCATGATCGCGATGAAGCCCGCGGCCTTGGGCACGAAGGCGAGCATGGCGCTGACGCCCGACGCGGCGCCCTGGTACACATCCGCCGCGTACATGTGCATCGGCACCGCGGCGATCTTGAAGCACAGACCGATGAGGCTGATCGCGAGGCCCGCGATCGCGATGGGGTTGAGGCCCGCCTCGCTCGCGGCCTGGGCGCGGAAGGCGCCCGCGATCTCGACGAGGTCGGTCGAGCCCGACGCGCCGTAGAGCATCGCGAAGCCGTAGAGGAAGACCGCGGCGCCGAGGGCGCCGAGGAAGAAGTACTTGACCCCCGCCTCCTGGCTCCGCGTGCCGCGGGTGGAGATGGTGACCATGATGTAGGTCGGGAGGCTGGTGAGCTCGAGGGCGAGGAAGAGCCAGATCAGGTCGTCTGCGGAGGCGCAGAGCATCAGCCCCGTCAGGCTGAACAGGAAGAACGCGTAGAACTCCGCCCGGTTGGTGCGGATCGCGTCGAACTTCATCTTCCCGGCGCGGATCGCGGCGTCGAGGTCGCGGTCCACGGTCCCCGCGAGCAGCGGGAGGAGCAGCAGGCCGACGATCCCGATCAACGCCTTCATGTACGGCGTGAGGCTCGGGAACAGGCCCGCGGCGTTCGGATCCCCGGCGGTCGGTGCGGCGGCGGCGGTCCCGATCGCGACGATGAGCCCGAGTCCGCAGATCCAGCTGCAGAGCTTGCGCACGCGCTCGTCGGGGCTGAGCCCCACCACCATCACGACGCAAGTCGTGATGAAGAGCCAGATCTCGGGCCAGACAAGGGCGACTTTCTCGGTCACGGCTTCACCCCCGCGATGGTCTTGGTCGGCTCATCCGTTGGGACGGCCGCCATCGTGCCGTCACTCAGCGGGGTCTCGGCGATCCGGTCCTGGATGAAGGCGATCTGCGCGTTGATGGGGGCCTCGACCGCTTCGATCAGGGTCTGGCGCGGGAAGAGCCCGAACGCGAGGCAGAGCACCGCGAGGGGCGCGAGCGTGCAGATCTCCCGGGCGCCGAGGTCGGTCGGCAGGACGCTGTGGTGATCGTCGTGACCCGCGGGCTCGCGGAGCGTGCCCCACACGACCTTGCTGGTCATGTAGAGCAGGTAGATCGCCGCGACGATGACCCCGGTGCCGGCAACGACGCCGTACCACGGGCCGAGCGGTCCCCAGGTGGCGCCCGCCATGGTGTTGACGCCCTCGCTGGTCCAGGGTGTATAGCTGGTGAACGCGCCCATGGTGCACAGGAACTCGCTGACGAAGCCGTTGAGGCCCGGGAGGCCCACAGACGACATCACGAAGAAGACCATGAAGAACGACCAGACGGGCATCTTGGCCGCGAGCCCGCCGATCTGGTCCATGTCGCGGGTGTGGTACCGCTCGTACATGAACCCGACGAGCAGGAAGAGCGCCCCGGTGCTCAGCCCGTGGTTGAGCATGTAGAGCACGCTGCCGGTGATGCCGGCGCTGTTGAGGGCGAAGAGGCCCAGCACGCAGAACCCGAGGTGGCTCACCGAGGAATAGGCGACCAGTTTCTTGATGTCCCGCTGCACCCAGCAGATGAGGCCCGCGTACACGATGCCGACGATCGCGAGCACGCCGATCAGCGGCGCGTACTCGTACACCGCGGTCGGCGTGAACGGGAGCACGAAGCGGTACATCGCGTAGGTGCCCAGCTTGAGCAGCACGCCCGCCAGCAGCACCGAGCCCGCGGTCGGCGCCTCGGTGTGCGCCAGGGGCAACCAGGTGTGGAACGGGAAGAGCGGCACCTTGACCGCGAAGCCCGCGAGCATCGCGAACATCACGAGCCCCTGCTCGTGCGGGGTGAGCACCTGAGACGCGTAGAGCGTCAGCGTCCCGATATCCAGGGTGAAGCCCTGCACATCGATGTCGAGCCCCGTGCCCCGCGTCGCGACCGCCCAGGCGGCGTACACGAGGCCCGCGAGGGCGATCAGCGAGCCCGTGAAGGTGTAGAGAAAGAACTTCGTCGCGGCGCGGTGCCGGTTGGTCGAGCCGAATTCGTTGATCAGCACGAACATCGGCAGCAGCGTGAACTCGAAGCAGGTGTAGAACAGCAGCAGGTCGCGGGCGGCGAACACCCCCACCATCGCGCCCTGGAGGACGAGCAGCCAGCCGAAGAACAGGCGGGCCCGGCTTTCCGGGATCGCGGTCCACGACGCGAGCACGCAGATCGGGCCCAGCAGCAGCGCCAGGGCGATGAGCAGGACCGCGATCGCGTCCACGCCCACCGAGAGACTCAGCCCCAACGCGGGGAGCCACTCGATCATCCCCATCGCCTGCATCGGTTCGGGATTGGAGAAAAACCGCCCCACCAGCATGGCGCCGAGGAGCAGGCACACGCTCGTGCCGCCCAGGGCCCAGAATTTCGCCGCCGCGGGTGGGCGCACCAGCACGATCACCGCGAACAGCAGCGGGATCAGGATGGTGAGCACGAGCATCGTTGTCACGGCCTGTTTCCTCTGCCCGCTCCGGCGGGCTCTCGCGGGTCACCGTCCCCCGTGGGACGGGTCGTTTCGATCAATACAGCACCAGCGCGACGACCACGAGCACGACCGCGACACCCGCGATCATGCGGAGCGCGTAGTCGTGCAGCACACCGGTCTGCGACGCGGGGGCGAGGGTGTCCGAGCCCACCTTGGGCGCGCCGCCGAACAGTTCGACGATCCCATCGATCACCAGCTTGTCGAACCAGTGGAACAGGTGGCTGATGACCTTCAGCGGGGTCACGATGATGAAGTTGTAAAACTCGTCGACGAACCACTTGCCCTCCGCCCAGCGGTGGACGGGTTCGATCGCCCTCGCGAGGGCGTCGGCCTTGCTCGTCGCGGCCTCAGTCCTGCCCGCGAAGTGCAGCACGAACGCGATGCCGATGCCGACGAAGCCCACGACACCCGAGATGTAGTACATCACCTTGTGGGGGTCCATCCCGAGGATCGTGCCGTGAGCGTGAGCCGCATGGTCATCGGCGGACTCGCCCGCTTCGCCGATCACCGCGGCCGCGTGGTCACCCACATGCGCGGGGTCGAAGTAGGTCGCCGACCCGTGGACCATGCCGCCCGCCCAGCCGTGGTGGTCGCCCACGAAGTAGAGCCCGGCTGCCAGGATCGAGGCCCCCGCGAGGACCACGAGCACGAGATTCATCGCCCAGCCCGGTGCGTGGGGGTGAAACCCGTGATGTCCGTGGGCGGCGTCGTCCTCGTGCGACTCGTCGATCGCCGCGGCGGCCTCCGCGTCGACTTCGTGATCCCCACCGTGATCTTCGTCACCCGCGTGATACTCCACGGGCCCCACGAAGACGCGGAAGAAGACGCGGAAGGTGTAGTACGCCGTCAGGCCCGCGGTGAGCAGCATCAGCCAGCCCGCCCAGCTCGACGCGCCGATCTGCGAGTCCGGCGTCGTGAACGCCTCCGCGAGGATCATGTCCTTGCTGAAGTAGCCCGCGGTGAGCGGGAAGCCCGCGAGGTTCAGACACCCGATCAGCATCGCGATCGTGACGATCTGGAAGCCGGGCACCTTCCACAGACCGCTGAGCTTGCGGAGATCGAGCTGGCCCGCGAAGCCGTGCATGACGGCGCCGCAAGAGAGGAAGAGCGTCGCCTTGAAGAACGCGTGGGTGAAGACATGGAAGACGCCGCCCGTGGTCGCCAGCACGCCCAGGCCCGCGAACATGTACCCGAGCTGGGAGATCGTGGAGTAACCCATGATCCGCTTGATGTCGTACTGCGCCATCGCGATCGTGGCGGCCCAGAACGCGGTGATCGCCCCGCCCCAGGTCACGACCGTCAGCGCGATCAGGTGCGAATCCGCGACATAGAGCGGCATCATCCGGGCGACGAGGTAGACGCCCGCGGTGACCATCGTCGCGGCGTGGATGAGCGCCGAGACGGGCGTCGGGCCCTCCATCGCGTCGGGGAGCCAGACATAGAAGAAGAGCTGGGCGGACTTGCCGAACGCGCCCGCCATCAGCAGGAGCGGGATCGCCCAGACCTGCCAAGTCGCGTCGAGCGGGGCGCCGGTCGCGGTCGTGTTCGCGTTGATCGACTCGAACAGCGACGCGTACTCGACCGACCCGAAGGTCGTGAAGGTCAGCAGGGTGCCGATCAGCAGGCCCAGGTCACCGATGCGGTTGACGACGAAGGCCTTCATGCCCGCGTCCACCGCGGCCTTCTTCTTGTAGTAGTAGCCGATCAGCAGGTAGGAGCAGAGGCCCACGCCCTCCCATCCCAGGAAGAGCATGAGCAGGTTGTCGCCCATCACCAGGCAGGACATGCTGAACACGAACAGGTTGAACGCGCCGAAGAAGCGGCAATAGCCCAACCCGACATCGTGCGACATGTACTCGCTGGCATAGAGCCCGATCAGGGTCGCGAGACCCGTCACGAACAGCATCCAGAGGAGGCTGAGCCCGTCGAAGTAGAACGCGAAGTTCGCCGTCAGGCTCTCGCCTACACCGTCGCCCCAGCTCAGGCTGATCCAGTCCCACAGGCCGACACGGATCACCGAGTGACCGTCCCACCCGAGGTAAGTGATCAGCGTGAGCAGGAACGAGACGCCCAGGATGCCCACGCTCGCGTACGCGGGCAGCTTGCTCTTCTCGTTGAAGCAGGCGAGCAGGCCCACGAGCGCCGCCGCGAAGAGCGGAAGCAGCGGGATCAGCGCCATGAGTGCGCCCCCACTCATGCCGCCGTGCCCGGCGCCGTGATCGCCCGCGTGCGTCGCCGCGCCGTGCGCCGCGTCAGCCGCGGGTTCCGCGAGCGCGAACGCCGCGGCGAAGGCTGTGTCAAGGATCGCGCCCGTCATGGCCGTCTATTCCCCTTTAGCCCTTCAGTTCCGCCCAGAGGTCCGCGTCCAGGCTCTCCCGCTTGCGGAACAGCAGGACGACCAGGGCGAGCGCCATCGCCGCCTCGGCCGCCGCGATCGTCAGCACGAAGATCACGAAGGTCTGCCCGTCGAAATTCATGTGGTACCGCCCGAAGGCGATCATCGCGAGCCCCGCGGCCTGGAACATCAGTTCGGTGCACAGGAACATGATGATCAGATTGCGTCGCGTCATGAACCCGATGAGCCCGAGCGCGAACATCGCGGCGCTGACGAACAGATAGTGGTTCAGCGTCGCGGCGCCCATCGCCTCGGGGAAGGGCGCCTGAGCGAGAAGAAGACCGGTTTCGAACCCTGCCTGGATCACCGCCGGCCCTCCACCGCCAGGCGACGCTGCTGACGCGCCTTGGCTTCTTCTTCGAGGTCCACCTGCTTGCGGGCAAGCACCGTCGCGCCCAGCATCGCCATCAGCAGCACGATGCCCGCGATCTCGATCGTCATGGGGTGCTCGCCCAGAAGGTTGAGACCCAACGCCTCGACATTGGTCCCCTCGAGTTCCTCGGGCCACATCTCCTCGGGAACCTCGACATACCGGTTCGTCTCGACGATCTCGTCGGCCGCCCCCTCGATGACGAGCGGGGCCGCGAGGATCGTGCGTGCCTCGGTGTCGATCACGAGCTTGCCGGTGTCCCCCATCCGTGCGAAGCCCTCGGACTCGTCCAGCAGTTCCGCCTCGCGCAGATCACGCAGCAGCGCGTCCTCGACCTTGCCGGGCAGGCTCGCGAGGATCGCGTCCGACGAATCCAGCCCGGGGCGGATCGGGAGCCCACCCGTCCCGCGGAAGAGCATCGTCGTGAGCAACGCGAGCAGGACGAATCCCGCGGTCGTCGCCGCGATGGGCTCCCGCGCGGTCGAGTCGTACACGCTCAGCGCCTCGTCCTGCGTCTCGTCGGGGGACTGGGTCGCGAGCATGATGACGAACAGGTAGGTGATCAGGATCGCGCCCGCGTAGATGATGATCAGGGCAAACGCCATAAACTCCGCACTCAAGAGCAGATAGAGCCCGCTCGAGGCGATGATCGTCAGGATGAAGTAGAGCGCCGCATAGACCG
>MDTG01328410.1_pt1 | contig 25616 bp, 23 predicted proteins | sample 811421 | NCBI WGS metagenome assembly MDTG01 (sample SAMN05326645, study PRJNA326480) | marine metagenome | isolation source: seawater | place: Pacific Ocean: South East | collected 2011 | reverse complement strand
TTATGATGACAGCGATTACTGCAAATGCTCTTAGACCATCAATCTCTGGACGATATCGACTTTTTACAGATAAATTATTTTCCTTGATATCTGGGGACATCAAAACTTATGAACTATTTTACTAGATTACTAAATTACAAGATATCTAGTAAATATTCAAAAGCATTACATATCTCTTTTCAAGTTTTTAGTACATTTTTTTTCAAATAAAACAGTTTAGTTTATATGAGTTTATATTTTGGGCTATTAATGATGTAAACAATAATTATTGAGAGAACCCAAACAGGTAGAACATAACGACCGAAAGATAAGAAACCGCTTGTAACTCCGGCAAAAAATGTAAGATTCAAAAATGAACCTGTACAAAAAGGTAATAATTTTAATTTTTGTAAGTTGAGAAAAACTAGAACAATTCCTATAGCAATTAAAAGTAACTCTAAAGATGGAGAAAGAAAAATAAAAAAACCAGTTATATAAAAAATAGGCCAAATTATAATTCTTAAGATGCTGCCAAATGCTCCAAAACTTGCAAAATTTGGAATTTTCCCATAATCCCTAAAATCCATATTAGTTTGTGAGGCATTAACAAAAGAAGAAAAAATATCCATATTTATATAATGAAAAATTATTGAATTCATTAAAATAAAAAAGATTAAAACAGTAAATATACCTTTTATCTTTTTTGGATTATCAAGTATTCTTGGCAGTAAAAATAAATAGACTATTGATCTTCCAGCAACAAATATTGATATTATTGAAGTTATTAAAGTTAAAAATTTACCAATTAAATTGGCATTATTTGATTTAAACCTCGAAGAATGTTTAGTTAAATGATAGAAATAATATGAAATAACTATAAGGAAGATTAACAACGTATCTTTTAATAAAGTTGTACCCAAATAAACCCTATAAGGATTAAAAAGTACTAAATACTCAAAAGTGTTATAAAACTTATGTCGGTATGGTCTAAGAATTAAAACCAGAAAAAGGTTCGTTAGTGAAAAAATTATAGAGTTAAAGATTATTATGTAGTATGGATTTGACTGTAAAAAATTTACTAACAAATAATACGAATTGTTTAAAGCAAGAAAAATATTGCCACTAGAAATTATTGCTTTTGCAATGATGGCTGATTTTTCAACATAAGTAACTGAATCTATATGATAATCCCAATCGATACCAATCGCTCTCAGAGAAGCAATACTTATAAACTCTACTAAAATAGATATCCAGAAAACTGAATACAAAGGTAAGATTTTTACCATTTATATTTCTTTTTCCCAAGTCCTACTTTTTTTTTTAAACTTCTTTTTTATTTTTGCTGGTATTCCCGCAGCAATCGAAAAAGGTTGAATTGACCCTATTACAACTGAATTAGCGCCAATGACAGATCCTTTACCTATAACACTTCCTTTTGTTATTGTTACATTATTTCCAATCCAAACATTATCTCCAATACTTATTTTTTTAGGCTTTATAAATCTTTCTACAGGAGGTTGATCTGGAAAAGAAGTATTTTTACCTTCATAAATACCATGATCATGATCTCCAATAAAAACGTTTGGTCCAAATAAGACATTATCTCCAATTCTTATTTCTTCAAAAGCAGTTAAATATGCATTCCTATTAAAAATGCATGCATCACCAATGTATATTTTCCCTTTATTATGAGCTTCTGCAAAAAAATTATTATACGCTTTAAATTTTTTACCTATGAAGATATTCTTTTTATTTCTTAAAGTATATTGGCCTAAAAATGTTTGTTTTAGAAAAATATATCTATAATTAAAAAAAGATTTAATAAACTCTAAAATTCCATTCAGAGAGTAATAATTTAATAATTTAAATAATTTTCCCATAATTTAATCTATATCAATGAATTTTTTAAATTAGAACTTATCTTGGCATCGCGGCAACATTTCCTCCATCAACTGTCAGAATTGTGCCAGTTGTCCTTTCCATTTTCGATAAAGATAAGAAGGCTTCCGCAACGTCAATTGCTCTAACCTCACTATTCAAAAGATTTCCCGACATATATTCTTTTTCAGTTAGCCCTCTAGACTTAGATCTAGATTTAATCATTTCATTATTTAATAAGCCTGATCTTATTCTATCTGCATTAATACAATTAGACCTTACATTATTAATTCCCTCCTCTAATGCATATTGCTTCATCAATGCTAATAAAGCAGATTTTGAAATACCATATGCGCCAAAACCCCTTCCAGGATTAAGAGCTTGTTTACTTACGTTAAACAGAAGTTGACCACCCAATAAATTTTGCCCATTTTTAAAATAATCTTGTGATTTAAAAATTTTCAGACTTTTCTGACAAAAATGATGGTGGGACAAAAGATTAATTTTTAAACTTTTTTCAAGCTTTTCATCATCCAAATTAAATAAATCACCAGGTATGGCTAAACCTGCATTTGATATCAAAATATCTAAGCCTCCAAAATTAGCTATTATTTTTTTAAAAGTTTCTTCAACTTCTTTTTTACTAGTTACATCACATTGAATGGCTAAAGCATTATTTCCACAAAGTTTTGCAGTTCTAATAGCTAATTCAAAATTTTGATCTAAGCAAATAACTTCCGAACCATTTTTTGAGAAAACTTTTGCTATTTCGGATCCAATTGTTCCTCCAGCCCCCGTAATAAGAGTTACAAAACTACCGAGTGATGCAATTTTTTTATTACCAATTTTTGCTTGTTCCAAGCTCCAATACTCAAGATCAAATATATCCTGCTCACTTACTGGTTTAAATTGACCCAATTTTTCAGCTGATAAAATTGTTTCTATCCAACTTTGCCCAATGTCAGAAACGATTTTAGCTGCTTTTTTTGTTTCACCTAAAGAAATCATGCCAAAATCAGGGATAAAAATGATTCGCGGTAATGGGTCAAGCATATGTTTGGTATTTCCTACTCTTTTATTATTCTCATGAAAATATTTCTCATAATCTTCTATATATTTGTTTAGATATTGCTCTGTTTTTTTAAGCCAAATATTAAATGATTCTTCTTTGTTTTTTCTGGAAAAAATATTTTTTGGAATCTTATCAAGAATTAATGGCCTAGATTTAGTCCTTATTACATGATCAGGAGTTGCAACCCCTTTTATCGAAAGTTCATTTAAATTTTTTAGCGAAGAGAATTCTAATATTTTTTTATTTTGTACAATCTCAAAAATACACCTACTGTTACTATTATATTCCGACAATTTTTTTGAAATCAAGCCTCTCAAAAAAGGAATGATTTCAATATTATCGAAATTAAAATTTTTTATTTCGTCATTTAAAACCAAGTCCAAATCTATTTTTCTTGGTATAACTTTTTCTGCCCTTTCTACAATTTCAATCATATTGTTATAACTCTCTTCCGCAGAATCGCCAAAGCTAAAAACACCGTGTTTAAGTAATATCATCCCTTTTAACTTAATATTTTTAATACTTAATTTTTTTGATTGCTCATCATGTAATTCAGAAGCCAATTTAGCAAGATTAAAACCTGGCATTACATACGGTACTATTACAATTTGATCACCATAAATTTTTTCGCAAATTTCTTTTGAATTTGGTTGATCAGCTATAGAAAGAATAGATATAGAATGAGTATGGTCAATAAATTTGTAAGGTAGAAATGCATGCAATAAAGTTTCTACTGAAGGATTTGGAGATTTTGGATCAACTAAATTCTGTCTTTGAATTGAAACCATATCTTCATCACTAAGTGAATCCAACTCTTTTAATTTAATTAAAGGATCTAGTTTTACTGCAGGATGACCTTCAGGTTCAATAGTTGCCAAATCCCATCCGCTTCCTTTTACACATAAAACTGATAATTTTTTGCCAAATAAGTTTTCTGAAAAAGTTTTTACTGAAGTATTTCCACCTCCATGGAGCACCAATTCTGGATCGGAGCCGAGCAATCTAGCAGAATAAGTTCTAAGAGCAATATCTTCATTAATGCCTAAAGATTTATATTCCTTTACTATTTTTTTTGCCTCTTGATTACACCATTTATTAGTACTTGTCATTTTTTTTTAATTTCTTATCTAAAATATTATAATATCTTCAAATATTTATCCAAAATAAAGCGATTTTAAAGATAATTTATCTGGACGACAAACTCCCTTTTCTGTTATTAATCCAGTTACATATTTTGCTGGTGTAACATCAAAAGCTGGATTGTAGGACTTACATCCCTTTGGAAGAATTTGAACTTTTTGTATTTCTCCATTCATATCAAGACCTGATATGTATTTAACTTCATCAGAAGATCTTTGTTCAATTGGTATTGTTTTAACTCCATCTTCTAGAGTCCAATCTATAGTAGAAATTGGCAGTGCAACATAAAATGGTATATTATTTTCTTTTGCAGCTAAAGCCTTTAAATAAGTTCCTATTTTATTACAAACGTCCCCAATAGAAGTAGTTCTATCACTTCCTACTATTACAAGATCAACCTTATTATTCTGCATTAGATATCCTCCTGCATTATCAACAATTACTGAATGAGAAATGCCTTCACTATCTAATTCATATGCTGTTAGATTTGCTCCTTGGTTTCTTGGCCTTGTTTCATCAACCCATACATGCAAATTTATATTTTCTCTTACTGCTTTATAAATTGGAGCTAAAGCTGTTCCCCAATCTACGGTTGCTAACCACCCAGCATTGCAATGCGTGAGAATATTTAATCGACAATTAGCTTCCTTTTTTAATTTTTCTTTATAAATATTCCTGAGAACTTTTAAACCATTTTCTCCAATTTCTGAACACATCTCAATATCTTCTTTCTCAATTAATTGTGCCTCTTCTAAAGCTGTAGTAAATCTATTTTCTAAATTTATATTGTGTATTTTCTTACATATTCTATCTAAAGCCCATTTAAGATTGACAGCAGTGGGTCTAGCAGATTCTAGATATTTCCTATTTTTTTTAATGTTAGCTTCACTAGCATCTCCTTTAATGCTAAATGCCAATCCATATGCACCAGTAACTCCAATTAACGGAGCTCCCCTGACTACCATATTTTTTATTGCCCAAAAAAAATCATCCACTTCCAATAATTTTTTTGTTATAAATTTATGAGGTAAATTAGTTTGATCAATTACTTCAACATGTGTATCGTTAACAAGCCAAATTGTCTGCCAAGATTTTCCTTTAATTTTCATCTCAAATACTAGAATTTTATAACAGAACTAACTTCTGATTTGAATTTTTCCCGACCCGCCAAACTTGACAGTTCGACAACAACTACAAGTCCCGTAACCCATTTGTTTTGACTTAATATCAACTCTTCCACTGATGCAGCTGTTCCTCCAGTAGCAAGTAAATCATCAATAATACAGAATTTGTCAAATTCGAACAATGAATCCTTTTGTAAACACAAAGTATTACTGCCGTACTCTAAATCATAGGTATTTGATATCAATTCTCCAGGAAGTTTGCCAGGCTTTCTTGCGAAAATTAGAGGCTTTTTTATAAACAAAGATAATGCTGAACCAAAAATAAATCCTCTGGCATCAATAGCTACAATTGCATCAGAGTTTTGAACTATATCGAAATTGGAAATTTTATCTATTAATTGAGAAAATAATTCTGGATTTTTTAATATTGTTAAAACATCTTTGAACAAAATCCCTTTTTTGGGAAAATCAGGGTAATTTCTTAAAGTATTTTTTAATTTTTCAATAAAAATATTTTCCTTAGACATGATAAATGTAAATAATAATATGGATGGTATACTATCACAATTGATGTAATTTATCTGTTGTCAAATGAGTGATTCTGAAACCCCTAAAGTTGGAGTGATCGGTGGAAGTGGTTTATATTCAATTGAACAGATTGAGAATATAAATGAAATTGAGATTAATACTCCATATGGCAAAACATCTGAAAAAATACTACAAGGCAAAATTTCTGGAGTCGATGTTTTTTTCTTAGCAAGACATGGTAAACATCACTCTTTCTTGCCAACTGAAGTCCCCTATCAAGCAAATATATGGGCTTTAAAATCACTTGGAGTAAAGTGGATAATATCAGCTTCTGCGGTTGGATCTCTAAAAAGAGAAATTAGACCTTTAGATGTAGTTATTCCAGATCAATTTATAGACAGAACTCACAATCGTCCAATAAGTTTTTTTGGTAGCGGAAGTGTAGCTCATATTTCAATTGCTGATCCATTTTGCAAAAATCTATCAAAAATTATATTTGATGTAGCTAATCCCCTAATGCCTCATGGAAGAGATTTACACTTTGGGGGTACATATCTTTGTATGGAAGGTCCTGCATTCTCGACGAGAGCTGAATCAGAATTTTATAGAAGTCTAAGTTGTTCGATAATAGGTATGACAAATCATACAGAAGCAAGACTCTCAAGAGAAGCGGAAATAGCTTATTCGACCATTGCAATGTCAACAGATTACGATTGTTGGCATGAAGATCATGAAAACGTAACTGTAGAAATGGTTGTTTCAAATTTAAAAAGTAATGCAGAATTAGCTGCAAAAATAATTTGTGGCTGTGTAAAAAAAATTGGAGATATTAAACCAGAAAGTATTGCACATAATGCTTTAGAAAATGCTTTATTAACTCAAAAAGAGCATGTACCAAAGATTACCAGAGAAAAATTAAATCTTTTAACAAAAAAGTATTGGGGAGATTTTTCCACTAGTAAGAAATAAAAATAATGAAGAGAAATTTATTTAGAATTTTCCAAAAATATTTTTCAAAAGTTTTTAATTTTATATATAAAGAAAAGTCACCCAAATTACCAGAAATATTATTTTTATTGGGTACTGCTTATTTTCCTCAATTAAATGTAGAACTTATCATAAGGGACTCAGAAGAAAAAACACTTTTTATTTGGAGAGATGATGAATTTGGTAATGTTGGTTGGCATCTGCCGGGAGGGATAATTAGGCCTAATGAAAAAATTTTAAAAAGAGTAGAAATAGTTTTAGATAAAGAAACCAATTTAAAAAGCACTTCTGTAAAAATTACTGGGCCAATATCTTTTTCTGAAGTTATTCATAATCTCCCTGGCATAAGATCTCATTTTAATTCTTTTGTTTATTTAGTAGAATTAAAAGATAAATTCAACAACCATGACTTAGATTCTTTAAGTGAAAAATTTTTAATTTCTCCAGATGTCCCAAAAAAAATTATAAAAAACCATAAGAGATATATTCCTTTACTTAAGGAAAACTCAATAAGCTTAAGATCAAAATCCATAAATATTGCTAAATAACAAAACATTAATATGTAAATTTAAAAAAGAATTGTTAACAAATGAAAAACTTATAATTTTTAAAGATTAATTTATCTTAAATGCAAGCAGTAATATTAGCTGGAGGACTTGGGACGCGATTATCTGAAGAGACATCAAATAAACCAAAACCTATGGTAGAAATTGGAGGTAAACCAATTTTGTGGCATATATTAAAAATTTACAGCTTTTATAATATCAATCAATTTATAATTTGTTGTGGATACAAGGGTTATGTAATTAAAGAATATTTTGCAAATTATTTTTTACACAATAATGATGTTACTCTTGACTTGGGAAAAAATTCAATGGAAGTTCATAGTAAAAAATCTGAGCCTTGGAAAATTACTCTTATTGATACTGGTGAAAAAACCTTAACAGGTGGAAGACTAGCACGTGTTAAAGAATATATAAATGGGACTTTTTGCTTCACATATGGAGATGGTGTTTCTGATATAAATTTAAAAAACTTAGTGAAACATCATAATGATTCCGGCAAAAAAGCAACCTTAACGGCTGTAAGACCTCCTGGGAGATTTGGAGCTTTAGAATTTGAAAGAGGTAAAATAATTAGTTTTAAAGAGAAACCCGATGGTGATGGTAGTTGGATCAATGGTGGTTTTTTTGTTTTAGAACCTTCAGTTATTGATTTAATTGATGGTGACTTATGTACTTGGGAACAAGAACCTTTAAAGAAACTTGCACAAGATGGTGAATTAAATGCATTCAACCATAAAGGATTTTGGCAACCTATGGATACCTTAAGAGATAAAAATAATTTAGAGAGGTTATGGGCGGAAGGTAAAGCTCCCTGGAAAACATGGTAATCAGATGAATTTAAAAAATCTTTTTTTTCGGAAATTTTGGGAAAATAAAAAAGTTTTAATAACTGGACACAATGGTTTTAAAGGGAGTTGGCTATCTTTATTATTGACCTCTTTGGGTGCTGAAATTTACGGGATATCTCTGGAAAATAAGGATCCAAATTCGCTTTTTAATACTTTACATTTTTGGGATGGAAATAATGAAGAAATAATTGATATAAGAAATTTAAAAAAAATTAATCATGCAATTGAAGAAATTTCGCCAGATATTATTTTTCACTTAGCTGCACAACCTTTAGTTATAGAAAGTTATTTAAATCCAGTTGAGACTTGGTCTACCAATGTAATGGGAACTATTTCTATTCTTGAAGCTGCTCGTTCTTTAAATAAGAAAGCCATATTTATCGGTATTACTACGGATAAGGTTTACCAAAACAATGAATGGATTTACAGCTATAGAGAAAATGATAGATTAGGCGGCGATGATCCTTATAGTAGTAGCAAAGCGGCTTCAGAACTTGCAATTCACGCTTGGAAAAAAAGTTTCGCGGGTAATAGCAAATTAATAATTTCTAGTGCTAGAGCAGGTAACGTTATTGGGGGTGGTGACTATGCAAAAGACAGAATTATTCCAGACATAATAAGGTCATTCAAAAACGATTCTTCACTGAATTTAAGAAATCCAAATTCCACAAGGCCGTGGCAACATGTCTTGGAACCTTTATGGGGGTATATCTTATTAGCCGAAAAAATGTCATCTAATCCTGAAATTTCTGATGCTTATAATTTTGGTCCAGAAGTTTCCTCAAACAAAACTGTTTTAGAGTTAGTTAAAGAATTTTCTAAAGTAATAAAGGTAGAGTTCAAAATCGAAAAAACTTTAAATGATCTAAAGGAGTCAAATTTACTTAATCTTGTGTCTGAAAAGGCTCAAACAAAATTAAATTGGAAACCTATATGGGATTTTCAAAAAACAATTTTTAAGACTGCATCTTGGTATAATAAGACAATTAATCATAATATAAACTCATTTGATTGTTGTGTTGAAGATATTAAAGATTTTATGGAATTACAAAACCAATGAAAAATAATGAAGAGCTCAAAAAAGAAATACTTAGGCTAACCGCTGAATACTCAAGACGTCTCCATAAAGGTTTTAGACCAAGTGACGACATAAATAGAAAAAGTTGGATACCTGGGGAACCGATACCCTATGCTGGGAGGGTATTTAATGAACAAGAAGTTGTTGCTGCAGTTAACACCACATTAGATTTTTGGTTAACACTAGGAAGCGAAGGAGATTTACTTCAAGAAGAATTCGCCAAATATTTAGGAGTAAAAAAAACACTTTTAGTAAATTCAGGCTCTAGCGCAAATCTTTTAGCTATTAGCTGCCTAACTTCCCATAAGTTAAATGACTCTAAAAGAATAAAAATTAACGATGAAGTTATTACTGTCGCAGCAGGTTTCCCAACAACAGTCGCTCCAATTTTGCAAGTTGGTGCAATTCCTGTATTTCTCGATGCGAACCCTCTAACTGGCAATATTGAAAGTAAGGATCTAGAAAAACATTATGTTGAAGGAAAAACAAAGGCAGTTTTTTTAGCTCATGCACTTGGAAATCCTTTTAATCTTTATGAAATATTAACCTTTTGCAAAAAATACGATTTATGGTTGATAGAAGATAATTGCGATGCATTGGGATCAAAATATTCAATGCCAATGGATAAAGCTAAAGAGCTTGGATTTACTAAGAATAGCCCTGGAGTTCCTATAGATGAAAACAAGATTACGAGATGGACTGGAACTTGGGGAGATATAAGCACCCAAAGTTTTTATCCACCCCATCATATTACGATGGGTGAAGGAGGGGCTGTAAATATAGTTAATGAAAAAAAGTTAGCTGTAATAACAGAAAGTTTTAGAGATTGGGGACGAGATTGTTGGTGTCCCAGCGGAATAGATAATACCTGTAATAAAAGATTTGAATGGCAACTTGGACTTTTACCAAAAGGATATGATCATAAGTACACATATAGTCATTTAGGATTTAATTTGAAACCTCTTGATATTCAAGCTGCCATTGGAAGGATACAACTCTCTAGACTAAATAATTTTATAGATAAAAGAAAAGAGAATTGGAAAATATTGAGAGAAAATTTAGATCAAATTAAAGAATATATTGAATTTGCGCTTCCAACCCATGCTACTTATTTCGATCATAATTCTTCTATTTGGGACAAGACTGGATGTCGTTCCTCCTGTTCATGGTTTGGATTCATGATCACTGTAAAAGAAAGTTCACCATTTACTAGAACAGAACTTGCAAAAGAACTTGATAATTACAAAATCGGTAATCGGATGTTTTTTGGAGGTAATCTTTTAAGACAGCCAGCTTTCTCAAATATTATAAAAGACTCTCCAGAAAGAATAAAAACTTTGCCTTCCTATCCTGGCGCTGACAAAATAATGAAAAATTCACTTTTCCTTGGGACATATCCAGGATTAACAAAAGAAATGATTGATTTCGAATCAGAAATAATTTTAAAGTTTGTCAAATCAAAGATATGAAAATAAGAGTCTCTGATTTAATTGCCAAAATTTTAGTCAAAAATAAAATTAATAATATTTATATGGTTACTGGAGGTGCTGCAATGCATTTAAACGATGCACTAGGTAATAATGAAGAACTAAATATTTATAACTTACATCATGAACAATCTTGTGCAATTGCAGCAGAATCGCATGCCAGGCATACATATAAACCATGCGTTGTTAATGTTACAGCAGGTCCTGGAGCAATAAATGCGCTTAATGGTGTATTTGGCGCATTTGTTGATTCTATTCCGATGATAATACTTTCAGGACAAGCCAAAAGGGCAACATTAGTTTCCAATTACGGTGATGAAGATCTTCGCCAGCTAGGGGATCAAGAAGTCGATATTTGTAAAGCAGCCAAAAAAATGACAAAAAATATTACACAATTGATTGATCCAGTAAAAACAAAATACGAAATTGAAAAAGCAATTTTTTTCTCAACTCATGGCAGACCAGGACCTTGTTGGATTGACATCCCAATTGATGTGCAAGGAGCACTAGTTGAAGAAACAACTCTAGTGGGATTTAATTATTCTGAATTTGAATCGAAATCTATGAAAAATGACCATAATAAAGAGAAAATCCAAAATTTAATAAATAAATTAAAGACATCCCGAAGACCAATCATTTATGCAGGCAGTGGTATAAGAGCTTCAAAAACTGAAAACCTTTTAATAACTTTTGCTGAAAAACTCAATATCCCAATAGTTACATCTTGGAATAGTAATGATCTTATATGCGACGAATATCCCCTTAATGCTGGTAGACCAGGAACAGTTGGAACAAGAACAGGGAATTATGCTGTACAAACTTCTGATTTACTTTTAGTTCTTGGGGCTAGATTAAATATTAGACAAGTAAGTTATAACTGGGAAAGCTTTGCAGATAATTCATGGATATGTCATGTAGATATTGACAATTCAGAACTTGAGAAACCTACATTAAATCAAGATCTTAAAATATTGATAGACTTAAAAGATTTTTTTGATATTTTTTTCAAATTAAACTCAAATGATTTGAAAGAACAAAAAAAGAAACAGTGGTATAAATGGTCTAATTGGCTTCTATCTTTAAGAAGAAAATATGATGTCTATAACGATCTTGATGGGGTAGTTGATCTCAAGAAAAAAATCTGTCCATATTTTTTTATTCATTATCTCACAAAAAAACTTAGTGGAGGAGAAAATATTGTTTTCGCTGATGGAACTGCTTGTGTAGCAGGATTTCAAGCTTCAATAATTAAGAAAAACCAACGTCTCTACCATAATTCAGGTTGTGCTTCAATGGGTTATGATCTACCAGCAGCAATTGGGGCTTACATAGCAACCAAAAGAAAAACATTTTGTATAGCTGGAGATGGATCAATTATGATGAATATCCAAGATTTAGCAACTGTTGCTTTAATGAAATTACCAATTACGATATTCATACTTGATAATGATGGGTACCATTCAATAAGGCAAACCCAAAATAATTTTTTTCCAAATAGAACTATTGGATGTGGTAAAGAATCTGGCTTATTATTTCCTAATTTTGAAAGTATAGGTAAAGGTTTTGGGATTAAATCAATGACAATCGAAAATAATGAAGAATTAATTGAGCAAATACCCGATTTAATTAAAGAAGATGAACCTATTATTTGTGTTTTAAAACTTGATATAAGCATTCCTTTTAGGCCCAAAGTAAGTAGCAAAAAATTATCTGATGGTTCAATGCAAACAGCTAGATTAGAGGATATGAGTCCTTTTTTACCAAGTGAAATTCATCATCAAATTCTTAAAGAAGCAAATGAAATTTAAGATTAATAAATATTCTTCATGTTAATGTTTAGATAGTTTTTCTTAAATCATTTTGAATTGCAGAATTTGTTCATCATCAAATTTAAAGAAAATTGTTAAGTTGTCTAGGGTGCCTGCATCAGCTCAATTATTTCTAGAATCCAAAAATATAAATAAAAATTGCAATATAAATTTAGAAATCAAACAATGTATGAATTGTGGTCATGTCCAGTCAACTAACGATCCAGTTGAATACTATAAAGAAGTAATTACCGCAGCGGGTTTATCAAAAAAGATATGTGAAGAGAGAATTTCTATCATAAATCAAATAATAAATGATAATAATTTAAAAAAACCCCAAATTTTAGAAATTGGATCTCACCAAGGTTTAATGGTAAAAACAATTAGAGATAATATAAATTGTGATATTACGGGAATTGAAGCCTCAAAAAATTCAGTTCAAATTGCGCAAGAAAACAATATTAATGTTGTTGAAGGGTATTTTGGAGAAAACTCTCAAAATCTAGAAAATAAAAAATTTGATATTGTTGTTTGTTATAACTTTCTAGAACATATGCCAAGTCCAACAAAAGTTTTAGAATCTTTAAAAAAATATTTAAGTGAAAAAGCATTCATATACATGACAGTTCCTAGTCTAAACTTTATAAAAAATACATCATGTGTTCATGAATTTATTTCGGACCATTTATCTTATTTCACTCTTAACTCACTTAGAAGATTATTTTCATATTGTGGCTTTGAAGTAATTAGGTGCAATTCTTTTCATAACAACAATGATTTAGAAATGATTGCCAAATATGAAAAAATCGAAGAACTTACTTTAGAACTTTCTCGATATTATAAATTAATAAAAGATCTAAACAATATACTAGATTCAATACCAAATGATAGAAAACCAATCTTCATATGGGGAGCTGGACATAGATCTCTAACTTTAATATCTCAACTAAATTATGACAAGATTAACTTCATTGTCGATTCAGCAAAATTTAAACAGGAACTTTTTTCACCTGTTTCAAGATTAAAAATTGTAAGTCCTTCATTTCTGAAAAATTATAATAAGGGTACTCTTTTTTTGAATCTGCCTGGAATTTATGGAGAAGAAGTGATTTCTAGTTTGGATAAAACTATAAAGAGAAATTACAAAATTTTTAATATAGTTGAAAATAATATTCTTAAGATAAAGTGAATTTAATTTTTGATCTAGACGGGACTTTAATTGATAGCAGCACTGGAATCTATAGAGCATATAAAGAGTCTGTAAAAACTTATGAAAAGCCTTTAGAAAAAACTTATTTTATAAATTACATAGGGCCACCTATTCAAAAAATCATTAAAGTCTTACATCCAACTCTAGACGATAATACAGTGATGAATATAAGAAATAGTTTTAGAGAATTATATGATAGTCAATATTTTTTAGAATTTAATATTTACGAAAATATAATTTATGAAATTCAGAAATTATCAAAAAAAAATAATTGCTTTATCGTTACAAATAAACCTATTAAACCAACCAGAACTATAGTCAATAAATTAAAATTGAACGAAAGATTCTTGGATGTAATTGGAATAGATTCTTTTTTAAGCTCTGGACAAGATAAATCTTCAAATATATTATTTTTAAGAAATCAATATTTACTTGATACAAAGAATACATTTTATATTGGAGACACCTATTCAGATTTTTTAAGCGCAAAAAAAAATAATATTGAATTTATTGCATTTGCAAAAGGCTACTATAAATGGTCAAAAAATGAATTAGAAGAAATCAAGTATATTTATCATGACACAAATGAATTAACTTCAATCTTTGAATTTTTAAATATTCGTACTAGATAATTTCAGAACAAGAACTTGTATTATAAATATGTCTTTTCTCTAGCATCTTTATCCTTACGTTATCTTCTTCGGTGACTGCACTATTATAAGATTGCTTGCTTTTTAACCATAAAAGTTCAAACAAGACTGCATTTTTTAATCCTGCAAAAATATCATCTTGATTTAATTTAGAAGTATTAAATACACATTTTCTAGTTTCGAACCTATCGAGTGAAACTTTATCTAGTTCAATTAAAAAGGGTACAGCATCTGCTGAGATACCTCCACCAACTACAAATTCAAGATTTTTTTCTGCACACCGCCTTGAGATTTTTAATGAATCCTCCAAAATCCTCTGAGAATTAACACTATCTCTTCTTAAATTTAGTGATCCCACATAATCAACCCTACCCATAACAATCCCATCTACAAATCCACTTATTTGATCAGATATTTCTTCTAAATTATTAAATCCTGTTTGAGTTTCGATATTAATATAAGTTTTTGGTTTAAAGGAACACTTTCCATATACTCTTTCAAGTGCTTGCACGTATTTATATGATGCGTACCTGCTCTCTATCATTGGTGCGACAATATTCGAGATTTTTAAGTCTTTACAATCTAGTAAATCTCTTATAGCTTCACATCCCCCAATTTTAACAACCATAGGGATTTCAGCAGCATGAGCAATCTCTTTCAATCTTAATAATTCGGACATTCTTGTTCCCTCAGATTCAAATTCAGCTTTTATTGCAATCTGTCCAATAGTTTTGTTGAGTTTAATAATCTCAACCATCTGATTAAAAAAATTATCCATAATTAATTCAATTTTAAAGAATTTAAATCTTGATTTTTATACCAAGAATATAAACTTGTAATTGCATCGACTAATTTTGTTTGTTCAATTTTACCTATTTCATTTTCGATTAAAGTTGGATCTCCTGAATATTCATAATTTGATGGTGTAGGGTCGTTCAAAATGATATCCGAAAGATCAATTCCCACAACTTCAGCTATAGTTTCCATAATTTTCTTAAATTTATAAGCCTTACCGACACATAAATTGTATGTATTATGTATTGGTTTTTCTAATGAAATAAAACGATCTAAGGCAGTTAAAAAATCATCAATATACAAATAATCAAAAGCTACATTTCTGTTATATTGAAGAGGTAAATTGTTTAAATTTCTAACTAGATTATTTGAAATCAATCTTCTTTGAAAATCTTCATAAGGTCCATATATTCCGAAAACTCTTAAATTAAATATGTTCTTGGCATTTGAAATAGAAAGTAATTTTGAAATTGTATACTTTGATAGAGTATAAATGTCAACTGGATAAACTGGTCCATTAGAAAAATAATTCTCTTTCATTAGTGGTTTATATCTTGCTGATATATATTCAGCCCCTGAACCAATTAAAATAATCTTTTCAACTAAGCCTGCAACCTTCTCAAGTGCATAAAACATTCTGATATTATTTTCAAAATTGTCCAAAGATACCGCAGAGTGAATGATGTAATTTGGTGAAATATCTTTAATTTTTTTTGTAAGTGCTTCAATATCAGTAAAATCTACATCAATTCTAGAGAGAGGAGATACTTGATATTTTTCTTGATTATGAAAAAAATGACATAAATTTTTTCCTAGGAAACCTTTAGCTCCTAAAACTACTATTTTTTTCATTAAATTAGGAAAACCTAGGTATCAATTCTTCCATATATGGATCTAAGTTATCAATGACACAAACATTAGGCGCATTACAGGTATCACACATAGGGATTTTATCTCTTTCTCCTTTTAACATTTGCAATCGAAGTTCTCTCATACCGTTACCATTCCATATCTCATATAAATCATTTATTTTTCTATCTCCAACTAAAACCTTTCTAGCCCAATCTAGAGTACATCCAGCAACAGATCCATCACTATTTATATGAAGATACATAAAAGGGAAAGGGCAAACCTTCTTTAAATTTCCAACTTTTTGTCCATACATCCCTGTTTCTGTTAAATCATTTTGATCGGTTTCAGCCCATTGTGGAACTATATTCTCAATTGACATTTCATCAGATATTTCTCCAAAGGTATCGTAAAAGTATTGCTTTTCTGCATCAGTCAAATCAATGGTTGGTCTTCCTTCTTCTTGTTTAACTACAGCATGATCAACTACCTTGATATATAAGGAGAAAGAATCATCTTTTCTATTATAAAGATCCCTTATATTTTCAATAAATTTTGGGTAATCAATATTGTAGAGAGCAACTCTTTTATAACTTTCTGCAGTTAATCCCTCTACAGAAATGTTCATTCTTTGTAATCCAGCATCAACTAATTTCTGATTAAGTTCAGGTCCCAAATTCGAGCCATTAGTAAACATTTCAACTACATCGGCAACATCTGCATCTCTAGCATATTTTATAAGTTCAGCTACATGGGGATGCATAGTGGGTTCTCCGTGATTTCCTATTTTTATTTTTTTTATTCTTTTGGGAAACTTTTTTAGATCATCAACACATTTTTTAAAAGTATCAACCTCCATCATGCCCCACTTAACTCCTGACTCTTTCATCCCTTTCTTATCATTTTGAAAGCAGAAAGTACATCTAAAATTACATAAACTACAAATATCTATGTGAACGGAAAACGGCGTATCAAGAGGAACTGCGTCTTGAAGTGCTTGCTTTTTTTGATGGTAAATTCTAGGATTTACTTTAGATTTTTTTTCTGGAGAAGATACCATGAGTTAAAAAATTTAATTTAGAATAACAGATTTTCAAAATTTTTCAAAGTTAATGAATTAATTTATAACTACATAAAGATATAACTTAAAATGACGTTAATACTAATACTCAATAAAATAAATTTGATCTAACCTATATCTGTACTTGTTTTCTCCATAGCAAATTCTTTCCAACCATCTTTATTAAATCCCATATTATATTCTGGAAGTCTAAGCTTCATGCACTTAGAACATATATCAGAATTGGATTTATTTAAATTTATATCTTGAATGGAGGTATCAAGAAAATTATTTGATACCAAATGATTTCTATTAAATACCAAGCAACATACTGGAACAGTAAGGTCAGCATTTATGTTTAGCTGATTCTCTCTAAATGGACAAACTCCCTGAGGGAGGGGTTTTTCTGAAGATGCTTGAATTCCTTCATCAATAGTGACCAATAAATTTTTAGATAAATCTTCAGTTTGACTGTCTGTGAATCCTTCGCAATGATTAAAGACTCTTTCAAGAGGCATTACCAAAGCATGGACAGTTGATAAACCAAAATTCAACTCATTTGCTAGATTCTGCATTTTCTCTAAATTTTTACCATTATTGTCCCTGTAAAGGTGGTAATTTATATCTACATGAGTGGACAATTTGTATTTATCGATAAAATACCTCAACTTATATAAATTACTTTTAACTAAAGTTATATCTCCACCACTGTGAGTATTGTCATAAGCTTGATCATAGTAACCTGAGAGAGATACCTTTAAATTCTCAGGATTTTTTTTCAATGGCTTTAAAATCTTGTCAAAATTTTCATGAGATAAATTAGTCGATAATGCTACGGCTATATTGCTTTGATGAAATAATTCAATAATTTGATCTAACTTTGGATGTAAAAAAGGTTCGCCCCAACTATAAAGAGCTACATGTGTACATAAAGGTGCATCCTTCTTGATTTTATTAAGTACTTTTTGAACATTTTCGAATGACATTATATTCATTGGTACGCCATGATCTGGGATACTGTGTGCACAACTTGCGCATCTTAAATTACAGGCCCCAACTACATCAATGGTGAAGAAAATATCTGAATAATCAGAATAATTAATGAATTTAATGTAATCTAATGAAAATTTTTTTAAAGTACTTATTATTTCTGATGATTTAATTGATACGGCAATAACAATTAATAGTTCCTCTCTAGGAAAAGAACTAACAAAGTTGCCTACATCATGTGGAGAAAATACTTTTAAACCCTTGATTGTTTGATTCTGTAATGAAGGATCTGAATCAATAAAACACAAAGTGTCTAAATTATTTGAAGAACAATATCTACTGAATCCCTGTCCAACCATACGAGCGCCCCAAATAATTATCTTTTTTCCTCTAAGCAAAGTGTCTAAACGGGATTTATTGTCAGACATTTTCTATTTTATAAATAAAAATTTCACAAATATTAGCATAAATGATATTCATAAGAAAGAAAGATCAAGCATTCACGAATAAATAAAAGCATTCACGAATAAATAAAAGGCTTAAGGATATCTTAATTACTTTTCAGATATTCTTCAAAATATGTAATGGTTGGATCTAAACCCTCCTCTAAGCTTACTTTTGCATTCCATCCAATAGACTTTAATTTTTCACAATTCATCAAAGTTCTATTAAAATCCAACCCCAAATGATTTCCTTCTTGATTAAGAACTTCTACTTTGGAATTAGTTTTTTTACTAATTAAATCTGCCAAATCGATAATTGAGGTTTCCTTATCATGTGCCAAATTATAAATCTTATATTTCTCACCTCTCACTAGAGCTATAAATATTCCAGATAAAGTATCCGAAATAAAACAATAGTTTCTCATACTTTTACCTTTAGATTTTATTGTAATAACACTTTTCTTTAATGCATTGACTAAAAAATCTGACAATGCTCTGCCATCCTTTGGATTTAAATAGGGACCATAATTAATACTTGGTCTAAGAATGACAATTCTCTTCTCATAAATTTCACTAAGTGTATTGAGAATCGTCTCTCCTGTTAATTTGGACATTAAATAAATGTTTTTGCTATCCAAGTGATTTAATCTTGAGATGGTTTCCTCTTTCAATGGATATTTATCATCACTGTGAATTCCATATATTCCAGAAGTGCTGAAATAAATAAAAGTAGATTGTTTATTTTTAAGAATTTTAAAAAGGGAATCAACTATTAATGTATTTATAAACATTGTTCCATTTTTATTATTACTATATGCTTTTCCTGAAGATGGTGATGCAGCATGCACAATTAGATCATATTTACATCCGATATTATTTAAAGCACTAATTGCTTCTTCATTCATTAAATCTATAGTTAGGATTTCTAAAAAGGGAGATTTATGATATTTCGGGAGCAATATTTTATGAAGATTTGATTTAGATCTTAAAGCTAGTGTGATTTTACAATCAAAAGAATATTTAATTTTTATCCAACAAAGATAATTAAGAATGTATCCGCCTATAAATCCTGTTGAACCTGTTATAAATATATTTTTATTTTCCAAAAAAAGTGGCAGATCATTTAAATCTTTATCAACACAAAGAAAAATTTTTTCATAGAAATTATTCATCATTTTTTCATTATTTTTTTTGCATAATTCATATATGAATCTTCTAGCAAAGAATTTTTATCCAAGGTAAGTGATTTATCACTATAAAAATTAATCAATCTTGTGAGAGATGCCTCAGCAGATGTTAATAATAAACTTTCTCCAAGAATATTTTTCAATCTTTCATTGCATCCAGAATATTCTCTTCCTAAATTAATATTATTTATGCTGTAAAAGATATTTTTTTTATTTGTAATTTCTATAACTTTTTTAGCAATCCACTCTAGAGAAATCAAATTTCCTGAACACACATTTATAGAATCGTATGAATAGGTCTTATTATTAAGCATTAACTTAAAGCATAAATCACAAAAATCCTGAACATCTATATAGTCATAAAATGAATTTTGATTAATTACTGGATTAATGTCACATAGTACCTTTGCTATAAGATTTGAAATAAATTTAAATCTATAATCCTCTCCCTCTCCATATATTCCAAAAATTCTAAATGTAGTCATATCTCTATTGGATTTAGTCTTTGATATAAATTTCGAAATTAGATATTTGGCATAACTATGAGAATCCGAGGGTATATTTTTATCAAAATAGCTTTCTTTCATTTTAGGTATCCAATTAGATCTGTTGTATTCAGATCCAGATCCAAAGTTTATAATTTTTACACTTTCTGGTAGTACAGAATCTAAATTAAAAAACATCCTTAAGTTATTTTCTAAAACGTTATCGGGATAATCTGTGCCTTTCCTTAAAGTTGTAGCTGAGTGAATACAATGTGTAATTTTTTTATCTTTAACATAATTAAATAATTTATTTTCATCTGAAATATCAAGTTCTTTGAATTTTGGAGAAATACAATTAATACCCTTTTTTTGAAAGAAGTTTAATAAATTCTTTCCAATAAATCCTTCACAACCAGTAAGAAACACTAAATTATTTGACATTTTTATGTAAAATTAAAGACTTAATAAATCATTTTTTTAAACTTTAATATTTAGGGTTATTGAATTAGATAAAAAAGGTAATTATGTTATAAAAATTTGTATTAAAGTTTTTGAAAAAAAATTAAAAGCTAATATATGAACTATGGAAAAAATTCTTAAAAAGAGTATCTCTAGGGAAATTAAAAATACATTAGCTTTCAGATTTATTTATTATTTAATAGTAGGATTAAGTGCTCCTGCAACTGCAATTTTTTTAAATGAAGTTGAAAGGGGATTTTATTTTACATTTGTATCAATTGTTGGTGTTTATTCAATTTTAGATTTAGGCCTTGGCCAAACATTATTAATAATTTTTTCTAGGGAACAAAGTAAGTTAATAAACTCAAACAGTGTAAGGAATATCTTATATGCAACAAGAGCATATTATAAGTATCTATCTATGATTTTTATTTTAGCAAGTATTATTATTGGAAATTATTTCTTTAGTAATTTTGGAGAAGATTCTGTAAATTGGAGAGGGCCGTGGATATTGACAAGTTTATCAACTGGAATTTTACTTCTCAATTCGGCCAAATTAGTATTTTTAGAAGCCTCCGGCAAATTAGCCGAAGTAGCTCTAATGAGAACAAAACAAACTATTTTTGCAAATATTATTTTATTGTTATTGTTATTTTTAAATTTTAATTTATGGTCATTTGCTATTTATCAACTAATCCTAGCTTTATTTAGTAGTTACTTCATTTATTTTGATAAAGCATCTATTGTTTACAGAAGAGGAAGAAATTTAAAACAAAAACCAAATTTTAAACAAACTTATAAATTATGGAAAAAAGATATTTTCCCCTTGCAATGGAAAATATCGATTAATTATGTTTGCGGCATTATAGTGTTCCAACTAATTACCCCTTTTATTTTTTCTAATATGGGTCCTGCAAAAGCAGGTTTAATAGGACTTACAATAAATATAACGAATGCAATAATTGTTCTATCAAATTCATTTATTGCAGCTAGTATTCCAAAAATTAGCAGTTTTATAGAAAATGATAATGAAATATCTGCTTATAAAATGTTTCTATCACTTACAAAAAAATCAATTATTTTTGGCACGTTTTTATTGGCTATAGGATTATTTATTTCATCAAATTTTTTCTTAAAATTCCCACAAATTTTTTTGCCACCAACAGCAGTTTCACTTATAATTTTAAGTGCAATTTGTCATATTTTAATATTCAATATTGCAACCTACTTTAGAACCTACAAAGAAGAGCCATTAATAGCACATTCAATATTATCTGCTTTTTTACACGTAATAGTATATTTAAATATGAACATTTTTTCCTTAGAAATTTTATTTTTATTAATTTTTGGAATTAATTTTTTAATTACAATTCTAACCTTTAAGACTTTTAATTTATTCAAGAAAAATAGAATTAAATTATTTTAAATTATGAATAAAATACTTACTATATTCGTTCCAACACATGAAAGAAAAGATCAATTAGAAAGACTATTAAAAATGATAGTTATGGCAAAAAAAATCGATTATTTTAATTTACTTGTCCAAAACAATAATATAAAAGACTACAAAACAGTAAATCTTTTATCTAAATACCAAAATAAATTCCCAGAATGGGAATTTATTTCAAATCATTCAAATATAGGCGCAGAGGCAAATATAATAGAGGGCCTTAAAAAAGTTAAAACCAAATATTGTTGGATAATCGGAGACGATGATTTACCAATGAATGGACTAATTGATAACGTTCTAGATCTTCTTATTAAAAATGAGATTTTGCTTTTATTTATTAAGCCATTTTGGACGAAAAATATTGAAATTTTCAAGGATAAAAATTTAATACATAATTTCAGGGAAAGATCCTCTTTAGAAATAACTAAAGAAGCAAATATAATGACAACTTTTATATCTTCTTGGATATTTAATTTTGAAGAATATAAAAAAATAGATCCCGAATTAAAGCAAGCTTTTCAGAGAATTGGCAATCAATTTCCTCAACTTTCATGGATTCTACCTTTATTAAATATTAAAGGTAAATATTTATCCTCTATAAAAAGTTCTATATTAGCTACTTCTGAAAATACAAATTCATATAAAGTATTAGAAACATTTTTATATTTATTACCCGAAACAATTTATGAAATTAGTAATAATAAAAAGATAAATGAATTAATAATAAAAAGCTATTGCAGATCTTATCTTCCAAGATTAATTTTTTCTGTAAGAGCAGGATTTTTTCCAAAAACAACAGATAAAAATTTTTTAAAAATTTCAAAATATCTAAAAAAATTTTTGATATTCAGGATAATTTGCACTCCATGTTTATTTTTATCTAATTTTGTCCCACCTCATTTAATTAAATTAAGTTTTCTAATAATAAAAAAATTAAAAATTGCAATTTTTCAACTTTAAAAATTTCCTAATTTACTTTAAACTTAAACTTGTTATAAGTAAAAAGTTATTCAAATGAAAACAGAAATGTTAATATTTAACAAATTTTTATCACTATGAAAAAAGGTAAACCAGGAGAACAAAAGAAAGATTATATTGAGAGAATGTATAACAATGTTCATTCTAAACTTTTTGAATTGCAAGAATTATTGGAAGATAGCAGTATTGAAGAGATTAATATTTCTGATAAAGGGGTTACTACAAAATTAATTAACACGGGCATTAAGTATTATTTAGTTAATGGCGACTACAGAAATTGTGCATTAGAGTCACTTAACTTCGGCCTATATGAAGGATTTGATGGAAATACAATTGAAAGAATTATTGATTATATTTCTTTAAAAAACGAATCAATAGAAAATAATAATGAGAAACTAATTTTTCTTGATGTAGGAGCAAATAATGGATGGTACACTCTTTATGCTAAAAATAAAAAAAATATAGATGTCATTTCTTTTGAACCATCCGAATCTACTGCTAATTGCTTAAGAGAGAATTTAAAGTTAAATAATTTTTCCATTGATTCAGTTAAACAAATAGCTTTAGGTGATAAAGAAGATGAAGTCTTCCTCTATAGAAATGAAAATATAAGTGGAATGAGTTCATTAAGAATTCTTGATCCAGAGTCTATGCAAGATAAAGAAAAAATTATCACAAAAAGGCTTGATACATTGGAAAGTAAATTAAAAAAAAATTTAGGTTTCATAAAAGTAGATATTGAAGGGGCTGAATTAATGTTTATTAAGGGAGCTATAGAGTCAATCAAAGAATCAATGCCAATTATATTTATGGAATTGCTTAGAAAATGGAGTGCCAAATTTAATTACCATCCTCAAGAAGTTTTAAAAATTTTAACTAGTCTTGGATATCAATGTTATAAAATTTATGATTTTGGAAAACTTAAAATATTTAAAGAAATTACTGAAGAAACAGAAGAAACAAATTTTGTTTTTATACCTAACTCAAAAAAAGATATTATATTACGAGATTTGGATATTAAAATTATGCGTTAATCTAATTTCAATTATAAAACGTATTAAAATAGTAAATAAATGAATTACAAATATAGATAAAATCATTTTTCATGTTATTTCTTTAATTTAATGATTAAAAATTTTTAACTTATTTAAATATCAAACTATTTTATTAAGGATTTTGATGATAAAAAATATTTTTTTACTTTGGCTTCAAGGGTGGGATAAAGCTCCATGGTTACAAAAAAAAGTTCTGGATTCATGGGAAGTTAATAATCCTAAGTGGAATATTAATCTTATCGATCAAGATAATATTAAAAATTATGTTAGTGACATAAATTATATATTTGATAATTCAAAAAAAATCACACCCCAGGCAAAGTCTGACATTATTAGATTAAGTCTTCTTAAAAAATATGGTGGTGTTTGGGCAGATTCAACACTTTTGTGCATGCAGCCATTAGATCACTGGTCTATTGAAGCAATTATGCCAAGCGGGCTTTGGATGTATCGTGGACATGGAGCAGGACTTAACTCGAATTTAGGCCCTGCAAGCTGGTTTATTATTTCTGAAAAAGATGGAGATTTAATCTCAAGATGGAAAAATGCATGTGATAATTTTTGGAAAAAAAATTGTATTGTTTATAACTATTTTTGGATGGATGAACTATTTAAAGAACTAATTCATAAAGATGAGAAATTTAGATCAAAATGGATTAAAACGCCTTATCTATATTGTGAGAAAAAAGGTTCAGCACATACCTTAGCGAGCTACAACTATACTATGTACAAAAACTCAAAAGAATTAAAAAATCTTTTAAATAATTATCCTCCATATGTAATTAAATTATCTAGTAATTTCAAATATATTTTTCCAAATTTAAGGTCAAGAAAATTTAAAGAATCTAATGCAAATTATGCAATTTCCCTATCAAAAAGGAGATTCATCTATAAGCATAATTTTGAAACGCCAATATCAATGCCTAGTCCCATAAAAACAAAATCAATTATAGTAAGTTTTCTTATTTCAATTTTTAAAAGAGTAATAGTTAAATATTTTTCAAAATTCTATTTCAAATGCATTAATTTCATAAATATAATATTTTAATTTTAAGCATACTCATACAAAATTAAAACAACCTAAGTAAATTTTTTAAAGCTAAGCTGATTTTTTCAGCTGATCCGATGCATTCTAAGCAGTATCTTAAAGAACTACAAAAACTGATATTGCATGATTTATGAAATTATTTAATATAGGTGAAAGCATACCTAAGATTAGAATTGACAAAAAATACTGGTGGGGGATTATTTTTCTACAAAAACATCTCTTAAAACCCATAATAAAAAGAAAAATTTAATGGAGCTAAGCGGACTTGAACCGCTGGCCCCCTGCATGCCATGCAGGTGCTCTACCAACTGAGCTATGGCCCCAAGACTTCAAATATACCAATTGAAACCTTGATATTTATATTAACAAAATATGAATTTACCTAAATTAAACTTTTCGCCAGACAGCTAATAATTTTCCTTGAAAAACAACTTCATCTAAATTTAACTCAATTGGTTCATA
>MDTG01048560.1_pt1 | contig 25617 bp, 25 predicted proteins | sample 811421 | NCBI WGS metagenome assembly MDTG01 (sample SAMN05326645, study PRJNA326480) | marine metagenome | isolation source: seawater | place: Pacific Ocean: South East | collected 2011 | reverse complement strand
TTCAAAGCCTGCAGCAAAGAAAACTACTTCAAAGCCTGCAGCAAAGAAAACTACTTCAAAGCCTGCAGCAAAGAAAACTACTACAAAGCTTGCAGCAAAGAAAACTACTACAAAGCTTGCAGCAAAGAAAACTACTACAAAGCCTGCAGTAAAGAAATCAACTACTATAAAACCTAAAGCTAAGAAAGCCACTAAATCAAAACCTGAAGCTGAAACAAAAATTAAAAAAGAAGTTTTAGTTAATAAAAGTGTAGAAAAATCAAAAGGAAAATTTGATTGGGATCAGTCAAATGAATTTAGCACAGGATATAGTAAAAAAGAGAGAGATAGTCTTGAAAAATTATATACAGATAGTTTATCCTCTGTTGATGAAAAAGAACTAATCGAAGCAACAGTAGTTGGTATATCAAATAGAGATGTGGTCGTTAATATAGGATCTAAATCGGATGGAGTTATACCTCGCTCGGAGTTTAGAGATATGCCTGAATTAAAACTTAATGATGTGGTTAAGGTTTATGTTGAGGAGCAAGAAAATATTAAAGGTCAACTTATATTATCAAGAAGGAAGGCTAAACTTATGGATGCTTGGGATAACATTCAAAAGGCACTTGATAATGATTCCGTTGTACCTGGTTTTGTAAAAAGAAGAACTAAAGGGGGTCTCATTGTAGATATATATAGTATTGAAACCTTTCTTCCTGGTTCCCAGATCGATGTTAAACCAATTAGAGACTATGATATTTATGTTGATAAACCGCTTGATGTTAAGATTGTCAAAATTAATTACTCAAATGATAATGTTGTAGTGTCACATAAGATGTTAATAGAAAAAGATCTCGAAGAACAGAAAAATAAAATTCTTAAAAGCCTTGAGATTGGTCAGGTCCTTGAAGGTACAGTAAAGAATATGACAAACTTTGGTGTTTTTGTTGATTTAGGAGGAGGAATTGATGGTTTACTTCACATAACAGATATTTCCTGGGGTAGGGTTAATCATCCAGAAGAAGTACTTAAACTTGATGAAAAAATAAATGTTGTTGTGCTTGACTATAACGACAAAGACAAAAGAATTTCTTTAGGTATGAAACAACTTACAGAACATCCTTGGAATTCTCTGGATGAAAATTTAGATATTGGATCTGTTGTTAAAGGAAATATAGTTAACGTAGCTGATTATGGAGCTTTTCTTGAACTAACACCAGGTGTTGAAGGATTAATTCATGTTTCTGAAATGTCATGGTCTCAACACCTTAGGAATCCATCAGATTTCATGAAAAATGGAGATGAAATAGAGGCTGTTGTATTATCAATTGATAGAGATGAGAAAAAAATGTCATTAGGGGTAAAGCAGCTAAGTGAAGATCCATGGTCAGATGATAAAATTCTTAATAAGTATTCAGTAGGAAGTTTACACAAAGGTCTAGTTAGAAACTTAACCAATTTTGGTTTATTTTTAGAATTAGAAGAAGGAATAGATGGTCTAGTTCACGTATCTGACTTATCATATGATAAAAAAATAAAACATCCATCCGAATTTATTAATATTGGAGAAAAACTTGAAGTTATAGTCATGGAGCAAGATCTTGATAACAGGAGGCTTGCACTTAGTCACAAGGACATCATTGCTGAATCAAAAGATGTGGGAAAAAAGGAAAATAAAAAATAGTATTTTTATTATTTAGGTCCTGTGGCCGAGCGGCTAGGCAGAGCTCTGCAAAAGCTTTTACACCAGTTCGAATCTGGTCGGGACCTCTAATCACTTTTTAATTTCCATTTCTTTAATATTTTCCAAATTTCTTTTTTTTCGTTAACATAAACAAGAGCTAGTTTATTAACTTTTATTGGATATTTTTTAACATCTATATCTTTTGTGATTTTTTTTTTAATTTTTAGTGGTTGGATACCATAGTAAAGACTTATATGAGGTTTAAATTTAATATTTTGAACTTTGAATTTTTCACACAATTTATATCTTAAATTATTTAAAATTTTATTTCTTTTTATTTTAAAATAAATTGATTCATAATATTTATTATCAAAACATACAGATTCAATTATAATATTTTGAGTTTTGATCTGAGATAAAAACTCATTACTAATTTTCGGCTGTTTTAAAAATGGCCCACAAATAGTTAAATGTATATGAAATTTTGGTCCAGATATTATTCTATTTATTTTAGATTGAAAATTTTTTAAAATTAAATTATCGTTTTTATTTGGAATCAACCACAACCAAAATGCTTCATTTATTCTCATTTTTTTGTAGATTGATAAAAATTTAGATATTGAATAAAAACAAACATAATTTAACATTTATAAGTGTAAACTATAATTCTTCAAATCTTATAATTTCTTGGATTAAAAGCATAGACAAATTAGTAAAAAAAAAAAATATAATAATTGTTGATAATTATTTTTCAAATGTTGAAGTCTCAATTTTAGAAAAATTATCCAAAAAACTAAATTTTATTCTCTTAAAATCTAATAATTATGGATACAGTTATTCATTAAATTTTGCTCTCAAGTATTTTAAAAAAAATATAAATATGGGAACAGTATTCTGTGGAAATTTAGATATTGAATTTCTTAAAATTGATTTTTCATTTGTTAACAAAAGTGGAGTCTTTGTTCCAATTGTTATTGAAAAAAAAAGAAAAAATAGAAATCCTTTTTTAACTAAATTTCAAAAAAAAATATTTCCTTTTTATAAAATTGCAGCAATATATAAGTCCTCTTTTCTTTATCTAATTGCTATTTTTTTAAATAAAATAGTTGGATTCATTCCTTCTAAGGTTTTTGCAATTCATGGATCTATTTTTATATTTAGTTCAGATATTATAAAATTTAAAAATCTACCTTTTAATGATAAATCTTTTCTTTATGGGGAAGAATTAGAGTTTGCAAGTTATATCGAGAAAAATAATATAAATATTTTTGATTCTAATACCACAGTATTTCATAAATCTCATGAAACAACCAAAAAATATTTGAAATTGAAAACTTTTATACCTGTTTGGTCTAATTCTTTTTTAAATTGGTATAATCGTTGGTATAAATAGTTAGCCTTGAATAAAAACGCATTAGCAATTGGTATTCAATACTCAATTTCATTGAGTAATTTTTTACTTTTTTTGTTTTTCTCACAAAAACTATCAATAGATGATTTCTTTCATTTTTCTTCATCAATTGTAATAAGTATTATAGGAATGGCATTGTCGGAATCACCAATTCACCTAATTGCACCAAAGAAATTAGCAAGCTCTAAAAATAGACCGAGATATTTATTATCATTTTTAATAATATCATCAATTCTTTATTTATCTGCTTCAATTATTTTCTATTTTTTTTGGGATTTAATAAACACAAATTCTTTGAATTTTAATTGGGTTATCTCATATATGATTTTTTTTCTTCCAACAATTTTAATGACATCTTGGTTTACATGTTGGATTATTAATTTTAAATATGCTTTTATTATTATTTTTTTTAGATATGTATCATTACTTTTTATAATATACTTTGAGAGTCTATTTTATCTTTTTCTATCTTCCTCATTATATCTAATTTTGATAATTATTTTTTTATTTTATATTAAATCAAAAAAAGAAATTAAAAATCCAACTCTTGAAATTATAAAAAAATCACTTTACGATTTAAAAATAATTTTTACATCTAAGTCATTTTCATACTTATCTTTTTCAATAACACCAATTGTTTTATCCATTTCTTATTCAAATGAAATTTCTTCCCTCTATGTTGCTGGAGAAAGACTAAAAAACTTTTTTACAACTTTATTTACACCAATAATTCAGTTTTTTTATTTATCATTTTCTAAGAATTTAAAATTGAATAATAATATTATAGTTGCTATATTATTTTCCATCAATATTATTTTTTTAATTTTTCTTTTATTTGTTGTAAAACTTAATTTTTTTAAACAATTCAATATATTTAGTCAGGTTAGTGAAATTGAATTTTATATATTTTCTGCTTTTTTTTCTGTAGCTTCAGCAATAATAAGTTATTTGATTATAATTCAACACAAGTTATATAGTATATATACTGATTCACTAAATTTTCAGACGATAGTTATTTTAATATTGTTAATATTAATTTATTTTTATTCAGTTATTACACCAAGTCAATTTATTTTTTTTATTGAACTTGTCTTTTTGATTTCATTGTTTTTTTGTCTTTTAATCAAACGTAATCTTTTATGCAAATAATTATTCCAATGTCAGGCTTTGGAGAAAGATTCAGAAGTTATGGGTATGAAATTCCTAAACCTTTAATTGAAGTTGAAGGATTATCATTTATAAATCATGTTGTAAATTTATTTTCACCTCTTGATTCTTTCTTTTTCATTTGTAACGAAGATCATTTGAAAGAGAAAAGATTTAATATGAGAAAAATTATTTATAAAAATTGTAAAAATTCAAAAATAATTTCAATAAAACCTCATAAACTAGGCCCAATTCATGCCATAACTAAAATAAAAAATTATCTTAATCTTGACGAGTCTGTTGTTGTGAACTATTGTGATTTTACTTGCTATTGGAATTGGAGGGATTTCAAAAAAGAAATAAAAAATTATGATGGTATTATACCTGCATATAAAGGTTTTCATCCACATTCACTAGGTGATACTAATTATGCGTATATTCAAAATATAAATGATACTGTAATAGATATTCAAGAAAAACAACCATTTACCTCAAATAAAATGAATGAATATGCATCTAGTGGAACATATTTTTTTAAGTCTGCAAGCTTGATGTTTAAAGCATTTGAATACGTTATTAAAGAAGATTTGAGTATAAATGGTGAATATTATGTAAGTATGGCCTATAAATACCTTCTAAATAATAAATTAAATGTAAAAATATATCCATTACAACATTTTATGCAATGGGGTACCCCAGAGGATTTAGATGAATATAAATATTGGTCTAATACCTTTAAGAAAATTTTAAATTTTAAATTTTTTAAGCATAAAAAAGATCATAATTTAATTATGCCAATGGCTGGTTTTGGAAAGAGATTTAAAGAAAGTGGATTTAAATTACCAAAACCACTTATAAATATTTCTGGAGAATCAATGATGATACAAGCAGTTAAATTTTTACCAATGTGTAACAACAATTATTTTATCTTAAGAAAAGACAAGTTTACAAGTTTGATAAAACAAAAATTAGTAAAAAATTTAAAAAATACTAAAATTGTTGAACTTGATAAGCCCACAGATGGACAAGCATCATCTTGTTTAATTGGAATAAATAAAATTAAAAATCTAAATCCAGTTACAATATCTGCATGTGATAATGGTGTTATATATGATCAAACGAAACTTTATAAAGCTTTAAATCAAGATTATGATATTTTAGTATGGGGAACAAAATTACATTATAATTCTAATAGAAATCCTGAAATGTATGGATGGATTGAAATTGATGAAAATAATTTAATTAAGAAAATATCTGTTAAGAAAAAAGAAAAATCATCATCCCACATTGTAATAGGAACATTTACGTTTAAAAATAAAAATATATTTATTAAATCATATGATCAATTAGTCACGAAAAAGGATAAGGTTAAAAATGAATATTATGTCGATAGTATGATTAATCACTCTTTAAAAATTGGATATAAATGTTTATTACTTGAAGTTGATAATTTTATTTCATGGGGTACACCAAATGAATATAATACATTTCAATATTGGCAATCTTGTTTTCATAAGTGGAAGTATCATCCATATTTATTAGAAAATGATCCGTTTATAAAATCTAATAAATTAAAAAGTCTTAAAAAGTTAAGTGAGAATTTTAAAAAAAACTAAAGTCTATCAACAACTATTTAGATTTATAATAGTTGGACTTTTTTCTAATTTAATTAATTATTTTGTTTTCATAATTTTAATTGGATTTTTTAATGTTTTTTATTCATCTATATTCGGATATATAATAGGAACTTTTTTTTCATTTCATTTTAATAGAGTTTGGGTGTATGGTAAAATAATTAACTATTCAATTTTTATTTTACTTAGGTTTGTTGCAGTTTATTTTTGTGGTATGTGCCTAATGACTTTTCTTATCTATTTATTTTCTAATAACTTTAATTTTAATTACAATATCTCATGGTTAATCAGTGCATTCTTTACCTTTATATTTAATTTTAGTTTTTTAAAGTTTTTTGTATTTAAATAATTTTTTATGTCATCTTTTGGTTTTTTATCTAAGTTAAATTTTTTACAGGATATTGCTTCTTGGTCAATATCAAAAATAAACCCGGCAATAATACATAATGTTGAAAAATATAATATATTAAAAAAGGTCCACTATTTATCATCCATTGAAGGTATAGAAGGAGACTATCTTGAGTTTGGAGTATTTACCGGAAGCTCTTTTTGTCATTCTATAAGATGTTCAAAAAAACTTCAGTACTTAAATAATACTAATAAATATTCAAGTTTTTTTGGATTTGATTCATTTGAAGGATTTGGTGATATTTCTGATGACGAAAAACATCCATTTTATACTGATGAAAATTTTAAAACATCATTTGAAAGTGTTAACAAAAGAGTTAAAAAAGTAGCTAAAGATCAAAAATATAAACTCATTAAAGGTTTTTTTGAAAAAACCTTACAAAAAAATCCTTCACATTATAAAATCGAAAAGGCTAAAATAATTTTTATTGATAGTGATACGTATTCTAGCTCGAGACTAGCATTAAATTTTTGTAAATCATTATTACAAAACGGAACTTTCATTATTTTAGATGATTTCTTTTCATATAAGGGAAATATTAAAAAAGGGGTTAGTAAAGCTTTTTATGAATTCATTAAAAAATCAAAATATAATGAAAGGAAAGTTTTTACATATGGAATGGGGGGTGTTGTTTTTGTTTTAAATGAAAATTCTTTATGAAATATTCCCTGGTAATACCATGTTTTAATGAAGCTGAAAATATTTTACCTTTAATTGATAAGCTCAAAAATAATATTCTAAAAAAAAAAAAAATTGAAGTAATTCTTGTAAATAATGGATCTACAGATAATACACTAAGTATTTTAAAAGATCAAGAAAAGAAATTTTCAAACATTGTTATTGTAAATATCAAGACAAATATAGGTTATGGAAATGGAATAATTTCTGGTTTGAAAAAATCAACTGGAAATATTGTTGGTTGGACACATGCTGATTTACAAACGGATCCGAATGATTTCTTGATAGGTATTGATTTATTTAAAAAAAATAAAAATATTTACGTAAAGGGTAAGAGAAATAATAGAATTTTTTTTGATAATTTTTTTACTTTTTTTATGTCAATATTTGAAACTATTTTATTTAGAAAACATCTCTATGATATTAACGCTCAACCAACAATATTTACAAGAGATTTTTTTTTAAAATGGAAGAAACCACCTGATGACTTTTCATTAGATTTATTTTCATACGTAATGGCTATTGATCATAATTTAGAAATTAGGAGGTTTAATGTTTTTTTTCCTGAAAGATTATTTGGGGAATCAAAGTGGAACACTTCTTTCAAATCTAAATTAAATTTTATTATAAGAACAATTAAATATAGTTTTCAATTAAAGAAAAAAATCAATGATAATAATTGAACATAGAGTAAATAGTATTAAACATTTAAAATTAACCAATAAAGATTATGGTGTTGAAATTGATGTAAGATCTAACGGTTCTGAGCTTATATTAGATCACGATCCTTACATCGATGGTGTATTTCTTAGTGATTGGATAAAACATTTTGATCATAATTTTATAATCTTTAATATTAAAGAAGAAGGTCTTGAAGAAAAAATACTGTACTATATTCAAAAATATAACATATCTAATTACTTCATTTTAGATCAATCATTCCCTTATTTAATTAAATTTATTAATAAGGGTTATGATTTTGGTTGTTTAAGGTTGTCTGAATATGAAAACTTATATAATATTGATTTTTTCATAGATAAGATAAATTGGATCTGGGTTGACTATTTTAATATTTTTCCATTAGATAAAAAGACCTATATTTATTTAAAGGAAAATAGTTTTAAAATCTGTCTAGTTTCTCCTGAATTACAAGGTTACAAAATTGAAAAAATATATTTATTAATTGATTTATTAAAAACAAATAATATAAAGCCTGATGCAGTTTGTACAAAACATACTAAAATTTGGAAAGAAAAATTTTAATCTAACTCCTTATACCTACTATATTTTAATATTTGGTATTTTTTTTAAGCTATTTTTATTTAATACATTCTCTCCCTCTATAGTTACCAAATATTATATTCCATTTATTAATAATTTTATTGAAAATCCCTCTTTTTATCCATGGTATAATTGGTTAATAAATTCTGGTGATCCTAAGGCTTTTCCTTACGGCTATGGAATGATTTTTTCGTTATATCCATTTTTTATTTTTTCAAAATTATTTAGTTTTTCATCAACCTATTCATATTTCATAACACTTCTATTTTTTGATTTAGGTGTATACTTTATTCTTAATTTATTAATTAAAAATAGGAATATTTTTATTTTAATATTTTATTGGTTTTCTCCTATAATCTTACTTTCGATTTATATTTTGGGATACAATGATATAATACCAGTTTTCTTTCTTCTTTTATCAATAAAATTACTTCATAATAAATATTTCTTTTGGTCTGGTTTTTCTATCATTTTTTCAATATCTGTAAAATTAAGCATGGTTATATCTCTGCCTTTTTTTATAATTTATTTTATTAGAAATAAATCAATATATAGATTCTCAAGTACTTTCATTAAAGGCTTTATATTATCTTCTATTTTATTCATTATCCCTTTACTTTTTTCTAATATCTCTATGAATATGATATTGAAAAACCCTGAAATGGATAAGATTTATAATTTATCTATTGTTTATTCCTCAGATGTTACAATATATATAATTCCTTTAGTTTATATTCTTATTTTATATTTTACTTGGAGAATTAATAGATTAAATTTTACTTTATTTCATTCAATTATTGGGATTAGTTTTTTATTTATTGTTCTTTTAATGCCTTCTGCTCCAGGTTGGTTTGTCTGGTCATTTCCTTTTTTAGTATTATTTCTTTCTTCATCTCATTTAACTTCCTCTGTTTTAATATTAATTTTTTCAATCCTTTATTTTTTTAATTATTTATTATTGAACTCTATTAATGTTGGTAGTTATCAGTTTGATCTTTATTTAATAATAACTAATCATTTATCTTTTTTAAAAGAATATAATTTTGGTTCAATTTTTCACACATTTTTATTATCGTTCGGTTTTATTCTAATTGTAAGAATTTGGAGAAAATCGATAAATAATTATGATTTTTTCAAAATAAGTAATAAACCTTTTCTTATAGGGATAAGTGGAGATTCAGGAACTGGAAAGGATACATTAGCTAATTCCATAATTTCATTATTTGGTAAGGATTCAACAGTTCACATATCTGGAGATGATTATCATCTAGGAGACAGAAAAAAACCAATATGGCAAATAATGACTCATTTAAATCCTATGGCAAATAATTTAGAAGCTTTTTCTAATGACATCTTAAAACTATTAAGTGGAAAAGTTATAAAAAAAAGATATTATGATCATTCAGAAGGTAAAATGAGTAAATTCCATAAGATTAAATCAAATAATATTATTATTTCCTCTGGTTTACACACATTGTATAAACCAATTTTAAGAGAATTTTGTGATTTAAAAATATTTTTAGAAATGAATGAGGATCTAAGAATTCATTATAAATTGATAAGAGATGAAAATGAAAGAAAACAGAACAAGAATGATATATTAAAAATTATAAAAAAAAGAAAAAAAGATGCTGAGAATTTTATTATTCCTCAATCAAAATATGCTGATCTAATTTTTCATTTAAATCCCATTAATAAGAATCATATTGATTATAAATCAAAAAAAATTCCACTTAAAATTAAAATCATTTCAAAGAATATTTATAATGAAATATCCCTTCAAAGAATGCTGATAGGTTACTGTGGTTTAAATGTAATAATATCATATGATGAATCTAATTCATCAATTATATATAATATAGATGGAGATGTAAATGGTAATGATTTAAAATTAATAGCCAAAAAACTTTATCCAGATATTTTTGATTTTTTAGATTTGTATCCAGAATGGTATGATGGTATGTTGGGTGTGATGCAAATTTTTATTCTTAATGAAATTAATTATAAGCTTAATACAAGGATTTACAAATGATAATTAATTCAAAAAATTTATTTAAAATATTACCAGATTTGGTACTTATTGATACTGATAATACTATGTACGATTATGCTCCTTGTCATAAAGCTGGTTTAAATTCAATGAAAGTGGCAATGAAGAAAAAACTATCTTTATCAGATTTACAATTTGAAGAAATTTACATTAAATCAAGAAAAATAATTAAGAAAAAGCTGAAAGGAACAGCTTCTTCTCATAACCGGATTCTTTATATCCAAAAAATGCTTGAGCTTATGGGATTAGGTTCTCAGGTATTTTTAGCTGTTGAATATGAGCAGATTTATTGGAGAAGTTTTCTATCAAAAGCCGTACTTTTTGATAATTTGACTGACTTTTTAGATGATTTGCGACTATATAATATCCCATCTGTTATTGTAACTGATTTAACTGCTAAAATTCAATTTAGAAAAATAATTTACTTTCAATTAGATAAGTATTTTGATAATATTGTAACTAGCGAAGAAGCAGGGTTTGATAAACCTCATAAGTCCCCCTTTCTTCTTGCTATTGAAAAGTCTAAGCCTAGGGGAAATAATATATGGATGATTGGAGATAATCCTATAAACGATATAGAAGGTGCAAAAAAAGCAATAAACGCCATAACTCTTCAAAAAAAACATAAAGGTGTAATATTAGGAAAAGGAAAGTACAGACCAGATCTAATTTTTGATAGATTTTTAGATTTGAGAAAGCTTTTAAAATCTTTACAAAAAAATAATGATTAAATCAATTATAAAATTTTGTTCTAAAATTTCAAAAGATGAATTATTGGTTCAAGGAGCTGGAGGGAATGTTTCTTATAAAATCAATGATAATGAAATGCTAATCAAAGCTTCTGGAACATGGTTAGAGGATGCGAGTAAAAAAAATATTTTTGTAAATGTTGATTTAAATAAATTAATGGAAAATATTAACAATAATAATTTTAATAAAACACCAGTCATATTATCAAAATCGAAACTAAAACCATCGATAGAAACCTATCTTCATGCTTTTTTTAAACATAAAGTCGTTGTCCACCTACATGCTATTGAAATCTTATCTCATTTAGTGAGATCAAATTATGAATTATTATTTAATAAAGTACTCTCAGAATTCAAATGGATAAATATTCCATATTTTACTCCGGGAACAAAACTGGTGAAGGCCTTAAAAGAAAAAATTGGAAGTGAAAGTTTTGATATTATTTTTTTACAAAATCATGGAGTTGTAATTGGGGGAAAAAATATTCATGATATTGAGAAAATTTTGATCTCCATAAGTAAAATACTTAAAACAAATCCTATCAAAATAAATTTTGATTTGAGGAGACTAAAAAGTGAGTTTCTTAAAGAAAAAACTAAATATAAATTAATATTTAATGAAAAAATAAATGCTCTTGTATTTGATAATTATATTTTTAAAAACCTTGAAAGTTTCTGGTCACTATATCCTGACCATATAGTATTTTTGGGTCCAATACCATATAAATTCAATTGTATAAATGACTTTTTAAATAATAATTATAATCCAGCTATTATATTTATTAAAGAGGTAGGTGTATTTATTGAACCAAATTTAATTAATAGGTCTAAAATTGATCAATTAAATTGTTTCGCAAATGTTTTGTTAAGACAAGAAAAAAATTTTAATAATTTAAATACTTTATCAAAATCTAATATAAATGAATTGATAAATTGGGATGCTGAAGAATATAGAATTGCTCTTTCAAAATAAATTTAGAAAAAAGCATTTAAAGTTATTTGCTTTACTTTTTCTCTCTTTCTTATTTATACACTCATTTATTGATCCAGTTTGGGGCTATGATGAATATGCATCTGTTATCACTCACATAGAGCTTGATGATACTAGAATAACAAGTAGATATATAGACATATTAAAAAATATTGGTTTTTCAAATAGTTTATCCAACAATATAGTTGATTTTATTTTTCCGGTAATCATTGTACCTATTAGATGGACTTATGCCTTGGGCATATCTCCCATTTATGAAATATCTAGATTAAATTTTATTGAGTGGTCAAACCTTAGAATTTTCCTTCTTTTAATTCATTCTGTTTTAAATTCAGTAGGATTTTATTTTATAATTAAATCTATAAAATCTAAGAGTATATTTCTCATTTTTCTCTTTCTATCATTTATTATTTTATCACCTTCTTTTATATATTGGACTTTAACATTATCTCCATATTCATTTCATTTGTTTTGTTTTGGATTAATATTAACATCTGAAATCAATACAAAAACTAGTAATCAAATATTTAATAAAAAAAATATACTTAGAACTATTACTGTTATATTTAATTATCAGTACATTCCCGTTGTATTAATTTTAATTCTAAAAGATATTTTTTTAAACCTAAGAAATAAAATATCAATTATTTATCAAAGTATTTTACCAATTTTCATATCAATTATATCAATAATATTTGTTGTATTAAGATCAAAGATTTCTGGTAAACATTCTTCTCCTAATTTATCAATATTATCAGGTTCTGATATTGATATCTATGATTTTACTTATAACTATAATCAATTTTTTGAATTTTTTGTTTCTAGATTTTATGATATTTTTTTATATTTTTTTCAAGCAAAAAATTATCATTTTCTTCTATCAAATAATTATTCTCAGATTCCTAAATATTTATCTATTTTAATACTAATAATTATTACATTCATCATTTTTAATTATAAAAAAAAAATAACATCTCCAATCTTGACATCTTTGATATTCATTTTTACGTCAACAATATTATACATTTTCAATATATATCCTTTTATGCCCTCTCGTCACTCTTTAGTGATTTTTTTACCATTTATGTTAATTTTAACATTAATAATAGATTCATTATTTGAAATAGAATTTTTAAAAAATTTTAAAAAATATTTCGCAATCCTTCTGCTTATTTTTTCATTGGTTAGATTTAATAATATTTATGTGATATCTACTCCTGCTTTAGATATTAATTATTTAAAAAATACACTTGCTCTAAATAAAACCGATAGATTAATTTTATCTAATTGTGAGCAGGAACCATTGTTTAATATATCTCAAATTAAAATTTATAATCCTTTATATAAATGTGGTCCATTTATAATGGAAAAATTAAATAAAAAACCAATTAATATAGCTTTGTATTCAATTAATGAACTCAGTGAAAAAGAAATAATTTCTGAAGTTTCACATTTTATAGAATTCGAATTTGAATTAAAAGATTTATCATTTACCTCTCAAGGTAAATTTGAAAATAATTTGATTCATAATATTTATAGTTTTAAAATAAATAGAAATGATTAAAGTCACGAGACTGCTTATTTTATTTTTCTACATAATACCCTTTTTATTTATTTCATTAACAAGAAAAGATTTTTCAATTTTTCCAATAATATTTATCTATTTTTCTTTTTTTGTTTTTTCTTACTTAGTTGAAAGAAAAAATTATATAAAAATTGATTATACAAACTATTTAAACTCAACATTTAATCAATTAATTTTTTTTTCTCTACTTTTTTTAATTGGAAGAATTGAACTAATCAATGAATTGATTTCTGTCTTATTTAATGGCGAGATTTTAGATTTTGCTAAAAATAAAGCAGTCGACAGATATTTAGGATTCAATGAAAATTTATCATTTTCTTATCAAATTGGAACAATTGCATTTTTTTGTTATTGCATACTTTTAGGTTGCTTTAATCAAAATAAAAAGGTTTATTTATACATAATTTTATTTTTAATGATTCTAATAGAATCAGCTACTTTGGGAAGGGCTGGATCAGTTATTGGGATTTCTTTACTTCTAGGTGAAATTATAATTAGATATAATTCATCATTTTCTTATATAAAAATTATAAATAATTCAATAATTATATTATTAATATCCTTTATACTTTTCAGTATATTACAAATTGCTCGTTTTGATGAAGGAGATGAATTATTTTCTATTTTGATTTTAAAGCTTGGTGAATATACAATTGGAATTTATGATGCATTTTACATTTGGTTTAATGATTATTACAATTTTCATCTTGAATGGGGCTTTAATACATTTACACCAATATTTAAAATACTTGGTTTTTCTGTTCAACAAGGGTTTTATGAATTAGTTAATTCTAATTTTGGTTATACTAATATTTATACAAATATGAGGGGATTAATAAGTGATTTTGGTATTTATTTAAATGTTTTGTTATTTTCATTTTTTGGAATATTTATATGTTTAAAGACATATTTTAGAGCTAATGTTGTAGAATATTTTTTTCTTAGATTAATAATTATGCTTATAATTTTTCCATTTTATTCAATTTTTTCTTTTACAACATCCTTTTCTAGTGTTTTGATATCATATATGATTTTAACTTTTTATAATAAATAAATATGAATATTGTATACTTAAATAATATTAAGGTTTCACCAAATAATAAGATATCTCTATTTAATGGAAGCTTTCTGTATGGGATAAATTGCTTTGAAGGTGTGAGAGGATACTATGTTGAAGAAAAAAAAGAAACGAAAATTTTTCTTTTGGATGAGCATTTAGATAGATTATATTCTTCAATAAAATATTTAAAATTCAATTTTTCAATTAAAAAGAATAAATTAAAAAGTGACATTTATAATATTATTGATAAAGAAAAAATCAAAGAAGATATATATATAAGAATAACTGTTTTTGTTGGTTCGGATTCATCATGGGCAGAAACAGATGATATTGAATATTTTATTAGTATAAGATCTATGAAAAGTAACCTCAATAAAATATTAAATAGAAAACTTTTTATAAGTAAATATAAAAGAATAACTAAAAATTCAATTCCACCATCAATTAAGGCTGGAGCAAATTATTTAAATTCAAGGTATTCAAAGTTAGATGCTATTTCAAATGGGTTTGATGATTCCTTAATGTTAACTAATAACAATTTTATATCTGAATCATCTGGTTCATGTATTTTTTTTATTAAAGATGATAGTCTATATACACCATCTTTAAATTGTGATATCTTAGGTAGCATAACTAGAAGTTTTATTTTAAATAATTCAAAAAATATTTTTAATTATATTTTTGAAGATGAAATTAAAGTTTCTGATTTGAATAATTTTGATTGTTGTTTTGTTGTTGGTACTATGATTGAATTGCAATTAATATCTAAAATAAATGAAATTAATTATAATAATAATTCAACATTGTTGAAAAGGTTTATTAAAGAGTTTACACTTAATATTAAAAAAAAATTACATCAAAATTAATTAGTTTTATATTATGAGTTTTTTTAAAAAATCTGAATATCAAATTCTAAATAAATTTTTAAAAATAGTTATTCAAAATTTTCATAATATCATTAAAATTTCAATTTTCTCATTTATTATATCATTTTTTTCTTCATTTCTTTTAACTAATTATTATAAATCATCCACTATTTTTGTCTTATCCAATTCAGAATCTGAAACCTCACAAATTCAAGGTCTAGCCAATCTTGCGGGTATTTCTTTAACTAATTCGGATAATTATGTAGATCCAATATTGTATCCCAATATGATGAGTGATTTGTTCTTGAAGAGAGAAATTTTACAAATTAATATAAATGATAGTTTAACTTTAAAAAATTACTTACTCCAAACCAAAAAAAATAGATGGATAAATTTTGATAAACTTTTTAATTTCAGTAGTGGAGTACCCACGGATTTAAATTCAGAATTTTATTTAGATGAAAATGAAGTTTATTTATTTAATAAGTTAGATGAAATTTTGAAATTATCTGTAGATCAAAGAAATAAATTCATAACTCTATCTGCAACCTATGAAAATAAGTTAGTAATACCGTTAATCTTAAATGGCGTAAAAGAGATATTACAAATGAAAATAATTGAACTTAAGATTAAATCCTCCAAAGAGTTTTTAAGTTTTGTACAAAAAAATTTTAATTCTAAAGAAAAAGATTTTTTAAAAATTCAAGACAAACTAGCAAAATTTAAAGATAATAATCAGATGATCTCATCTTCTGTCTTCAATAATGAGCTATTTATTCTTCAAAATGAATTTAATTTAATTCAGAACGTATATACTGAGCTTGCTAGACAACTAGAGACAGCTAAACTTGATGTTTCTAAAAATACACCAATATTTACAACAATTAAAAATCCTATTATACCTACAAGTAAAATATTTCCTAATAGGTTTTTAATATCATTTTTATTTTCATTTTCTATTATTTTATTTTATTTAATTTTTTTAAGATTAAAATCTTAAAATGAAAAAATTAAATACAATTGCTATATCAAACAATAATGAAAAGTGTCAAATATTATCTAATTCTGGAGTTGATCAAATAATGATTGATTGTGAATCAATTGGAAAGTTAGATAGACAGAAAGGAAAAAATGCTGTTTTTAACTCTCATAATATAAATGATATTTTAAATATTCAAAGAAGTAAAATAAGATCAAAATTTATATGTAGAATTAATCCATATAATAAATTTACTTTTAAAGAGATTGATCAAGTTGTTGAGTGTAACTATGATTATATTATGTTACCAATGATAAATAATCTAGAAAATTATTTTAAAATAATAAAATACATAGATAAAAGAATAAAAGTAATACCTCTAATTGAAACTTCTTTTTCATTGATTTTTTTAAATTATATTTTACATGAAGATATTGATCAGGTTCATTTTGGATTAAATGATTTAAGTATATCTTTTGGGACAAAAAATATTTTCCAAATTTTACTCTCTAAAATATTTATAAATGCAATTAAAGAATCTAAAAAAAAATGTAAAATTGTAGGTATTGGAGGAATTGGATTACCAGAAAATAATAATGATAAAATTAATCCATTGGATTTGATATTTGAATATAAAAGAATTGGTTCAAATTCAGTAATTCTATCTAGAAGCTTTTTTATTGAAGGCTATAATTCCAGCAAAATAAAATATTCAATTAATAAGTTAAATAGAGTTGAATACTCAAAAGAAAATTACATATCAAAAAAACTATTAAATCAAATTAATGATTTCTAAAAATATTTTACTTGTTAATATTGGTGAACCACTACCAATTGAAGGTAATAAAAAACATCGAATGAGCTTTTGGTTTGATCATCTTACTAAGAAAGGTCACAAAGTAAAGTTTTTGACAACAAATTTTGAACATCAAAAAAAAAGATGGATAAAGAAAAAATTAAAAAATTATATTCTTATGAATTCATTTATTTCATATCATGAAAACATCTCAATTGGTAGGTCTTTAAATCATTTTTTAATTTCAATTTCATATATAAAAATGTTGTATAAATTAAAAAAACCTGATATAATAATTTGTTCATACCCTACAATTTTATTAAGCTTAATATCGGTTATTTATGGTAATTTTTTTCGTGTTAAAGTTATAATTGATGTAAGAGATAAATGGCCAGATATTTTTTTTAAAAAAAAAATTCTGAAAATAATATTTTACATATTATTCATATTTAAAAAGATGATATTTAAGTATGCTGATGAAATAATATCTATATCAAGTAGTTATCTGGATTGGGCATGTAAATCTATAAATAGTGAAAAAATCATTCCTTTGATTAACTCAAATTACGTTCACAAAAAAAAAAATATTAAAAAAATAAAATTTTTAAAATTTGTTTTTGTTGGTAGTCTTGGAACAACTTATGATTTTAAAAAAATTGTAAGTTTTTCTAAAAATTTATATAAAAATAATGTCAAACATAAAATATTCATTTGTGGTGATGGACCTTACAAGAAAAAATTATTAGAATTAATTAAAGACTATAATAATATCATTTTTAAAGGTTGGTTAGCTGAAGAAAATCTTAATAATGTTTTAATTGATTCTCATTTTGGTTTATTATTTTACAAAAAAAAATCCCCTCAAAGTATTCCTAATAAGTTTATTGAATATATACAATTTTCTCTTCCTATAATTAATACACTAGGAGGACAATGCAATGAAATCATATTAAAATCAAAAATTGGATATAATTATAATGACAGTGATATATCAAATAAATTGGGTCAAATAATTAAGAATGAAGATAATTATAATATTTTAAAAGACAGTGTAAATATATACTTCAAAAAGCATTTTAATTCAAAAGATTCATTAAATAAACTTGATAAAATAATAATTAATGCCTAGAGTATTAGATCTATTTATTATCATTTTATTTTGTCCAATAATAATTTTATTAATTTCAATCATATCAATATTATCCTTAATTTTTCAAGGAAGAGGGGTTTTTTTCAAACAAGATAGAATTGGAATGTCAGAAAAAATATTCAAACTATATAAGTTTAGAACAATGATAAAAGATTCTCAAAAAACTGGAACTGGATTATTTAGTTATTCAGATGATCCTCGTGTTACGAAATTTGGTAAAATTTTAAGATTATCTAGCTTGGATGAGATCCCGCAGTTGTATAATATATTAATTGGAGATATGAGTATAGTTGGTCCAAGACCAGCAGTTGTTGGAGAATTAGATTTTGAAAAAAATTTACCTAAAAACTATAAGGATAGATTCAAAATGAAACCTGGAATTACAGGTTTAGCTCAAATTAATGGAAGAAACAATTTAAATTGGTCACAAAAGATAGAATATGATTTAAAGTATATAAATTACCCATGTTTTAAAAGACTTTTAGTGTCAATATACATTATTGCATATACTCCTTTTTATCTTCTTAATTTTGAATCAATAATTGAAAAAAATGATAAATAATATAAAAGAAACTGTTTTAAATAATGATGCTTTTTTTATATATGATGAGCCGAAATTCATTCAAAATATAAATAATTTAAAAAAAGCATTTAATTATTATTTTGATAATCTAATTATTGGTTATTCATACAAAACAAATTATTTACCTCAAATTTGTGAATGTGCTCATAAAAATGATTTATATGCTGAAGTTGTTTCAGATATGGAATTAGATTTTGCCTATCAAAATCTAAATGATAAAAGTAATTTGATTTATAATGGCCCAATTAAAAATGAAAACTCTCTCAGAAAAGTTGTAGAAAACAATGGAATCATAAATATTGATGATGAATATGATTATCAATTACTCAATTCAATACCATTAAAAAAAAATAAACCTATAAAGATTTTTTTAAGGATAAATCTTGATTATAAGGGTCAAAAGTCAAGATTTGGTATGGATCTTCCTTCACTTAAAAAAATTTACAATAAAATATTATTGAATACTAAATTTAATTTTTTAGGCTTACATGTACATTTGCCTTTTAGATCCTTAGAAAGTTTTAGATACAGATCAATTAAAATTGTATCAATATTGGAAGAATTAAATATTAAAAATATTGATTTTATTAATGTTGGTGGAGGCTTTTATGGTGAATTAACATCAAAAACATCAAAATTATTAAATATTGATAATCCTCCACTTTATAAGGATTATGCTAAAATAATTTATTCAGTTTTTAAAAAATTCACAAAAAAGTATAATACAAAACTACCTGGTATAATTATTGAACCTGGCACATCAATTATTGCAGATTCAATGAAGTTCGTGTCTAAGGTAAAAAAGATAAAAAAGATAAAAAATCATAATATTATTGTCTGCTTATCTGCAATGCATTTATTGTCTCCTACCAATAAAAAAATTAATCTACCAGTAGATTTGTATGATAAAAATTGTAAACTGAAAAATAATAATGATGGTTATAAATATTTAGTTTCTGGATTCACATGTATAGAATCTGATATATTAGGTGAAATTAGTGTAAAAACTAAAATTGATAATTCACATTTTTTAGTATTTAATAATGTAGGAAGTTATTCAATAGTTATGGGTAGTAATTTTATATTACCACAACCTGCAATATTTAAATTTGATGGAAATTCATTTATAAATATTTCAACAAAAATTGATCATTTTCATTTTTATAATAAATTTAAATTAAACAAATGAAAGGAATTATTCTTGCTGGTGGATCAGGAACTAGACTTTATCCAAGTACAATTAGTGTATCAAAACAACTTTTATCAATCTATGATAAGCCCATGATATACTATCCTCTCTCTGTTTTAATGTTAGGTGAAATAAAAGATATACTTATTATATCAACACCAAAAGATATATCGAACTATAAACTGCTTCTTGGAGATGGTAGTAGATTTGGTATTAAATTATCCTATGAAATTCAAAAGAAACCAATGGGTTTAGCACAAGCTTTTATAATTGGGGAGAGCTTTATTTCTAATGACGATGTTTGTTTAATTCTTGGTGATAATTTATTTTATGGAAGTGGTTTTACTAACTTAATAAAAGAATCGATTAATGAAGTAATTAAAAATAATAAATCTATTATTTTTTCTTATAGTGTTAAAAATCCCTCCCAATTTGGAATAGTTGAATTTGATGAAGAAAATAATGTATTATCCTTAGAGGAAAAACCTAAAAAACCGAAGAGTAATTTTGCAATAGTTGGATTATATTTTTATCCCAATGACGTTATATTAAAATCTAAATCCATTAAAATTTCAAAAAGGGGAGAATATGAAATAACATCAGTTAATAATAGTTATTTAAAAGAAAATAGAATTAAAGTAAAATTAATGGGTAGAGGTTATAGCTGGTTAGACACAGGAACACATGACTCCTTGTTAGAAGCATCAAATTTTGTAAAAAATATTCAGCAAAATACAGGTTTTAAAATTGCTTGTTTAGAGGAGATCGCATTGAGAAATGGATTTATATCAAAAGAAACCCTTCGTAAAAATATTACGAAATTAAATTCTGATTATTATGATTATTTAAAAAAATTAATAAAATGATCTACGAGGAATTAAATATTAATGATTTATACTTAATTAAGCCAAAAATATATAAGGATAATAGAGGATTTTTCTTTGAATCTTTTAAAAATAGTGATTTCAAAAAAAATATTTATGATGCCTCTTTTATTCAAGAGAATCAGTCCTATTCAAAAAAAGGAACCTTGAGAGGATTACATTTTCAAAAATATCCTTTTGAACAGTCTAAATTAGTTTCTTGTATTTATGGTGAAATTCTGGATGTAGCTGTTGATCTTAGAAAAGATTCTAATACATTTAAAAGTCATTATTCGGTAAAACTAAATTCAATTAATAATCATAAACTTTTTATTCCTAAAGGTTTTGCACATGGTTTTATTGTATTATCTGATTTTGCAATTGTTTCTTATAAAATTGATAATAAATATATGAAAAGTCATGAATCTGGTATTATTTATAATGACAAAGAACTAAATATTGATTGGATATTAAATGAAAGTGAAATAATTACTTCAGAAAAAGATAAAAAATTAAATAATTTAAAAAATGAAATATAAAAATATTTTGATAACTGGAGGTTGTGGATTTATTGGATCAAATTTGGTTATATCACTTGTAGAAAAATATCCCAATTATAACTTTATTAATTTTGATAAGCTTACATATGCAGGTAACTTATCAAATTTACTTTCTATTTCGCGCTCAAAAAATTATGAATTCATAAAAGGTGATTTGTATAATTATAATGATATTTCAAAGGTTTTTTCATCTTTTCAAATTGATGCAATAATTCATCTTGCCGCTGAATCACACGTTGATAGGTCAATTAGAGATCCTCTTTCATTTGTTAAAACTAATGTTATAGGTACTTTAAATATTCTTGAAGCTTCTAAAAAATCATGGAGTGACTCATTTAAAAATAAACTTTTTTACCATATATCAACTGATGAAGTTTATGGTAGTTTAGGTGAATCAGGATATTTTACTGAAAATACTCCATATGATCCTCATTCCCCATATTCAGCTTCTAAAGCATCATCCGATCATTTCGTTAGGGCATATGGAGACACATACAATCTTCCATATATTATATCCAATTGTTCTAATAACTATGGGCCATATCAATTTCCTGAAAAATTAATACCACTCACAATTAATAATATAATTGAAGATAGGGAGATACCTGTTTATGGAAATGGAGAAAATATTAGGGATTGGCTTTTTGTAGATGATCATGTATCTGCAATTGATAAAATCTTGCATAACGGAAAACATAATAATACCTATAATATTGGAGGTTTAAATGAATGGAAAAATATAGATTTAATAAAATTAATAATTAAAATAACTGATAAGCATATTAACAAAAAAAGAAGTTCTGAAATTCTAATAAAATTTATAAAAGATAGACCTGGACATGATTTAAGATATGCTATTGATTCATCTAAATTAAAACAGGAATTAAATTGGGTGCCAAGATTTAGTTTAGAAAAAGGATTAGAGTTAACAATATTGTGGTATTTGAAAAATAAAGATTGGCTAAATGAAATAAATAGTGGAGCATATAAAGAATATTATAAAAGTATTTATCAGAACAAATAGTATTTGATATTTATTAAAATTAATTTTAATTCAAATATATTGAAAAGAGTATTCATTAGTGGTGCAGCTGGTTTTATTGGTTCTAATCTATGTGATAGGTTTTTAATAGAAGGTTATTATGTTTATGGAGTAGATAATCTTTTAACTGGACTTTATGATAATATATCTCATTTAGAATCTGATAATAATTTCGAATTTATTGAACATGATGTTACAAAACATATTGAGTTTAACGACAAATTAGACTTTGTATTACACTTTGCTTCACCAGCAAGTCCAATAGATTACTTAAAATATCCTATAGAAACATTAAAAGCAAATGCAATAGGTGGGTATAATTTACTAGGCTTGGCTAAGAAAAATAATTCTAAATTTATTTTGGCATCTACCTCAGAAGTTTATGGTGACCCATTAGAACATCCCCAAAATGAAAATTATTATGGAAATGTAAATCCAGTTGGACCTAGAAGTATTTATGATGAATCCAAAAGATTCATGGAATCTATGACAAAATCATATAATGAATATTATAATTTGAATACTTCTATAATAAGAATATTTAATACTTATGGCCCAAGAATGAAACTAGATGATGGAAGAGTTTTGCCATCATTTATAAAACAGGCTTCTATAAATAACAGTATCACTATTAATGGCGATGGAAATCAAACAAGATCCTTTTGTTATATTGATGATTTAATTGATGGCATAATGAAATTAATTAATATAGATTATAATTTACCTGTTAATTTAGGTAATGATGATGAAGTCTCTATTAATTATGTTGCAAATAAAATTATAAATCTATTGAATTCATCTTCAAAAATTGTATATAATAAGCTTCCAAAAGACGATCCTTTAAAAAGAAAACCAGATATTTCAGTAGCAAAAAAACTATTAGATTGGAAACCAAAAATTAATAAAGAAATTGGCTTCAAAATGCTAATTGAATATTATAAAAAAAATAATTTAATATAATTAGAGTAAGTATTAAATAGTAAACACTAAAGTGTACAGAAAATTTTAATATTTTTGTAATGATTTATTTATGAAAAAATACAAAATTGGAGTTATTGGTTGTGGGTTTGTTGGTGAAGGTCAAGCCTTTTCTTTTAGTCCTATTTCAAATGTTAAGGTTTATGACCTTGATAAAAAGAAATCTACTCATTCTTTAGATGACACTTTAACCTCTGATTATGTTTTTGTTTGTGTGCCTACGCCAATGAATAAAGATGGAACTCAAGACACATCATTTATTGATTTATTTTTTAAAAAAGCAGTTCAAGGGCCAGTTTACATTATAAAATCTACTGTAGTTCCTGGTACTACAAATTCTTTAATTAAAAAATATTGTAATTTAGATATAATTTTTTCTCCAGAATTTCTAACTGAAAGGACAGCAAAACTTGATATAATAACTCAAACAAGGATTATTTTAGGTGGTAATAAAGAAATTACAAAGAAAGTTAGAAAAATTTTTGAAGCAAGATTCATGAATAAAAATATAATTGAGACAGATGCTCTTACAGCAGAATTTATAAAGTATATGAATAATACTTTTTTTGCCTCAAAGGTTTCAATTATGAATGAGTTTTATAGGTTTGCAAAACATTTAGGAGTTGATTGGGATTCTGCTTTATACGGTTTTGTTTCTGATCAAAGAATAGGAGATAGTCATCTTCACGTACCTGGACCAGATGGAAAGCTTGGTTTTGGAGGTACTTGTTTCCCAAAAGATATAAATGCATTTATTTCGTTTGCAAATCAAAATAAAGTTAAAATGAATGTTCTTGAGGCAGCTTGGAAAACTAATTTAGAAGTACGTCCTGAAAGAGATTGGGAAGATTTAAAAGGTAGAGCAGTTTCTGATAGTGAGTAGTATATTTGATGAAAGGTTTATGGATCTTAAAAATCAAGGACTCGAAATAATTGAGTCTGATACTAACAGACCTTGGGGTGGATATTTTGTAATTAATGAAAATCATTTTCAAAATTTTTTAAATATATACTTCAATGGTTTGAAAATTGATGAGATTAAAACATCAAAAAAGTTATCATTTAAAATATTAATAGTAGCTCCAAATAAAAGACTTTCCTGGCAGTATCATAAAAGAAGGAGTGAAATTTGTAAGGTTATTAGTGGTAAGGTAGATGTAATAACTAGTAATGATAATTTAGAAAGAAAAAAAATTCTTCTAAAACAAGGAGATTTAATTAAGTTAAGTCAAGATGAAAGACATAGAATTATTGGCACTAATGAGTATGCTACTTTGGCAGAGATATGGATTCATACTGACGAAAAAAATCTATCAGATGAATTTGATATAGTAAGAGTTCAAGATGATTATGGTAGGTAGAACCTTTTTTTTGATTTTTTCAGTAAATTCAATAGTTTTTTCACAAAGTTTCGATAAAACAAAATCATTAAAAGATTATTCTTCAAAAACAATAATAACATCTCAGGTTAGATCAGAAGGTAACAAAGCAATTTTAAGAGGGTCTGAATCAAAAAAAAATAGGGAGTTCGTTTTATCAAATTATAATGGAATTCAGATATCAGTCTATCCTGCTTGGGATTTTGGATTTTGGCCTAAACAAAAACCAAACTCAATAGATGATTTTGAATTTAATTTAGATGGTTTAAGTGAACTTGTAAATTGGGGAGTTCAAAATAATATGTACATGATTCATCATTGTCTTTTCTTTCCTAATAAATATTTCCCAAAGTGGTTTTGGGAAACAAATTATACATCAATTGAGCTAGATAAGATTCTAGTGTCTTACATTCAAAATGTTCTTAATGAAAATCAAAATAAAGATAAAATAGATGCCTTAAATGTTATTAACGAGATATTTGATAAGAATGGAAATTATAGATCCTCCGGCAATGGAAATGAGGATGTTAAGTGGATGGATATCGGTTTTGAAGATGATAATTCAGCTCTAA
>MDTG01378147.1_pt1 | contig 25619 bp, 19 predicted proteins | sample 811421 | NCBI WGS metagenome assembly MDTG01 (sample SAMN05326645, study PRJNA326480) | marine metagenome | isolation source: seawater | place: Pacific Ocean: South East | collected 2011 | reverse complement strand
GTAGGGGAGGGGTTTACCCCCTCCCGCCGGGAGGGGGGAAACCCCTCCCCTACGGCCGGTTGACATGTGGAAAGCGTGACGACGCCGATTCGGGACGGGCTTTAGCTACGCGATCGGAGTCCTGGCGTCGGAGTCAGCGGCGTGCTCTCCTCGGGTCGTGACCGAGCAGTGCCCCTTTTGCCTGGACGGGATCGCGGCGCCCGTGCGCCGCTGCTCGGGGTGCGAACTCCAAGTCCACGCCGAGTGCGCCGAGGAGTTCGGCGCTTGTCCGACCGTCGGCTGCGGGGGCGGGTGGGGCGAGCCGGCCGCGCCGAGCGCTTCCAAGCCGCGCCGGCTGGAGGTCGACCTCGCGAGCCCTGCGGCTCCTCCAGCGATCAACGTGAAGGCCGCTCCAGCGGAGCCCCTCTCCGCGCAGGCCACGGCCGAAGAGGCTAGCCCCCGCGCGGGCCGCCGCCGGCTCTGGCGCTGGGCGGCAGCGTTGATCCTGCTCCTCCTGGGCGGGCTGTGGCTCGCCGACACCCTCGGACCCAAGGGTCAGGAGCGTGCTCTCGGCGGCTGGTTCAGCGGCCACGGCAGCTCCCTCAGCGCGGTCCTGGGGGCGCTCACCAGGAAGGGCTACGACAAGGACCTCGGCAACGTCCCCGTCGTCGACGTCGCGGTGCAGACGCAGGGGGAGTTCGTCGCGAGCGCGGCAGCCGACGGCGAGGTGATCCTGTGGGACGCCCGCGACGGCTCCGAGCTGCGCCAGCTGCACTGGCCACGGATCGCCCCCAGGGAGGGCCCCGTTCGGATCGCCTTCGACGGCCCCGGCGAGCGCCTCTTCCTTCAGTGCGGCTCGATCGCCGCCTGGATCGAGGTCCGGAGCGGCCGCTACCGGCAGCTCTCGGACGTGAGCGTGGGGAAGGTGGTCGCGATTGCCCCCTGCGAGCGAGGCGTCCGCTTCGCGCACGAAGGGGAGCAGGAGCTGCTCGTGAGCGAGGTCCGCGAGGAGCGCCTGCTCACGATCGGCGCGCTCCCCACGCCGCGCCCCATGCGCGCGGGCGTCGCCTTCGCTGAGGGCGGCCGGCGCGTGTTCGTCTCGCTCGGCGGCCTGCACGAGTTCGACCTCGAGCGCAACACCCGTCGGACCCACCCGCTCGCGGTCGGTTCCAGCGAGCTCGCTGTCTCTCCACGAGGCGACGTGGTCGCCTGGGTCGGCAAGAAGGGCGCGGTCCTGGCGCGCCTCGGCGGCGAGCCCCGCCAGCTCGAGCCGGACTGGGGCAGCTGGGGCTTCACGGGCCTGGCCTTCTCGCCCGACGGCTCGAAGCTGGCCGCCGGCCGCCTCAGCGGCGGGCTGTGGGTGTGGAGCGTCGAGAGCGGCGAGCGGATCCACGCCTGGGACGGCCCGGTCGCGGGCGAGGGCCCCGCCTGGAGCGCGGACAGCAAGCTGGCCCTGACCTGGGGCCGTGACCAGAAGGTCCGCCTCTATCGCGCGTCCCGCTGAGGGAACTCACCTCAATCCTCGTGGGACTCTTCGTCTTCCAACAGGTCCTCGTAGTCGACGCGAACGACTTGCGGATACAGCAGGTGGCGGATCAGACTGCGTCGAACCGACTGCTCGAGCGCCTGAAGCTTCTCTCCACCCTCTCTTCCGAGGAGGACCTGCAGGCGCTCGAGGCCAGCCGCGAGCCGCTCCTTGTCTCGAGCTAGCACCGCCTCCAAGACCTCCAAGTGTTCTCGAGCCGGCTCGCCGGCTTCAACGCAAGCGCGCAGCTCGATCGCAGCTGCAGTCAGCTCGGGTATTGGGTCAGGGTCGGTCCCCCCAGGGGTCTGGTCCCAGCGCGCCAAGACGTCCGGTGGTGTGGTCTCCCTCCACTCGAGAGTGCGCAACAACCGACCGACGTCACGTTGAACGAGCCGACGCGCTGGGGGGCTGGCTGCGCACCTCACTTTCCGCCAGACTTCGTCCAGGGCAATCGTCAGCAGCGGCCAGGGCTGGTGGGCTAACTCCGCGATCAGTTCCCTCCAGGTGGCTGCCTCGACACCGCTCGCCGAGTTCGCTGCGAAATGCCCAGCGCGCGCAGCAAACACCAAGTGCGACTCGGGAAGCTCGCCTTGGTCCACTCTCGAACGCAGGTAGATCCCCTCATCGCGGCCCGTGGCCCTGCGTAGATCCTGACCGAGCAAGACGGGCAGGGCCGCCTCAGCAAAGTCGTCCCAGAGGTCCGAATCCTCGAGCTGTCGGAGCAAGTCGCAATCTCCTCCGTAGTCCCAGTCAGGGAATTGCTCCATGAGGCTCAGGAACGCAGGTACGCAGGTTGCGCCAAGCCGATAGCGAAAGAACTCGATCGCCCGCAGTTCATCGACAGGGGTGAATCGAGGAGGCGGAGCGACACACTTCCTGATAGCCCATGATTCGGCGCGCGCCAGGTGGCGTTGAAGCTCCTGGCAAAGTCCTACGCCGCCTTCCAGGAAGTCGAGCACCTGTTGTTCAGGTCCCCACTCTTGGTTTGCGTGTTCCTGCTCAATGGCTTGCTTAGCCTTGGAGGCGGCCTGCGTAACGACGCACTGCGAGAGGGCGGCGCCAAAGCGCGCTACGACGACCCAGAGTGGGAAGGGAGCAACGGTCGCCCAGTCGAGCCAGGGCACGAACTCCCCCGTTGGGGTAGCGCGATCCAGCGCCACTTGCGCAGGACCGTGGCCGAGGAATGCGCAGAACTCAACCACGAGCTCCGAGACTTCGCGGCGACGCAAACGCTCGCGCAGGACCTGCGCCATGTGTTCTTCGTCGCACGGATCACGCTCACGCGCTCGCAGCTGCTCGTCGGTCACCTCCTGAGCCTAGCTTCCGCGCACGGCCCGCAGGACCAGCTCGACCCCGCGCGCGACGCCGTCTTCGCGCGCCAACGTGACGGCCAGGGCGCGCGCGCGCTCGCGCAGGCCCTCGTCGCTGAGCGCTACGCGGAGGGAGTCGCCGAGGCGCTCGGCGCTGAGGGTCTTGCGCGGGACGGGCGGGGCGCCGACGCCGAGGTCGACGCTGCGCTGGGCCCAGAAAGGCTGGTCCCCCATGAAGGGGCACACCACGCAGGGGACGCCCGCGTGGAAGCCGGCGGCGCTGGTGCCCGCGCCGCCGTGATGCACGACGGCCGCGCAGCGGGGAAAGAGCCAGTCGTGGGGAGTGGGGCCGAGCGGGAGCACGCGTTCGCTGGCCTCGGCGGCCAGGGCGCCCCAGCCACCGGAGATCAGGGCGCGCGCGTCCGCGCGCTCGAGAGCGGAGAGCACGAGCGCGGTCAGCGCGGCGGGGTCGGCGCTCGGCATGCTCCCGAAGCCGACGTAGACCGGCGGCGGGCCCGCGGCGAGGAAGTCGCGCAGCTCGGCCGGCGGCTCGTCGTCGGGGGCGCACAGGCGCCAGTAGCCGGTGAGGTGGGCGTGGGGCGGCCAGTCCGCGGGGCGGGGGACGACGGCCGAGGAGAAGGCGTGCAAGACCGGGATCGTGCCCGCGCCGCTGGGGAGGAGCACCTCGCGCGCGCGGCGCACGGGCGGCAGGCCGAGGCGCTCGCGCACGCGGTTGGCGGGCCCCTTGTAGGCGCCGAAGGCCAGCTCGGCGGCGCGGTAGCTGAGCCGGTTGTAGCCGGGCAGGGGCAGGCGCGGCAGGCCGACCAGGGGGAAGGCGCGGGTCGGCACGATCATGGGCTGGAGCAGCCCGAAGAGCGCGGGGATCCTGCGGGCCTCGGCCAGGTGAGGGAGCGCGAAGGCCTTGGAGTGGTAGACCACCACGTCGGGCTCGAAGGCCTCGGCCGCGGCGACCTGCTCGTCCATGAGCTGCTCGTTGAGCGGCTTAGCGAGCCGGTTCAGCTCCAGCCCCGCGCGGATCGAGCGCAGCCCGCCGAAGCCCTCCAGCAGCACCTTGCCCGCGGGGGTCTCGATCAGGTCGATCACGGAGCTGGTGACAGGGAGGAAGCGCAGGCTGCTGCCGGCTTCGGCGCGGATCCAGTCCCCGAAGCGGTCGGCCGTCGAGAGCGCGACCTCGCAGCCCGCCGCGGCGAGCCCGAGCCCGAGCGCCAGGAAGGGCTCGACGTCGCCGCGGGAGCCGTAGGTCGAGAGGAGGACGCGCGTGCTCACGCCGCTCAACCTAGCCCAAAGCGCGCTGGGGCGGCTCTAGACGCTCCGCTGGCGCGCGGCGCTCTCGCTGGGGTGGGCTGGGCTGTCGCTTGGGCGGGGGCGCCAGGAGCCAGCGGGCATAAAGGGTGGGGGAGCGAAGCGCGTAGGCGGCCCTCGCGGGGCGAGCGCATAGCGATTCCTCACGCGGGGAATCAGGCGAGGTGTCCCCCCGGGGGACGGACGGCTCCTCTCGTGGGGAATCCAGGCGAGGTGTCCCCTCGGGGGACGATTCCTCACGTGGGGAATCCTGGCGAGGTGTCCCCCCGGGGGACGACGACTCCCGTGGGGAATCCAGGCGAGCGAGGTGTCCCCCCGGGGGACGACTCCTCCCGTGGGGAATCCAGGCGAGCGAGGTGTCCCCCCGGGGGACGACTCCTCCCGTGGGGAATCCAGGCGAGGTGTCCCCTCGGGGGACGATTCCTCACGTGGGGAATCCTGGCGAGGTGTCCCCTACTCCCCCCACCCTCTATGCCCGCCCTGTCCTTCCGCCCTCGGTCAGCGACAGCACCAGCACTCCGACCCTCCCACCCTGCGAAGACTCTGCGTTCTCTGCGTCTCCGCGGCTCGAGCGAATCGTGCGACCGCGACTCAGTCGTTGATCGCGCCCACCAGGCCGGTCGTGCTGCCGCTGCGAGCCGCGGCGCTGTAAGTCCCGCGGGTCAGCTTGCCCGAGGCTAGCTCGCGGCGAGCGCGCTCGCCGTTGGCGAGGCCGTTGGGGTCACTGCTCTTGCCGGCCACGAAGCGATCGAACCAGCCCACGATGTAGGGGAAGGCGATCTTGCGCTGATCGGCGCTGGGGATCGGCTTCAGCCCCTCGACCTTGGGGTAGGTCCAGGCGTAGGTCACGAAGGGCCAGAAGGGGATCGGGGTCATCTTCCAGCGCCCCTCGTCGAGCACGTAGTCGCTGTCGTAGTCCGCCGGCGAGTTGCGGTGGTTGCCGTTCTTGATCACGACGTGCGCCTTGTAGGGCGTCTGGGCGCGCTCGAGGACCACGCCGCTCGCCTCGTCGGGGGGCGCCACGCGGTCGAGGCTGCCGTCGACCGCGATCACGGGGATCTTCAGCTCCCGCGCCCTGCGCAAGAAGTCCGTCTGCCGGCCGCCGGGGCCCGAGATCGCGAGCGCCTTGAAGCGCCAGTCGCGGGCCGCGGCCAGGACCGCCACCGAGCCGCCGAGCGAGTGGCCCATGATCCCGAGGCGGTCCTCGTCGATCTTGCCCCGCAGGGCGCTGCCCGAGCGGCGGTCCTCGGCCAGGAATAGATCCGTCAGCTCGGCCAGCTCGTCGTCCCAGTCGTCGGCGTCGTAGTCCTCGTTCTCCTTCCACTCGAAGGTCGCGACCGCGTAGCCCTCGCGGACGAGGCGCGAGCGGATCTTGGAGTAGTCCTCGGTCTGCACCTCGAGCCCGGGGACGATCACGATCGTGGGGAAGCCCTTGCTGGGCGTGGTCCCCTTGGGGAGGTCGATGTCGAAGCGGCGATCGCCGTCGACGAGCCGGTAGTGACTCGCGCGGCTGGTCGAGGGCAGGCGCTCGAGCTCCTGCGCCAGGGCAGCGCTGGAGGGGGCCTGGGTGAGGAGGAGCGCGAGCAGGATCGTCAGCAAGGGGGCGGAGCTCTTCATGAGCGGCTACACCGCAGCGCGTGTGCCCTTCGGCTCAAGTCCTTGCTTCACAAAGGCCAGCGGGCTGTTCGTCGAAGCTGGACGCAGAATCAACGGGGCGCGGCTCCCGCAGCGCGACCCAAGCCGAACGAGCTGAAACGCTTAGCAGGATCTGGGAAAGGCGGGAGGGGACAGGAGCAGCCCAGCGAAGCCGATCGACCAGCCGTGGGCCCGGCTGTCGTCAGGGCCTTTCTCGCTGATCGTGCCGTAGCGCGCGGCCTCGGCCCCATAGACCTCGAGCGCGAAGGCCCGCGCCAGCTCGAGGTCGTAGCGGGCGAAGGCCCAGGCCACGTGGGTCGCGAAGTAGGGAGTCACGCGCGGCGCGAGGCGGCCCGCGCGCCACTCCTGCTCCAGCCAAGCCAGCGCGCTCCGCGCGCGCTCCCCCTCGGCCAGCCCCGCCGCCAGGACCGCCGCGGTGGCGTGGGGGCTGGGCTGGTCGGCCGCGTCGGGGACGCGGCGGTAGAGCGCGCCGCGCGCGCTCTCGTCGGCGCGTAGGGTTGAGCGGTTGCCGCGGGGGACGAGGCGATAGCCGGGCCCGCAGGCGAAGGTCTGCTCGAAGCGCTCGCGCTCGACGCCGCTCGGCTCGCCGCGCCGCTCGCAGAGCTCGAACCACCAGGCGTTGACCACGGCGTGCGGCGCGCCCTCGACCAGGCTCCAGCCCATGGTCTCGAGCCCGCCGGGCTCCCAGTCGGTGAAGGTCCAGCCGGCTGGCGTCGCGACGAGGCCGCCCTCGAGGTAGCGCTCGCGCCAGCGCGCGCAGGAGGCCTCGACCGCGTGGCGCACGCGCGGGTCGGGCAGCGCTGGGTCGTGCTCGAGCGCGGCCAGGCAGAAGGCCAAGTGATAGGGCGGCATGAAGGAGCCGAGCGAGCTGGGCCAGGCGCCGCGGACCATGCCTTCGTCTTCGTCGTAGCTAGCGGCGACCTGGTTCAGCGCCACGGCCACGACCTCGCGGGCCTCGGCCAGGTCGCGCAGGGCGAGGGCGGACATGCGCAGGTCGCCGGTCCACTGGACCCGCTCGCGCCAGCAGGAGTCGACCAGCCCGCCGTCGACCACGGCCACGAGGTTCGCGCGCACGGCGCGGAGGACGGGCTCGGCGCCGGGGAGGGCCGAGACCTCGCGCCAGCGGAGGGGATACTCGCGCCGCCACGCGCGCACGCGGGGCGCCGCGTCCGGCTCGCTGAGCACGTGCAGGTAGCGCCCGCCCCGCTGACCAAAGGGCGCGCCGAGCACACCTGCCGCTGCCGCGTCGACGAGGTGCACGCGCTCGCGCCCCGCCGTCGTCAGCTCGGCGAACTCGGGCACCTCGCTCGTGCAGAGCAAGGCCGCGCCAGCGCGCGCGTCGACCTCGTAGCGGTGCAGGGCCAGGGCGCCCAGGTCGTAGCTGCGCAGGCGCAGCGCGCCTCGTCGCTCGCGCAGCCACCCGATCGGGTCGCTGCCCTCCCAGCGCGCAGGATCGAGGGGCTCCGCGCCGAGGGGGGCGAGCCGCTCGTCGGCCAGGAGGCGAGGCTCGACCTCGACGTAGCGCGCCCGCGCGAGCGCGCGACGCGCGCTCCAGCCTGGGCGCTCGACCGCGACGGCCTGCAGGGGTCGCGGGCTCCGCGGCAGGAGCAGGTTCTGGCGCGCGAGGTGGCCCGACGCCCGCCGCCCGAAGCCGACCTGCTCCTCGAGCTCCACCCGCCACTCGCCCCCCTCGCCGACCTCGGCCAGGAAGGGGTCCGCGCAGGGCAGGCAGTAGGTGACGCCGGAGCGCTCGGGGTGCAGCCAGTGCAGGCGGACCTCGACGCGCTCCGCGCGCTCCGCCTCCGGCCAGAGGTCGAGCAGGGCCTCGCCCGCGACGCAGCGGTGGCCGCCGTCGCCGAGGAGCACGCCGTCGAGGTAGAGCTCGTAGGGGAGGTTGCTCGCGAGCCGCAGTGGCCGCCCTCCCGGCGTCTTCCAGCGGAGGATGGCCTCCGCTCGCTCCTGGAGCGCCGCCTCCTCGCGCACCCAGAGGGGACGAATCTGCTCGTTCTCGCTCACGCTCTATTGGACACGCCTGGGGGCACGATGGCTCGCGGGGGCGAGCGTGCCAGGGCCTCCTGACCGATTTCGCAGGACTTGAGCCCCTCAACCATCGTTGAGCCATCGCGACAGAGGCGTGGACACTTAGACGCGCCCTCAACGCTGGTTGGCGTCAACATCGGTTGGTCAACGCCCTCAAGTCCATTCGATCCGTGATGGAACCCCGCTTGCGCAGTCAGACCACCGAAGCGTCAAGGAGGAAGCCATGAGCTCGGACGGACTGCTGAGTCGGATCGCTGCGCTGCGGACGGAGAACACGGGCGGCGAGCGCTTCGAGCGCGAAATGACCGGCGCGCTGAGCGCCGCGCACCCCGACGATCTCCTCTACACCCTCCGCTGGCTCTACACCGAGGTCGACGCCGGACGCCGCTCGCTGGTCCGCTGGGCGCTGGCGCAGCTCGACGCCGAGGTCTCGGAGCTCGAAGACCTCGGCCTGGCGATCTAGACCCTCGGCCCGTCGCCCTAGGCCTGGCGTGGGGCAGCGGGCTCGTCGCTGGCTTCGCGCGGTGAGCAGACGGAGCTCGACTCCGAAGTGTTCCTCCGCCTCCTCGCGCGCATAGAATCGCGCCGTGGGAGAACGAGCCGGCTGGTTGCGCTGCGGCCTGGTCGGGGCTGGCGCTTGGCTGGCCCTGGCTGCGCTGCGTCCAGAGGAGGGCGGTGACCTGGCCGCGATCGAGGCGCTGCTCGCTCTGCACCTCCTCTGCCTGACCCCCCTCCTGCTCGCGCTCTGGCCGCCTCGTGGCGGGGTGTGGACGCGCGCCCTGTGGCTCGCGGCGGCCGCGCTCGCGACGGGGTCGGCGCTCCTCGGGCCCGCGCACTCGGCGGCCGCCAGCGCGCTCGCCCTGCCCTGGGTCGGCCTGGCGGCCTGGCTCCTGGGCGAAGCGCTCGGGGAGTGGGGGTTCACCTACCGGCGCTGGGGCCTGCTCGAGAGCGACTCGGCCGGCTTGCGCGCCGTGTCCCGCCTCTTCCTGCTGGTGGGCGCGGGCTGGCTGGTGTTCAGCCGCAGCGGCCTGCCCCTCCCGGGGCTCGACGCCGAGAAGATCCTCCTGGCCGCCGTCCACGCCCACTACACGGGCTTCGGCGCCTTGAGCTTGATGGCGCTCGCGGCCTGGCGCGCGGGGCCGGGCGAGCGGCGGGGGCTGCTGGCCGCCGGGATCGGGCTCGGCGTCGGCTTCGGCCTGACCGGGGCCGGGATCGCGTTCTCGCCGCTGCTCGAGCCCCTCGGCGCGACGGTGCTGGCCTTCGCGCTCGCGACTTACGCCGCCCTGCGCCTCCCGCAGGCGCTCAGCCTCGAGGGCGCGGCGCGAGCCCTCAGCGTGCTGAGCCTGGTCGGGCTCGCGCTCGGCCTCTGCCTGGGGCTGGCCTACGCGGCCCGAGTGCTCGGCCCGACGCCGCTGACCCGCGCGCACATGATCCACCTGCACGGCGTCGCGATCGGGCTCGGCTTCCTGCTCTGCGGTGCGACCGGCGCCCTGCTCGGCGAGGCCCGAGAGCGCCCGGGCCCCCTCCTCCTCTACGACGGCGTGTGCGGGCTCTGCGACAAGAGCGTGCAGTGGATCCTCAACCACGATCAGCGCGCGCAGCTCCGCTTCACCCCGCTCCAGGGGGAGACCGCCCGCCCGCTGCTCGAGCGCTACGAGCTCGCGCCCGCGGGCGAAGTCGACTTCGACACCGTCGTCCTCGTCGGGCCCGGCGATCGAGCGCGCGTTCGCTCTCAGGCGGCCTTCGGAGTGCTGCTCCACATGGGCGGGGTGTGGCGGCTGCTCGGACACCTGGGCGGCCTCGTCCCGCGCCCGCTCGCCGACGTGGGCTACCGCCTCGTCGCGAGCAACCGGCTGCGCTTCTTCGGCTCGCTCGACGCATGCCGGATCCCGCGCCCCGAGGAGCGAGTTCGCTTCCTCCCGTAGCTGCGGGGGCGCTCTTCGGGCACCATTCGCTCCATGAACGTGAGCGAACGCGTCGCCGCCGGGCAGGAGCGCTGGTGGCAGATCCTGAACGGGGCCAAGATCCGCACCCCTGCCTCGCGGATGTTCAACTGGTTCATCCTGACCCTGATCGTGGTCAACGTGATCGCCGTGACCCTCGAGACGGTCGAGCCGATCCGGGCCCGCTACGAGGCGCAGTTCTACGCCTTCGAGCTGATCAGCGTGATCGTGTTCACCTGCGAATACCTGGTCCGTCTGTGGTGCGTGCCCGCCGGCGCGCGCGTCACGGCCGCCCGCCTGGCAGAGGCCCAGCAAGCCGGTGACCCCGAGGAGATCGCCGCCCGTCAGGCCGACCACGACGAGGAGCTCGAGCTCTCGGGCAAGCGCCTGCGCTGGGCGCGGACCCCGATGGCCCTCGTCGACCTGATCGCGGTCTTGCCCTCCTTCGTGCCGGCGCTCTTCGGCGTGGACATGCGCTTCCTGCGCGCGCTGCGCCTGTTCCGCTTCTTCCGCCTCCTGAAGGTGGCCCGCTACAGCCGCTCGCTGCGCCGCTTCCGCCTCGTGCTGCGCGAGAAGAAGGAGGAGCTGCTGCTGAGCTTCTTCGTGCTCTTCCTCTGCCTGCTCCTCTCCTCGAGCCTGATGTACTACGTCGAGCGCGACGCCCAGCGCGAGGCCTTCGCCTCGATCCCCCACGCCATGTGGTGGGCGGTGGCCACCCTCAGCACGGTCGGCTACGGGGACATCTCCCCGGTCACGGCGCTGGGCCGGATCCTGAGCGCCGTGATCGCGATCCTCGGGATCGGCCTCTTCGGCTTGCCCGCAGGCATCCTCGCCTCGGGCTTCATGGAGGAGGTCGACAAGGGCAAGAAGCCGACTCAGGCCCCCCCGCCCGCCCCAGCAACCAGCCCTGAGCTCGGCTCGGGGTCAGGGCTCACCTGCCCGCACTGCGGAAATGCGATTCACTTGCGAGTCGGAACGGCACCAGAGAGCTGATCTCCTCACTTTCGGTACGAATTACGTCCCTCAGCCGTCTCGTCGGCGCCCTTACGTAGCGATGACCGTGTCTACCTCCAACAGCCACGGAGGCCGCGCCGTAGAAGGTGGACCGAGACGAAACTCTGGGCGCCCGACCCGAGCGCGCCCCCAAGATCGCTCCTGATAGCGGAGTTCAACCCATGCGCTTCTCCCCCGCCCTTTTGGCTGGTGCCCTCACCTCCCTGGCGCTCGCCGCCCCGAGCGACGCCCAGACCGTGCGCGAGCTCGCTCGCGAGACCGCCAAGGCGATGGTCGCCGTCGAGCACCGCGTGACCCGCGCTGGCTCCTTCCAGGAGGGCGAGAACCCCCTCGACGCCCAGGCGCGCAGCTCCGGCTTCGTCGCCTCGCCCGAGGGCCACGTGATCACCCACGCCCGCTTCGTGAAGGGCCGCACCCGCCTGCAGCTCTTCCTCAGCGGCGGAGTCAAGGCCTGGGCGCGCACGGTGGGCGTCGACCCCCTCAACGAGACGGCGATCCTGCGCCTCGAGAAGCCCGAGCGCGTCGCCAAGCGCTTCGGCGGCAAGCTGCCCCACCTGACCTGGGGCGACTCGTCCGCGCTGCGCCTCGGCCAGACCGTGTTCACGATCGGCAACTGCTTCGACAGCCTCCGCCTCGACGGCCAGCCGACCTTCTCGCAGGGCGTGATCACCATGATCGACCGCGTCCGTCGCGGCGCCTACCGCGGCGTCGTGGTCGAGACCGACGCCTCGGTCAACCCCGGCTCCTTCGGCGGCCCCCTCCTCGACGCACGCGGCCGGGTGGTCGGAGTGCTGACCCGCAACGTGAACAGCCGTCGCTGGCTCGGCGCCGCCGTCCCCGGCGACCAGGTCCGCCACAACATGGAGCGGATCGTCGCTGGCAAGCCCCTCAGCCGCGGCCGCCTCGGCGTCGCGCTCAAGAAGACCGGCGGCGAGGCCAGCCCCAAGGGCCTCGAGGTCACCCGCGTCCTGCCCGACTCGGGGGCCGCCCAGGCCGGGATCAAGCCCGGCGATCGCCTGCTGCGCGTGGCCGGCACCCGCGTCTACGACACCTACGACGTGGCCCGTGAGCTGACCAACCTCAGCCCTGGCACGCCCCTCAAGGTGCGCCTGGTGCGCGGCGAGCAGACCCTGACCCTGCGGGTCGTCCTCAGCGAGGGCGGCGAGATCCTCGCCGCCGCGCAGAAGCCCGAGCCCAAGCCGACCCGCCCCGAGCCCAAGCCCCAGCCGCGCCCGCAGCCCAAGGCCGGCGAGCGGGTTCGCCTCGGCGTCCGAGTCCAGGCGCGCGAGGCCGGCCCCGGCCTCGAGGTCGTCGAGGTCGACCCCGACAGCCCCGCGAGCGAGGCCGGCCTTCAGAAGGGCGACATCGTCGTCGCCATGGGCCGGACCCAGATCCGCAGCATGGACGACTTCGCCACGGCCCTGGCGCGCTACCGCCCCGGCCAGACCGAGCGCGTGATCGTCTTGCGCGACCGCCGCGCCCGCCTGCTGCGCCTGACCTTTGGCGGCGGCAGCCAGGCCCAGAAGCCGACCCCCAAGCCGCAGCCGCAGCAGCCTCAGCCCCGGCCCACCAACCAGCCCGGCTACCTCGGCGTCTACCTCGCCCCCGGCGGTGAGGGCCAGGGCGCCCTGGTCGACGGCTGCGTCGTCGGCTCGCCCGCCGACCAGGCCGGCCTCGAGAGCGGCGACCGGATCGTGGCCGTGGACGGCGAGCGCGTCGCGACCGACGACGACCTGGCCGGCCTGCTCCGCTCGCGCCGCGCGGGCGAGAAGGTCGTGCTCGGCGTCGAGCGCGGCTCGCGCCGCCTGGCCCTGAGCGTGACCCTCGGCGTGCGCGGCGAGGAGCCCAACCAGCCTCGGCCCAAGCCCCAGCCCAGCCCGCAGGCCGGTCGCCCCTACCTGGGCGTGTCGCTGGTCGACGGCGAGGGCGGCGTCGAGATCCGCCAGGTCGCCCCCAACAGCCCCCTCGCCAAGCTCGGCGTCGAGGCGGGCGACCTGATCACCGGAGTCGACGGTCGCCGGACCCCCACCGTCGCTGCCTTCTCCGAGATCTGGCAGCGCTGCCGCGTCGGCCAGACCGTCGAGTTCGACCTCGAGCGCAAGGGCTGGGGCAAGACGATCCGCGTCCGCCTCAGCGCCAAGCCCTAAGACCCAACACCCACCACCTCACCCACTCCCACCTCGAGAGGATGCGAGAGGCATGAACCTGCACCGCTACCTGTGGGCCGCCGTCGCGGCCCTGATCCTGAGCACCCCCGCCCTGGCCGGCCCTGGCTACCTCGGCGTCTACCTGACCGACGACGACCGCGGCACCAAGGGTGCCGTGATCGAGGACGTCGCGCCCAACTCGCCCGCCGCCCAGGCCGGCGTGCGCCGCGGCGACCGTGTGATCATGTTCGGCTCGACCGAGGTCAAGAACTCGGCCGGCCTGATCGCGCTCCTGACCAGGAGCGAGGTCGGTCAGACCTACGGAGTGACGATCCTGCGCGACGGCTGGCGCAAGAACCTCAAGGTCACGCTCGGCTCGCTGGGCGGCGAGGCTCCGGCCGCCGCGCCCAAGCCGACCCTGCCCCAGTCGCGTGAGCGCGGCTTCCTGGGGATCTACCTGCGCCAGAACGACGCGGGTGAGCCCGTGGTCGACGGCGTCCTGCCCCGCTCGCCCGCCCAGATCGCGGGCCTGCGCAAGGGCGACCTGGTGCGCAAGGTCAACGACGCCCTCGTGACCGACCCCGCCGGCGTGATCGCCAACGTCAGCCAGAGCGGCCCCGGCGACGCGGTCCGCTTCGAGGTCAAGCGCCGCGGCGAGACCCTCTTCCTGACCGCGACCCTGAGCCGCCGCCCCGGTGACGCGACCCTGCCCAAGCTGGAGAAGCCGGCCAAGCCTGCTCCCACCAAGCCCGCCCCCAAGGCGAGCGCCGGTAAGAAGCCCTACCTCGGCGTGGCCCTCGCGGACGCCGGCGGCAAGGGCCCCCTGCTCGTCGACGACGTGCGCGCCAACGCTCCGGCCGACCGCTTCGGCCTGCGCAAGGGCGACAAGATCCTGGCCGTCAACGGCGGCGCCGTGAACACGATCGAAGACTTCGTCAAGGCCATGCAGGGCAAGGCCGCTGGCGAGAAGCTGACCTTCCGCGTCGAGCGTGACGGCTGGAAGCACGACGTGCCCGTCGTCCTCGGCGCCCGCGACTAACTCTCACTTTCCAGGGCGCCAGCCGCTCGGCTGGCGCCCTCCCCGACCCCAGCTGGAGGTTCGCTCCGTGCGTAACCCGACCTTGTTGCTCCTGCTCTCGCTCGCGAGCGCGCCCGCCTGGGCTGCCCCAAGCGCTGAAGACGACATCCAGACGCTCGAGGCCATGGACCGCGTCCAGGCCGCCGCGGCCGAGAAGGCCGCTCCGAGCGTCGTCCAGATCACGGTGGAGCGCAGCCCCGCCACCAAGCGCGAGCTCTCTCAGACCGACCGCATGCGCCTCGGCCTGCGCGGCTACGTGCCCAACGGCTACTACGCCCGCCCCGACGGCCCCGTGACCGGTGTGGTGATCGCGCCCGGCCTCGTCGCCACCTCGGAGTGGAACCTGGCAGGTGAGGGCGCGGTCGAGGTCACCGATCACCTCGGCCGGACCTTCAGCGCCGAGCGCGTGGGTCGTGACGAGGCGCTCCGCGTCGCGCTCCTCCGCGTCATGGACAAGGGCGCGCTCAAGCCCCTCGAGCGCTCCACTCACTCGATCCGACCCGGCCGGAGCCTGCTGCTCCTGGCCCGCAACCCGGGCGGCGCGCTGACCCTGACCCGCGGGATCGTGTCGGGCCTCTCGCGCGAGCGCGGGGCGGCCTTCACGCCCTCCTGCCGGACCAGCTACGGCAACGTCGGCGGCGCGCTGCTCGACCTCGAGGGCAACCTGCTCGGGGTCGCGGTCCGCCACGACGACCGCGCCCGCCAGGGTCAGTCCTCGGGCGTCGGCTTCGGCGCGCGCCTGAGCCGGATCCTGCCCAACCTCGAGGCCCTGGCCAAGGGCGAGGTGATCCCTGCCCCGCCGCGGGCCTTCCTCGGGATCGGGCTCGACCAGCGCTACACCGGCGACGGCGTGCGCGTCGGTCGCGTGATCGAGGGCACCGCGGCTCAGAAGGTCGGGATCCGTCCTGGCGACGTGATCCTGGTGTTCAACAGCGTCAAGATCGAGCACTTCAACCAGCTCGTCGAGGAGATCCTCAAGCTGGCCGTCGGCACCGAGATCATCGTGACCGTCAAGCGCGGCGACGAGGAGATCGACTACACGGTCCAGCTCGGCGTTCGCCCCGAAGACCAGAAGAAGAAGTAGGAGGCTCCCATGAACCTGCGCAGCACTCTCCCGTTCACGGCAGCAGCCCTCCTCCTCACGGCGAGCCTCGCGTCGGCGGGCGACCAGCACGAGGCCGACCTCGCCACCCTCCGCGAGCGCGAGGAGGCTCGGATCGCGGTGATCGACAAGGTCAGCAAGGCCTTCGTCGCGATCGGCGGCGGCTCTGGGATCATCGTCTCGCCCGACGGCGAGATCCTGACCAACCACCACGTGGCGGGCTCGCGCCCCCCCGGCTCGATCTGGACCGTGGTCCGCCCCGGCGGCAAGTTCCAGAAGGCCAAGATCCTCGGCACCGACCCGCGCGGTGACATCACCCTGCTCAAGATGCTCGACCCGGGGCCCTACCCCTTCGTGGAGTACGGCGACAGCGACGCGATCGAGATCGGTCAGGCCGTGATCGCGCTGGGCAACCCCTTCGGCTTCAGCAAGGACGGCACGCCCAACGTGACGACCGGGCTGATCAGCGCGATCCACCGCTACCAGGGCGGCTACAGCGACGCGATCCAGACCGACACCGCGATCAACCCGGGCAACTCGGGCGGGCCGCTGATCGACTTCAAGGGTCGCCTGCTGGGGATCAACGGCCGGATCGCGGTTCGCTTCGGCACCCGCGCCAACACCGGAATCGGCTACGCGATCCCGACCAACCAGATCCGCGCCTTCCTGCCCCACTTCCGTCGCGGCGGGGTCGTCCAGCACGGCCAGGCCAACGGCCTGCGCCTCGCCGAGACCGACGCCGGCGGCCAGGGCGCGCGCGTCCGCAGCGTGCGCCGCGGCACCACCCCCGCCGAGGCGGGCTTCCGCCCCGGCGACCTGATCGTCGAGGCTGGGGGCCGCCCCGTGCACAACCCCCGCCGCTTCCTCGGGATCGTCGGCACCTATCCCGCCGGGGACTCGATCGACGTGATCGTGATGCGCGACGGCGAGCGGGTCACGCTCCGCCTCCAGCTCGGCGACCGCGGCGGCGAGGCCTCGGACAACACGGCCAAGAGCAACGGCGCCTACCTCGGCGTCCGCCTCTCCAGCCCAGAGGGCGGCGGCGCGGAGATCGAGGAGGTCGTCGCCGGCTCGCCCGCCGCGAAGGCTGGCCTCCAGACCGGCGACGTGATCAAGAGCGTCGACGGCAAGGCGATCAAGGACGTCCCCGCCCTGATCGCGCTGCTGCGCACCTGCCGCCCCGGCCAGACCCTGACCTTCGAGATCGAGCACAACGACGAGCTCGACAAGGTCAAGGTCACCCTCGGCAAGCGCGAGTAGAGCCCAGGCCGAACCAGACAGAGACAGGCTCTGCCCGGCGCAAGTACCCCGCTGGAAGAGCGAAGCAAGGAAGCGCGGCGTGACCCTCGGGTCACGCCGCGCTCTTTTCCTGGTTGGGTCGATCACGGAGGGGGAGGGGCCTGGTCCTCCCCCTGGATCTCGGTCTGATCCGCGTCCGCAGCCCGGACCCCGTCAGCACCAACCTCGCCTTCGCCCTCGGGCTCCGTCCCCCGGGGGGAACCCTCCTCCTCCTCCTCCCCTTCACCGCTCGAGGCGCCGGAGCCAGCTTCGCCCTCCGAGTCTCCCCCCGGGGGAAGCCCCAAGGCCAAGGCCTCGTCGTCACAGCTCGAGCCGTCCGCGTGTGCTTCGCGCCTCCGGTCCCCAGCCCGACCGAGCCGCTCTCCGTCCGAGGTGAAGAACTCGAACCCGCAACCGGGCTCCTCCGCGCAGCCGACGCCCTCGATCCGCAGCAGCTCGTCATGCACCTGGTCGTGGTGTTCCCCGCAGAGGACCAGCATGCGAGCCGGGTCGTGGCCACCCTGCCACCAGTCCACGTGGTGGATCTCGATTCCCCCACGCAACCCGCACCCGGGCACCTGACACTTGCCCCGATCGCGACCCCAGATTCGATCGCGAATTCGCTTGGGGATCGTCCGCTTCACCCGAGCCGCCTCACCCTGGCGCAGGTCGAGCACCTCGGTGTCGCAGCTGCGCCGGGCGAGCTCCGCCGCGCCGACCTCGATCGCGCCGGCCGAGGTCTCTTGGGTTCCGACGCCGCACTCGGCGCACACGGTGTAGATGATCCGGTGCGACGCGTTCCTGGGCGCCCGCGCCACGACCTCTTGGCCGTCTGGGCCTTGGGCTTCAGCACCCTCGTAGGCGCCACCCTCCAGGCGCTCCCGACAGATCGCCACTAGCGCTTCCGCGACTCCGAAGGGGCCCCCCGCGCGGCGGACGCTCTCGATCGCGGCCTCGACCACCCGAAAGCCCTCGTCGTCGAGGCGAAGCACGATCCGGTGCTCCCGCTCGCGCCCCTGCGCCTGAGCCTGCAGATCGCGCAGCGACGACTCCCGCGCCTTGGCGAGCCACTCGCCTTCGTCCTCGGGCGTCGCGACCCGCGCGACCTCGGTCGCGAACTTTTAGGACAGCTGCCCCCCGCGAAACGCCTCTTGAAGCTGCGGGAGATCGCTCCGCCGCCCGATCCGCAGCAGATCGGAGGTCTTCGACGAGGAGTAGCCGAGCACCTCGCGCGCGTAGCTCGTCAAGCTGCTGTGCCCCAGGGCCCGCCAGAGCTCTTCGCGCTCCATCTCGGCCAAGAGCGAAGCGATCCTGGCGTCGAGCGCCCGCTGCGTCCGTCTGCTCCGGCGGAGCTCACGATCCACCTGGCGTGCCCTGCCGCAGGCCTCCTTGAAGGTCGCCTCACGGGCCCCAGCCGGGGCTTCATCTGCTAACGCTGCGCTCATCGCAGACCTCCTTCCTGGAGCGTCCTCGCTCCAGCGACGCGCGCACCCTACCCGCCGACACCGACAAAACCCTAACCCGCTACTCCAATTCAGCTCCAACCAACGCAAAGAGCGCCAGGCCTCCGCCTGGCGCTCCTCACGATCCTCGCCCAAACCCCTAGTCCAGGGTCAGCCTCGGCTGCGGCGGGCGCGGCGGGGGCGGCGGATCGCTGGGCAGGCTCGGCGGAGGCTCCTTCGGCTCGAACACCGCGTTGCGCGAGACGTGGCAGAGCATCTCGTCGAGGGCCTGCTGGAGCAGGGTCACCGGCTCCTGCAAGCCCGCCGTGTCGTAGCGGCTGAGGTTCTTGTTGCCGTTGACCTTGCCCTCGAGCATGCGCGCCTGCTCACGCAGACGCGTGATCTTCTTGAGCAGCACGTCGACCTCGACCTCGTGGGCGGCGAGGTTCTTGTCGCGCGGCTGAAAGATCAGGCGCTGGACCGGCAGCTCGGCCGGCGGGGCCAGGGTGTTGCCGTCCACGACCTCCTTGAAGGCCGCGACCACCGTGTCGTAGTGATAGGCCGCGACCTCGGCCGGCACGTGACGGGGCGGCTTGGGCGGACCCGAGCCGGTGCCGACGACCTCGGGGTCGATCGAGACCCGGCGCCGGCGACCGCGCCCGACCGCGACCGGGGCGGTGCTGAGCGAGCGCTTGCGGCGCGGCTGGAAGGCGATCTTGGCCTGGCCCTTGCGCTCGGCCTTGGGGATCAGGTCCCGCAGGGGCGGCGGGCTGCTGCGGACCTGCAGGCGCGCTTCGACGGGCCGCAGCTCGACCAGGTAGTCGGGCGGCGCGTGGCCGAGGACCTCGTTGTCCTCGTCATAGAACGCGTCCTCGTCGCGCCAGTGGAGGACGTGGACCACGATCGCGTAGTTCCCCTCGGGCACCTCGAGCAGCTCGCCGGTGTCGGGGATCTGCGAAATGATCTGGCCCATGCCGTCGCCCGGCAGGCGCTCGACCGCGCCCACGAACACCCGCCCCGAGACGACGCTCAGGCCGTGGCCCTCGGCGGCCGCGACCACGTAGGGCTGCTCGGCCTCATTGGGGCCCTCGCCCACGCGCAGCGCGGTTCGGTAGCTGCCGTGGCGGCCGATCGGGAACACTCCGATCTGACCCTCGGCCACCTCCTCGACCACGTGCTGCGGCTGTCGGTGCCACCAGTCGGCCGACTCGCGCACCCGACCCTGGAGCACCTCCGGGTCGAACACGGCCAGGGCGGCCTTCTCGGTGCTGAAGGGGATCACGTTGCTCATGCAGGGCACTCCGCGGTGTCGAGGAGGGTCGGGAGCCACTCGACCTGCTCCAGGCCCGCGCGGGGTCCGACCCCGGCGGCGGCCAACTCGCGCACGACGAGGAGCAGGCCTGCGTGGAGGGTCTCGCCGCTGATCGCAGCGCGAATCCGGCGAGCGAGGGCGTGGACGTCAGGGACCTTGAGGGTGGTCGAGGGCAGATCGCGCAGGCGCGCCCGGTAGCGCGCCAGGTGAACGAGGCGCTCTTCGAGCCGCGGCGAGACCGCGAGCTCCCAGGCCACCTCCAGCGCGCTCTCGAGCGGGGCGCCCTCGAGCAACATCTGCTCGAGGACCCTGCGCTGCTCGAGCGCGTCGAAGAGGGCCCGCGCGTGCGCAGGCGGCACCTCGGCCTCGAGGAGGGTCGCGAGGGCCAGCAGCTTGAACAGGCCCAGCGGTCGCCCCGAGGGGTGCTCGGCGAGCGAGATCCCACTCGTGGCCCGCTCCGGCGCCTCGCTCTGGAGCCACCAGCGCGCCGCGCTCTGCAAGAGCGCCCGGTTGCTCGGCGCCGCCGTCGCGGCCGGCAGGGGCGGCAGCGGACTGAGGGGCGGCCGAGGCGTGGGCTGGGCCTCGGTCGTTGCGGCAGTCGGCTTGGGAGCCTCGACCTTCGGGCTCGGCGTCTCGGCCTTCGGGCTCGGCGTCTCGGCCTTCGGGCTCGGGCTCGGCGTCTCGGCCTTCGGGCTCGGCTTTTCGGCCTTTGGGCTCGGCGTCTCGGCCTTCGGGCTCGGCTTTTCGGCCTTTGGGCTCGGCGTCTCGGCCTTCGGGCTCGGACTCTCGGCCGTCGGACTCGCCTCCTCCGCCGTCGAACTCGGGCTCGCCTCCTCCGACTCGGTCATCCGCTTCAGGTCCGCGGTCAGGTCCGCCAGGCTCGGCGGCGGGGCCTGCTTCGCCTCGTCCTGCTGCCAGTAGGGCTTGGCATCGGGGTCGACCTCCGCCTCCGGCGGCAGATCCAACCCCTCGAACTCGTCGTCGTCGTCGAAGCTGGCGTCGAACCCGTCGCCGGCCTCTTCGTCCTCCTCCTCGCCCTCGGCCCCGTCCCCAGCGCCGGCCCCAGCGTCGTCCGCCGCCCCCTCCGCTGCCTCGGCCTCACCCTCGGAGGCTGCCGCCTCGGCCTCCTCGTCCGCCTCTTCGCCGCCCATATCGAGCAGCTCCTCGAGCGGCATCTCGCCGAGGAACTGGCTCAGCTCGAGCCCGGCCTTGGTCGCCTTGAAGCGGAACCCGACCTTCTTGATCCCGCCCAGCCACTCCAGCCAGCGCAGCCAGCCCTCGAACTCCTTCATGGAGGGCCGCTTGGCCTCGAAGTCGTTGCTGCCGATCCGGCGGTAGAGCTCGCTGGTGCCCAGGAAGTCCTCGCCCAGCTGGCGGAGCGTGAACATGGCCAGGTAGCCGTTCAGCTCGCCGAAGCGCTCCAGCAGCGCGCGCAGGAAGGGGTCGTCGTCTGCGGTCGGCGGCTTGTGCGCGGTCGGGTTCGCCGCCTCCAGCTCGTCGTCCCCCCGCCGCCGGCGGATCCCTGGCCGCGGCGGGAAGGACGGCTCGTCGCGCCCCGGCTCGTCGCCCTGCGAGCTCATGGCCTCGGCCCGGGCTCGCTCCGAGTTGCCCAGCTCCTCGACCAGCTCCTCGCCGACCTCGTTCAGGGCGGGGGCCTGCTTGCCGGGAGCGCTCACGCCGAGCAGCAGCTCGACGAAGCGAATGAAGCTGCGGTCGAAGATCTTGCGCCCGCGCAACCACTTCACGTATTTGCGGTTGCTGAGCCCGCCCTCGACGAGGCGCAGCCAGTCCTTGAACAGGACGAAGTGCCACTCCCAGCGTTTGCCCTCGATAGCTGGGCAATCGATCAGCTGCATAGCGCGAATCCTACTGCAATCCCGAGCAGACGCACCTCCACGCGAGAGCCCAGGCTTTGGCTGACAGGCAGTATGATCCCGCCCCTCTCCAGCACAGGAGGAGGCCCGCGTGTCGCTTAGCTTCCAGGAGATCGTGCTCCGTCTGCACCGCTATTGGTCGGAGAAGGGGGGCTGCCTCTACGCCTTCCCCTACGACCATCAGAAGGGCGCGGGCACGCTCAACCCCCACACCTTCCTCCGCGCGCTGGGCCCCGAGCCTTGGCGCTGCTGCTACGTCGAGCCCTCGCGGCGCCCCACCGACGGGCGCTACGGCGAGAACCCCTTCCGGCTCCAGCACTACTACCAGTATCAGTGCGTCCTCAAGCCAGCCCCCGAGAACGCCCAGGGCCTCTACGAGGGCTCCCTGCGCGAGCTGGGGATCGACACCGCCAAGCACGACCTGCGCTACGTCGAGGACGACTGGGAGCAGGCGACCTTCGGCTGCGCCGGCCTCGGCTGGGAGGTGTGGCTCGACGGAATGGAGGTCAGCCAGTTCACCTACTTCCAGCAGGTGGGCGGGATCGAGGTCGACCCGGTGACCTTCGAGATCACCTACGGGCTGGAGCGGATCGCGATGTTCCTCCAGGGCGTCGACAGCGTGTTCGACCTCGAGTGGGCGCCGGGCGTCCACTACCGCGACGTCCACATGCAGACCGAGGTCCAGTGCTCGACCTTCAACTTCGAGGAGGCGCCGATCGAGCTGCTCCAGCGCCGCTTCGAGGAGGACTACAACGAGGCCTACCGCCTGCTGAGCCTCGAGTCGCTGCCCAAGGACGTGCTGGTCCGCCCGATCTACGACTACCTGCTCGCCTGCAGCCACACCTTCAACCTGCTCCACGCGCGCGGCGCCCTCTCGGTCGCCGAGCGCCAGAGCTACGTCGCCAACATTCGCCGCCTGGCCCAGCGCGTCGCCGAGTGCTACGTGCGCCAGCGGGAGGCCCTCGGCCACCCGCTCCTGCGCCAGGAGGAGGTGCCGAGTGCCTGATCTGCTGCTCGAGCTCGGGACCGAGGAGCTGCCGGCCCGCTTCATTGGCCGCGCGCTGAAGGCCCTCGAGAAGAACGCCCTCGCCAGCCTGAAGGAGGCCGGCCTTGCCCCCGCCGGCGTCAAGGTCGCGGGCACGCCGCGCCGCCTCTCCCTGCACGCGAGCGGGATCGCCGACAAGCAGGCCGACCGCGTCGAGGAGAAGACCGGTCCCGCCAAGGACGGCGCCTTCAAGGACGGCAAGCCCACGATCGCGGCGACCAAGTTCGCCGAGAGCTTCGGCCTCACGGTCGAACAGCTCGAGACGCGCGAGGTGACCAAGAAGGGCAAGACGCGCGAGTATCTCTACGCCCGCCGCGAGGTCCCCGGCCGCAGCGCGCTCGAGGTCCTGGCCGAGCTGATCCCGACCTGGATCGACAAGCTCCCCTTCCAGAAGTCCATGCGCTGGGTCCCCGGGAGCAAGATCCGCTTCGGGCGTCCCCTGCGGCGGATCACCGCGCTGCTCGGAGACGACGTGGGCGCCGAGGTGATCCCGGCCGAGTGGGCCGACGTGACCAGCGGGCGCCAGATCGTGGGGCACCGCTTCCTCGACGACGCCGAGATCGACCTGCCCAACGCGGACTGGGACGCCTACGTCGAGCTGCTCGAAGAGCACCACGTGGTGATCGACCCGGCCGAGCGCCGGGCCCGGATCGTGAAGGACCTCGAGCCCCACCTCGGAGCCGAGGGGCTCGAGCGCTACGGGAAGCTCCTCGACGAGGTGGTCAACCTCGTCGAGTGGCCGGCCGTCGACGTCGGCAGCTTCAGCGAGCGCTTCCTCAACCTGCCCGACGTGGTCGTGATCGAGGCCATGACCGGCCACCAGCGCTACTTCCCGATCGCCAAGGGCGGCAAGCTCGAGGCGCGCTTCGCCTACGTGGCCAACCGCCCGCTGCACCCGGTGATCCGCCAGGGCAACGAGCGCGTGCTCGCGGCCCGCCTCAGCGACGCGCTCTTCTTCTTCGAGCTCGACCAGAAGACCCCGCTCACGATGCGGATCGACGACCTCGAGCCGATCGTGTTCATGGAGGGCCTCGGCAGCTACCGCGACCGGATCCCCAGGATCCAGTCCCTAGCGCTCAAGGTCGCTCAGGCGGCCGGGACGGTGCCCCAAGACGCCGAGCTCCCCGAGCGCTCGAGCGCGACCCAGGTCACGCGCAGCTTCGGCAAGGGCGGCGCGACGGTGATCCACCTCCAGCTCGCCGCCGAGCTGGCCCGCGCCGACCTGACCACCGAGGTCGTGGGCGAGTTCCCCGAGCTCCAGGGCCAGATCGGGGCGATCTACGCCCGCCTCCAGGGCCAGGCCGACGAGGTCGCCCAGGCGATCCGCGAGCACTACCTGCCCCGAGGCGAGGGCGACGAGCTGCCCGAGTCCAAGGTCGGGATCGCGCTCGCGCTGGCCGACAAGCTGGACACGATCGTGTCGGCCTGGGCGACCGGCAAGAAGCCGACCGGCAGCAAGGACCCCTTCATGGTCCGCCGCAACGCGCTCGGGATCCTCAGGATCCTGCGCGAGCGCGAGGTGGACCTGGCCCTCGACCCGCTGCTGGAGCACGCGATCAGCCAGCTGCCCGAGAAGCTGCAGAGCGCCGAGCTCTCGGCCGAGATCCGCGAGTTCTTCACGGACCGCCTCGAGGTCATGGCGACCAAGAGCGAGGGCCGCGACCACCTCCAGACCCGCGCCTGCCTGCGCGCCGGGAGCGAGCCCAGCAACGTGCTCGACTTCTGGCTCCGCCTGGACGCCCTGGGCGAGCTGGCCCAGGACGAGCGCTTCACCGGCCTCTGCCAGCTGGTCGAGCGCACGCGCACGATCACGCGCAAGAACGGCGAGGGCGTGGACCCCGCCGATATCGACGAGGGTCGCCTGGAGCACGCGGCAGAGAAGGCGCTCTTCGCCTCCTACCAGGCCTGCCGCGACGCCGTCCGCGACGCGATCGAGGAGCGCCGCTACGCCGAGGCCGGCAAGCTCTACGTGGACGCCCTGGCCGAGGTCACCCACACCTTCTTCGAGCCCGCGCCGACGGGCGTGTTCGTCATGGACGACGACGAGCGCCTGCGCACCAACCGCCTGGCCCTGCTCAAGCGCGTCCACGCGCTGCTGGCCGAGGGCTTCGCCGACCTGGCCGAGGTCGAGTCCAAGTAAGGAAGCTGATCCCATGAAGCGTTCGATCCTGTTCCTCTCCGCCGTGCTCCTCTTCTCGGGCTGCCCCCAGCAGCCCGCCAAGACCGGCGACGCCGCGGCGAAGACCGGCGAGGCCGCCAAGACCGGCGACGCCGCGGCGAAGACCGGCGAGGCCGCCAAGACCGGCGAGGCGGCTGCCGCCAAGCCCGTCGAGATCACCGATCAGGTCTTCGACGCCGTATGCGGCTGCGAGATCAAGGAGGTCGGCAAGTGCAGCGAGTGGCTCGAGCACGAGGGCGGCCTGGTCGAGCTCAAGGATCACGGCCTGGGCAGCATGCCCTTCTGCGGCAAGCCCGGCTCCAAGGTCAAGGTCACCGGCACCCTCGAGGGCAAGACACTCACCGCGACCAAGGCCGAGCTCGTCAAGTAAGTCGCGCGTGGAGCTCCTCGACGGCCGCCTCGAGCTGACTCAGCGCCTGGGCGCCGGGGCCTTTGGAGAGGCCTGGCGCGCGCGCGAGGTCGGCTCGGGCGCCGAGGCCGTCGTCAAGCTGCTCCACGCTCGCCACGCGGGCGACGCCCACTTGCTCGAGCGCTTCCGCCGCGAAGTGCGCGCGCTCGAGGAGCTCAGCCACCCGCACGTGGTTCCCCTCCTCGGCAGCGGCGTCGACTCCGCGCGAGGTCCCTACTACGCCATGGCCTGGATCCCGGGTCGCGAGCTGCGGGACGTGCTCGAGGAGGCGGGAGCGCTCTCGCTCGAGCGCGCGCTGCGGCTGAGCCTCCAGCTCTTGTCCGCGCTGGCCTGCGCCCACGAGCGCGGGATCCTGCACCGCGACCTCAAGCCGGAGAACGCCCTCGTCGCGCGCCCCGGCCAGCCCGACGAGCACCTCTACCTGATCGACTTCGGCCTGGCCAAGCTGTCGCAAGGCGGGGCCCGCACGATCGAGAGCCTGACCCAGGGCAACGTGCTCGGGACGCCGCTCTACATGTCCCCCGAGCAGTGCACGGGGCAGGCGGCCGAGCCCCGCAGCGACGTCTACGCGGTGGGCTGCCTGCTGCTCGAGCTGCTCAGCGGCGCGCCGCCCTTCACGCTCGAGCCGGGCGCCTCGCCGGTCACGCTCCTGGCGCAGCACGTCCTCGAGGAGCCGCCCCGCCTGGAGGAGCGCTGCCCTGGGGCGCCCGCGGCGCTCGGCCCGCTCCTCGCGCGCTGCCTGGCCAAGGAGCCCGAGGCCCGCCCCAGCGCCGCGGAGCTGCACGCGGAGCTCGCGGCGATCGCGGGCGCCCCAGCGCTGCCGCAAACCGCCAGCGTTCCGCCCACCGCCGCGATCTCGTCGGCCAGCGTCCCGCCCACCAGCGCGATCCCGCCGGCTGCCAGCGTCCCGCCCACCGCCGCGGTCCCTTCGGTTGCCAGCGTCCCGCCCCCCGCGGCGATCCC
>MDTG01019934.1_pt1 | contig 25620 bp, 26 predicted proteins | sample 811421 | NCBI WGS metagenome assembly MDTG01 (sample SAMN05326645, study PRJNA326480) | marine metagenome | isolation source: seawater | place: Pacific Ocean: South East | collected 2011 | reverse complement strand
GTCTCAACATCATAGTCCCAATGATTGCTCTTTTTTTCTATTTTCATACTTTTTTTATGTCTTAAATATGGATCTCTATTCCAACCATGAAATGAGAAAGATTTTATGAGTTTTAATTTTTTTGAGTTGTTTGTGCAAATCATACCGCCATCACCAGTTGTCATAATTTTTTTTTCTTCAAAACTAAAACATCCGTAATCTCCCCATGTCCCTAATTTTTTATTTTTATAGTATCCTCCGCAAGTTTCAGCGCAATCCTCTATAACAACAAGTTTCTTTTTTTTTGCCCAAGGCATAATTTTTTCCATTTCGCAGGGCTGACCTCCAAAATGTACAAGCATTAATGCTACACAATCTTTTGAATATTTTTTTTTTAAATCCTCAAAGCTTATATTTAGATCATAGGGATTGATATCTACGAATACTGGCTTCAGCCCACAGTATAGAACACTTGCGGCGGTAGCGCTAAATGTAATTGCTGGCACTAAAACTTTTTTATTCTTTTTAAAATTATTAACAGCTAAGGATGTGTGTAACGCAGCCGTACACGAATTAACAGCTACTGCATGTTTCACTTTAAAATATTTTTTCCATTCATCCTCAAATTTCTTTACTTCAGTTCCGTATCCAATCCATGACCTCTTAAAAACTCTTTTAATAGAACTTAATTCTGATTTTCCAATTGTCGGTTTAAAAAGTCTAATATTTTTTTTTTTCATTATTAAGATATTGTTTTTCTTAATCTTCTTAATATAAAATAAACTAAAGATAAATAAACATTCGGATAAAGAAGATTGTTAAAAATATGTCTTTTAAAACTAACATATTGATATCTAGCTTTTTTTTTTAAAATAAATATTTTAATCATATAATTGAAAAAGTTTCTCAATGCGTAATTTTTACAGTAAATATAGCGAAAAAAATTTAATCCTTGAGTTCTATAATAATCTAAGATTTCTGGAATTCTTATAATCTCAACAAGATAGTAAACACTTGTCCACTCTCGAACTCCTTGTAAATTAACACTCAAAGGTTTAGCGCAAAAGAAAGCTTTTGAATTTTTAAAAGCTTTAGCACATGTTTTTAAATAAAAAAAAGTATTATCAGTGTTTGACATCCAATTTTTATCTTTTATTTTTCTATTATCAAATGCATCCAAATTTTTACAAAATTTTTCTCTATTAAACATTAAGACAAACATTGCTAACATAAAATCCCAAGCAATTTTAGGGTCAACAAGATCCCAAAAGTTACAATTCTTATTTTTTGTCAAATTAGAAAATTTTGGTAACCCTCTTGGTAATTTTTTTGTATTAAACGGGTGTGTAAATTTATCTAACTTATTTTTGTGCAATGTGTAAGAATTTACAAAAACAAAATCTATGCCTCTATTGTTTCTATATATGTAATCCAAATACTTAAATGCATCTGGTGTGAGCATATCATCACTGCCTATCATCCAAACAAACTCACCTTTGGCCATTTTTATAACTTTCAAAAAATTTACTGATATTCCCATATTTCTATTGAATTTATGAAATTTAATATCCAATTTTTTTTTAAATTTTTTGACAATTTTATGTATGTTATGTTTTGAACCATTATCAGAAACACAGACTTCAAATTTAATTTTTTTTTCTTTTTTCGCTATCACAATCGAATTAAGACAATTTTCAAGATAATAAGGGCGATTGTAAGTAGGTATGCATATAGATAATTTCATTTTAAAAACTATATGAAAACGATGAAAAATCTTTTTTTAGAAAATCTCTATAATTATTTTTATCAATAATATGAAGCATGGGTAAATGAAATATAAGCTTTCCACCATTTTTTAAAAATTTCATTTCTTGTTTAATCACCTCTGATCTAAAAGACCATATTAATACTAATAAATATTTAGGTTTCATTTTTCTCATTTTTTCTTTTGAGATAATCTTTATGTTTGAGCCAGGTGTATACCTATTAAACTTATAGGGATTAGCGTCACAAATATATGCTAAATCTTTAGAACTAATACTACAATGATTTAATACTATATTGCCTTTTGTGGAAGCGCCATAACCAATGATATCATTTTTTTTAATGTTTTTTAAAAGTAATTTTAGTATTTCTTTAGTGTTTTCGATTCTATATCCTAAGTTCTCATAGCTCTCGTCGTTAATCTTTTTTTCTTTTTCAAGTATCTCATTAATCTTATTTAATTTGGATTTATAAATACTATTTTTTTTTCCACAAATGACTTCAATACTCCCTCCGTTTATTTCATTTAATGAATAATCAAGAATTTTAAAGCCATTCTTTTCCGCTATACTTTTAAAAGTACTCAAAGTGTAATAGGTAACATGTTCGTGGCATATTTGATCATACGTTAAATTTTTCAAAAGAAGTGGAAAGTAAGAAAATTCTAATACCCAAATACCATTTTTTCTTAAACAGTTAAAAATATCTTTGGAAAATGAGTTGGGATCTTCGATATCATAAAACATTGCAAAAGATGTTATAAGATCAAAACCTTCTTTCTTAATATTTTGATCATTGCAAAATTTATCTAATCTTTTTTTTGAAAAATAATCAGAAAATAAATTTATATTTTTATTATAGTATTTTTTAAATTTGAAAGATGAAGGATCCATCCCAAAAAGTTTTAAATCTTTCCTATTATTTGCAAAAAAGTTTAAGAATGTTCCGTCGTTAGAGCCAATATCTAAAACTCTAGAATTTTTCTTTAAGTATTTTGAGTTATTTATTTTTAGGTACTTATCTTTCATATGATCAATCATGTACTTACTTAAAGAAGTTCTATATCCGTAAGTACTTCCATACATGTCTTCAAGGGGAGCCAATTTTGAAAATTGTATCAAATTACAAGATTTACACTTATATAAATCTAAAGGGTATCTTTTAAGATTAAATTTTTTTTTCTTATAGAAGACACTACTTATCGGTTGTGAACCGACTGTAAGTATTTTTTTTAATCTAGGGCTTTTACAATTTTTGCATTTCATTTTTTTTTAAATATGTACATTTTTATTTGTGAAAAATCCTCTTTTATAATTTTATTATCAACTGTTGTTGCTATTAGATTGAGTGGATTTTTAAAATTTACTTTTTGATTTTTAAATTTTGCGTAAGCAGCATAAATAATCCTTGTTATAAAATAAAAACTTGACGAAAAATTTTCTATTTTAATAAGCTTAACTCTTTTAAATTTATGTTTTTTTATAAAACTATCGTCAAGAAAAAGATTATGCCAAGGAGGTATAATTTTATGTAAACCAAATATTTTTCTATATTTATTTATATTTTTTTGTGCAGTCAAAGATGACTCCATTAAAAACATTAACCCATTTTTTTTTAAAAAGTTTCCCATATTATCAATTGATTTTAACTGAAGTTTTCTTGAAAGAACATTTTGCACAGCTCTTTTTGAAATTATGTAATCAAATTTTTTCGAAAAAGTGTTTGGTTTAATCAATGTCATATCTAATTGATCAAAATGTATATTTTTTTTCTTAATGAGTTTTTTATTCTCATCCACAAGTTCTTTTACAAAATCTGTTCCAAGATAATATTTGATTTTCTTTTTTTTAATTAATTTCTTGAGTAAAACACCATTTCCACAGCCAATTTCAAATATACTTTTATTATCTTTTAGTGAGTTAATCATGTAATCATTTTCAAAATTATTTAGCCTTTCATCTTTAGAACAAACTAAATTTGATTTTTTTTTATTTAGTCTCTTAAGCCAAAAATCGTAATTTTTTTTTTTTAATTTGTAGTTTAAAATAAGTTTTTTATTCATTTTTTAATTCTCTAATTAATTTTTTTAGATCTTTATGCTGTCCAGAATTATTAAAATCTTTTTTAAATTCATTTATATTAGTTTGAACTTTTTTACTACCCCACCAAGCAAAAATATTTTCCCAATAATTTTCTATATGATTTATTAATTTATTCTCATCACTAAATAAAATATTTGCTTCAGTTAATAATTCATATTTTTTTTTAAAATTTTCATTTAGATGATTAAATGTTTTATCCCAGATAGCTACTGAAGGAATATTATAATTTAAGTTTTCTAAAAATCCTGTGCTATCATAATTAAAACAAGTAAGCCTACTCTGTGAAAGTAATTTCTTATAGTCAATGTTTCCAAACTCTAAATTATTATAATATTTTCCAAAGTATTTATCTAAAAAGTATTTTGATCTTTTTAATTGAAAAGATTTATGAAGCCGAATTATTGTATTTTCATTTATTTTGGATGGCATAAGTTTAATTAAATTTGATACTTTTTCTATGCCTAATAAACCTTCTTGGTATCTATCCCAAGGAGTAGCTCTATAACCAAGTGATCGAATAATTATTAAGAGATTTCCCTTAGGGTTACCTAAAATTTTTTTATTGTAAGTTTTGAAATTAAATAAAGGGACTATATTTTTTATTTTATTATTTCTGTATCCCCAAGAAAAAAACTTATCAGAAGTATTTACTTCAGCTCGTAAATTTGCGTCATGCTCTGTGAAATAAGTAGCGCCATGTTGACCTACATAATATTTTTTTCCTTTTTCAACATTTTTAGCTATATAAAATTTTAATAACTCATCGTGATCAAAACCAGTTGAAATAAATATAAATTTTGGATCTTTTGGAAAGTTATGATGTCCAGCATTTTGAAAGATTTTTGCAAAGGATTCCACAAAACAAATTGGCAAAGAATTTGGTATAATTTTTCTTATAAAATTTTCTAAATTTTTTTCTTCTTTATTACTGTCAAAAACAATTTTGTTCCTTAGATCTTTGTTAAAGGAACTATAAACGATCTCTTTTTCTTTCCACAATTGAGGAATTTGTTTAAGATAAATTTCTAGAATTTTTTCTGAATAAAAAGGTAAATAAGAATTGAAAATTAAACCGTCATTTTTTTTTACAAAAATTTTACATAAAGAAAAAAAATTACTAAAAAACTTAAATTTAAAATTTTTTTTTGAGTTTTTAATTCGCTCATAGTAGGTATTAAGATTAATGAAATTTTCATCTTTATTTTCTGCTACAATATTTACATTGTAATCAAAATAATTGAGTAGTCTTAAATATAAATTGCTGTTCCAAAAGTTATCTACTGATGCCGGATATTGTCCCTCAGTATCTTTTGTAAAAAAATTGTAATTTTTATTACTCGTTAAATGAACTTTTGCTATTTTATGATCCTCAAAGGCTATATCTAATGTCTCTTTCCTATTATAACAAATATAAATAAATCTTTTTATCCAGCTCTCTGCTATTATTCTCCATGCTCTTTGAGAGAGATTGATTGAATGGAGATTATTTAAATTTTTACAAAAATCATCAATAATAGAATTAAAAATGTTTTCGCAAATTAAATAGCTTTTTTTTCTAGCTTCTTTTTCGTAGGAAGCCGGCCTATTGATGGTAATATTGTTTTTCTCAATCTGCTCTTTACTAAAGTCCTCAATTAACCATTGACCTATTAAAATAGAGTTTAAATCTTTTTCATTTTTAAAGATATTTTTAGTTTTAGAGATAATTAAATCGTTATTCATTTTTACAATTTTTTTAGTAAGTTAAAATCTTTTAAAGTATCAATTTCGTACCACTCATCTCTGTAATCCTCTATTCTAACAAGGTTTGTATATTCTTTTGTTATTAGAGATAATAAAGAAGTAATATCTAAGCTTTTGTAATTAATATCTGAAGATGAAATTAATTTAGTTATTTTTTTCCATCCACTAGGAGTAATTTTGAACAAACCGCAAAATTGGCCGTTTATCTGGGAAAAATTTTTAGGTTTTCGACCAATATCAATTAAGTATTTTTTTTTTTTATAAATTTTGGACTTAAATGTCTCTAAATCGTTTAAAGGATTTTTAAATCTAGATTTCCATAATGACCTCCAGTTAATATTATTTAGAACAACAATTTCTCCTTTAGACTCCTTAAGTATTTTTATAGCTTTTTTATTGTAGATAATATCAGAGTAAGAAATAATACAGTCATGGTTTTCGAGTATTTTTTTAGCCTTGTATAATGAAAAAAATATACTTGTTTTTTTCCAATCTTTATTTAAAAATTTTTTTACTTTAAATTTTTCAAATAAATAATGTTTATAACCTGTAATTATATTTAATTTTTTTATTCTATTATTTTTAAAATTTTTAATTATTAAATCTAAAAAAGACTCATTCTTAAATTTATTAAAAGATTTCGGTTTATCTTTAGTTAATCTTTTAAGTCTTGAGCCTCTTCCAGCGGCTAAAATTATACCATTTATCATTTGTAAAAAATTTGCTTTGCTATGTTTTGAAGTTTTTTATTGTACTTTTGATCTCTTTCAGGGTGCCACATCCATCCATGCCAATTAAATTTTTTATGTTTTATACCTTCTACAATTCCATCTTTAATATTTTTGGCGGTAACAAAATAATTTTTTGGAGATTCTTTGAAACCATAATTGTGGTAGCTATTTACCTTTAAGGGAAATTTGTAGGAACTTGAAGATTGAATCTTATGGATTTTTTTAACATGTCCATTTACTTTTTTTAATCTCATACCATCAATATGAGATAAAAATTGCATACCATAACAAATTCCAAGAACCGGCTTTCTTTTCTTTCTTGCCCAACTAAGCAACATCTTATCTGTTGAGTATCTTTGAGTATTTTTATTTACATCACTACCTCCGCTAATAATCAACCCATCGGCATTTAAAGAAATTAAGTGTTTAAATTTAAATTTGTTTGAAATAATAATTGGTAAAAGATTTAAAGATAAAATCCACTCAATCAATTTTTGATCAACTGTATCACGCGTTTCTTTTCGTAAAAAAAATATATCTTCTCTAACACTTAAAAATATTTTTTTCATTTTTTAAATTTTAAAACTTTTTTCCAATCCGAAATTGTATCTAGGTCAATAATTTTTTTAGATTTTAAAAGAATTACTTTAGACTTATTTGAAAAAATATTTTTCTTATTCAACCAATTTTTTTTTGATCCCCAATAAAACTGTCCAGCATCTTTATAAGTAATTGGCAAATTTTGAGTAAAGTAATTCTTGAAATTTGGTTGAACTAAAAAAAGTTTACTCTTATAAAAAAAAAAGTTTTTAAGCACTGATTTTTCATCAGCAATAGCTGAAAAGACGTAATTTGTTGCTCTTGATAACTTTTTAAACCCTTCCCAAAGGGAAGCTCCATCAAGAAAAATTGCAGTTGGAAAAATACAGCATACATTCTTAAAGTCTATTTTTTTTTCTAATTTTTTGGTTTCAAAACTTACGACATCTATAATTCTTGCATAATCGCCTGAAAGTTTTTTTGGTCTTGGATACAAAACTTCAGCTCCAGCTTTTTCCGAAATTTTTTTAATTTTTTTTGAGTCTGTACTTACAAAAACTTTATCGAATAATTTTGTTTTTAACGCAGTTTTTATTGTCCAATAAATAAGTGGCCTTTTATTAAAAATTTTAATATTTTTATTTTTAATTCTTTTACTATTTTTTCTTGCTGTAATAATAGCTATATTTTTTGTTAATTTATTTTTTTTCATAATTAATTAACTACGACGCTTGATAAATTCTCAATATTTTTTTGGCTAATTTTTTCGATATTTTTTGAATTAATCTTTTTATTATTTATTTCAATTAGCTTATTACAGTATCTCAAATTTGTTTTATTATGGGATACAAATATAATTGTTTTATTAGAGTAAGTTTTAAATACCTCATCAATTATTTTTTCTTCAGTCTTTTCATCTAAAGAGCTTGTGGCCTCATCAAAAATTAAAATTTCTGGTTTATTATAAAGCGCCCTTGCTATACCTATTCTTTGTCTTTGACCGCCTGATAACCTAGCACCTTTTTCACCCAAAATTGTATTTACCCCAAATTTCAAACTCTGCTTTAAGTCTTCAATATTGGCTTCTTTTATACATTTATCTAAATGTTCAAAATCTATTTTGTCTTTTGGGAAGCTAAAGGCAATATTTTCGGCTAGACTCTTATCCATTATAAATACTTCTTGTGGAACACAACCAATAATTTTTTGCCATTGTTTTTTAATTTTGATTAATTCAATATCATCGACATAAATCTTTCCAGATGAAGGGTCTAGAAATCCTATAATTAAATCAACTAAAGTGCTTTTTCCTGATCCACTTTTTCCAATTATTCCTACTTTGTCTCCTTTTTTTATATCTAAACTTAAGTTTTGCAAGATTTCGGAATTATAATTTTTCTGATTTTTTTCATATGAAAAATTTAAATTTAATATCTTTAAATTTTTACGAAAAACATTATCTATTTTTATCTCTTTCTCTATTTTTGAATTATTAGTTTTGAATTTTTCATGATCAATATATATTTTTTTGATCGCTTGTAAGCTAAAAGACATTCGATGCAAACTAGATAAAATTCTTCCAAAAGATGGGACCATCCTATATCCCGCTGTTAAAAAAACTCCTAATACTGGAATAAGATTTTTTATTTCCATGTTACTTTGGAGAGCGAAAAAAATTATAAAAACGGTTAAAAATAAAACTAATATTTCGAATAATGTTCGTGGAAGAGAAAGTCTAAAACCAACATGATGAACGATCCTGGCTATACCGTTGTTTTGAGTCTCAAAATCAGAAATTATTTTTTTTTCTGTTCCAGTTAATTGGAAAATTTTTGCTCCGGAAATTCCCTCAATAATATTTTGTAAACGGTTTTTGGTAAAAACTACTCTACTTCTACCCATTGAATTTACAGGTTTTGAATTTAAAAAATGTAAAATAAAGGAGAAAATTAGTAATATAGAAAATGTCAAAATTGTTACTTTAAAATTAATGAATAAAAGAAAAATAGTTAGACCAAGCAATACTAAAATCTCCATAGTTAATGTGCTTATTGACCTTATAGCATAGATAAGATGCTGCACTTCAAAGGTAATCACTTTAACTGTTTCTGAAATATTTGTTCTAATATGAAAAATTTTAGGCATAGAAATATAGCCGTTAAATAAATTGAGAGCTAAATCTTTCTCTGTATTTGCGAAAAACTTGTTTTCGTACCAACTGATCAAAATAGTCATCAAACTTTTAAATAAAAAACTAAGTAAAAATATTAAAATTATGAATGTTTCAAAATTAAAATTGTTTGAGAATTTGTAAATTTTATTAAATAATAAATTTGAGTTTAAAATTTCAGGATTTGAAAAGAAACTTAATAAAACAAATAGTACATTTAGTGAAAAAACTTCAGCTAACATTGTTAAAAACATCAATAAAGTTATAAAAATTAGGTTTTTTTTTTGGTTATAATTTAAAACAGATTTAAGTTTAATTAGATTTTCTAACATAAAAAATAATTTTAGTTTTCACTAACATTTTTTATTATCTTGTTTATTTGTTTAATAGTGAGACGATTTTCTAAATTTGAAGAAATATATTCAAAATTTGATTTAACTAGTTTGCCTTTTTCATTTAACTTATTAGTTAAAAAAGTAGAAATATTATTTATTTCAAAATTTGGTGCTATTACATAATGATCCCTAAAACCAATTGTATTTCTTGCCTCGTCAACACCACCTAGTGACTCATGTAATTTTTCACCAGAACGCACTCCTATTTCTTTAATTTTAGCTTTACTTTCTAAGGCTTTGACAATATCTAAAATTTTTATTGTGGGAAGTTTAGGTATAAATATTTCTCCTCCCTTCATTCTTTCAAAAGCTTTTAAAACAAAAGAGACACTCTCATCTAATGTGATAAAAAATCTAGTCATATTTTTATCAGTAATTGGATAAACTTTTTCGTTTTTATCATGTATTTTTTTAAATAAAGGAATTACCGATCCTCTTGAATTTATTACGTTCCCATATCTGACGACTGAAAAATTAATATTTTGTGCTCCAGCTAAAGTATTCGCAGATATAAAAAGTTTATCTGCTGCAAGTTTTGTAGCTCCGTATAAGTTAATAGGATTACAAGCCTTATCGGTTGATAAAGCAATTACTTTTTTTATTTTTTTTTCTAAGGCTGCAAAAATTACATTCTCGGCACCATATATATTCGTTTTAATACACTCTTGAGGATTATACTCAGCAGCAGGTATTTGTTTTAAAGCTGCAGCGTGAATAACAAAATCTACTTCATGAAAAGCTAGTTTTAAACGGTCTCTGTCCCTAACGTCTCCTATAAAAAATCTTATTTTTGTTTTTTTATTTAGGTTTTTTATCTCATCTGCCATATGGTATTGTTTAAGTTCGTCTCTTGAAAAAATAATTATTTTTTTTAAGTTGAACTTTTTAAGCAAATATTTTACGCAATGTTTTCCGAAAGAACCTGTGCCACCAGTTATTAATAATGTTTTATTATTAAGCATTTTAATTATTTTTTTGAGTTTTTAAGCTCTTTGTATTCTTTTTTAAGCTCATCATATTCCTGCATTTTTCTCTTCATATAATTGATTGTAAGCTCCATTTTTTGGGCAATTCCTGTTGGGGTTAAAATGTAGGCGTAACCGAGTTTATTACTATTTTTTTTAAAATTATTAAGTTTTATCAATCCCTTATCTTTTAGGGCTTTTAAACAATAGTTTAATTTTCCTAAACTAAAACCTAAATCATTAGCCAACTTTCTTTGAGATAGTGGTTCCTTTTCGTTTATTTTTCTTAATGTTTCAAATTCATCATTATTTAACATTTGATTTAAATACATCATTGTTCAATTACTGTACAGAAAAATGTTCATTTTTTGAACATTTTGAGCTATAGTATTTAATTATTCATGAAATATTGTACAAAATGCTTAATACCGGACACTAGGCCTGATCAAATATTTGATAAAAATGGGGTGTGTAATGCATGCAGAAGTCACGAGCTTAAAGAAAAAATAGATTGGAGTGCCAGACAAAAAGATTTGGACGGCATAATTGAAAATATAAAAAAAATTAAAAATAAATGGAATTGTGTTATTCCATCAAGTGGTGGCAAGGATAGTACGTACCAGGCTTTATGGGCCAAAAAAAAAGGACTAAACCCTGTTCTAGTGACAGCCTCAACTTGTGATTTATCAATAGTTGGTAGAAATAATATTGAAAATCTTAAAAACATTGGATTTGATACTGTAGAAATTTCAACTAATCCAATTATTAGAAAAAAATTAAACAGAATATCTTTAGAGACTATTGGTGATATTTCTTGGCCCGAGCACGTTTCTATTTTTACAATACCTATTAAATTTGCTCTTCATTACAAAATTCCTTTAATTCTTTACGGTGAGAATCCTCAATTAGAGTACGGAGGCCCACAAAGCTCTCTAAATAATTCAATCTTAGATAGAAAATGGATGGAAGAATTTGGAGGATTAATTGGTTTTAGAGTAAATGATTTAAAAGAAAATTATGGATTTAGTTCAGCTGATCTAAATATTTTTGAATACCCTAGTAAGGAAGAACTAGAAAAATTCGAAATCAAAAGTTTATTTTTAGGTTACTATGAAAAGTGGGATCCTTACAGGAATTATGACTCTGCCAAAAAAAATGGTTTTGAAAATTATAATGGAGATTTAGAGGGTTGTTATTTTAATTGGGAAAAAATTGATAACTATCAACATGGCATTCATGATTACTTTAAATTTTTAAAATTTGGATTTGGTAGGGCAACAGATCAATTAAGTTATCTTATTAGATCAAAAAAAATTACTAGAGAAAACGCTATAGCAAAAATTAACAATTTAGAGGGAAATTTTCCAAAATCTTACATGGGTAAATCACTCGAGGATATTTTAAAAAAAATTGACATGTCAACTCAGAATTTTAAAAAAATATGTGATCGTTTTACTAATAAAAAAATCTTTGATTGCGATCAAGGTGGTAATTTAAGATTTGATGATAATGGAAATTTAATAAAAAAGGTAAATTATTGAATGAAAGTTGGAATTATTAATTATGGGCTAGGAAATTTAAAATCACTTGAAATGATAATTAAAAACTTAGGGTATGATGTTGAAATAATTTTTTCACCTAAAAATTTAAAAAATTTAGATAAAGCTATATTGCCAGGTGTTGGGTCTTATAGTCAGGCTATGGAATTAATCAATAAAAACTTTTGGAATGAGCAAATAAATAAATTCGCTGTTGAAAAAAAAAAATTTTTACTAGGAATTTGTTTGGGTATGCAAATTTTATCCAGTACCGGCGAAGAAATTAAAGAAACAAAAGGTTTAGATATTATAAAAGGAAAGGTAGTTAGTTTAAAAAGCTTAAACTGCTATGAAAGAATTCCTCATATTGGATGGAATAGTATAAGAAATAAAACAGATACAATATTATTGGATGGAGTGTCTCAAAATACGGATTTTTATTTTGTACACAGTTATGTGTTTAAGCCGGAAGATGAATCACATGTGGTTTCAATTACAAATTATGGTGTTGACTTTTGCAGTGTTATTAAAAAAGATAATATTTTCGGAACACAATTCCATCCCGAAAAAAGCTCTTTCTCTGGTAGAAAAATTTTACAAAATTTTTTAGATGCTTAAAAAAAGGGTAATTACATTAATGCTTTGGAATGGCACAACTTTAGTAAAAGGTAAGAATTTCGACAACTCAAGAAGAGCTGGTCACCCGCTAACTACAATGCAAATTTACAACAATAGAGATGTAGATGAGATTATATTCTACGATATCGAAAAAAATACAAAACTAGAAAATGAAAAAATAGATCAAGAATTTATTAAAGAGCTAACTACAAACTGTAGTGTGCCAATTACAATTGGCGGTGGAGTAAATTCATTGCAAAATATCAATGATTTACTTTTATCTGGAGCTGATAAAATTTCGATTAATTCTTCACTTTATGAGAATGAAAATCTTCTTGTAAATGCTGTAAAAACATTTGGATCTCAGACAATCGTTGTAGGTATAGACTATGATGTCAATTTAAATTGTTATAGTCATTCTGGAAAAGTAAAAACAGGAAAAAAATTATATAATTGGGCAAAAAAATGTGAGGAAAAAGGAGCTGGAGAACTAGTAATTAATTGTATTGAAAAAGATGGTCTTATGCAGGGATATGATTTTGAGAATTTAAAAAAATTATCTGAAAAGATTTCAATACCAATAGTGGTTTCTGGTGGTGCAGGAAATTTAGAAGATTTTTATAAGGCTTTTACCTGTGGTGCATCAGCAGTTGCAGCTTCAAGTGTTTTTCATTTTACTTCTATTACTCCAGCTGAAATAAAGAAATATCTAAGTAATAAAAAAATTAATGTAAGAAAAAATTATAAACAATGAGATATATAAATTACGGAAAGCAAAGTATTTCTCAAGATGATATAAGAGAAGTAAGTAAAACCTTACGATCAAATTTTTTAACAACAGGACCTAAAATTAATCAATTTGAAAATAAATTTTCAAAATATACGGGCGCAAGGTATTCTATCGCATGCTCTAATGGAACTGCTGCTCTATATCTTGCTTTTAAAGCAATCAGATTAAAAAAAAATGATGCAGTAATCATCCCAGCAATTAACTTTGTTGCTGCTGCTAATACTGCGTCTATATTGAATGCAAAAATTTATTTAAGTGATGTTGATCCATCTACTGGTCAAATGACACCTGAACTATTAAAAAAATGTATTAAAGAAAATAAATTAAAAAAATTAAAAGTTATCTGTACAATGCATAATGGGGGCAATCCTCTCAACGCGAAAGAAATTTATAAAATTAGTAGACTCAAAAAGTGTTTTCTCATTGAAGATGCTTGCCACTCTCTTGGAGGTAAATATGATTTAAAAAATAATTTCAAAGTAGGTAGTTGTAAATATAGCGATATTTCAACATTTTCTTTTCATCCTGTAAAATCAATTACTACTGGTGAAGGTGGAATGATAACAACAAATAAATTAATTCTTAAAAATAATATTTTGAAATATAGAAATCATGGAATACATAAAATTTTCTCACCAAAAAAAAATAATTGGTCATACGATGTTATAGACCATAGTTTTAATTTTAGATTGAGCGATATCCAGGCTGCCCTAGGATATTCACAGTTAAAGAAAATTGATAAATTTATTAGAAAAAGAAAGAAAATTTCTGAAATATATAATTCTGAATTTAAAAATTATAATTTTGTGCGTATCAAAAATAATATTTTTAAAAAAACATTATCTTCATGGCATTTATATATTTTAAATATTAATTTCAAGAAACTTAAAATTGGAAAAAAAACATTAATTCAAGAACTTTATAAAAAAAAAATAGTTGTACAAGTTCACTATATACCTTCATTTTTTTACAAAAAATTTAGATACTTGAATAAGAAAGGAAGATATCCTGGTGCAATTAATTTTTTTAAATCATGTATTAGTCTTCCAATTTATCCAAGTTTAAAAGATACAGAGGTTAAAAAGATAATTAAAGTATTGAAAAGAATTTTAACTGAAAATGCTAGGTAAAAAAAATAAGCCTTACTTTGTTGCAGAAATCTCATCAAATCACAATGGTGTTTTTAATAATGCAAAAAAATTAATTCAGGCTGCAAAATTCGGTGGCGCCGATGCAGTGAAATTACAAACCTACAGCCCTAAAACCATGACTGTAAACTCATCCAAAAAATATTTTATTATTAAACATGGACTATGGAAAGGATATAAACTTTGGGATCTATACAAAAAAGCCAACACTCCTTACTCGTGGCACAAGAAACTGTTTAGCTACGGAAGAAAAATTGGAATTAAGGTTTTCAGTACGCCGTTTGATGAAGGCGCAGTAGATTTTTTAGAAAAAATTAATTGCCCGTTTTATAAAGTTGCCTCATTTGAAATGAATGATCTTCCATTATTAAGAAAAATTATAAGTACGAATAAACCATTAATTATTTCAACTGGAATGGCATCTTTAAAAGAAATTTCGAAAGTTTATTTAAAAGCTAAAAATTATGGGGCAAAAAAAATATCTTTACTTTATTGTGTGAGCAACTATCCATCAAAGATTTCTGATTTTAATTTACACAATATAAAGATTATGAAAAAAAAATTTAATTGCGAAATAGGTTTTTCAGATCATTCAAAAGATCTATCAGTCGCTGCGGCCGCTTCAAAAGCTGGTGCGACTATTTTTGAAAAACATATATGTTTAAGTAATGTAAAAGCACTTGATTACGAATTTTCTATAAACCAAGATCAAATAACTGCTTATAAAAAAAATATAATCAAGCCAAATTTAAATTCCAATTTATATAAAAGATTATTGGGAAATAGATACTTTACTAGAAGAAAAACTGAAGAATTAAGTAAAAAGTTTAGAAGATCAATATTTGTTATTAAAAAAATTAAAAAAGGTGAACATTTTTCAAAGAGTAATTTGAAGAAAATTAGGCCAGGTTACGGAATATCTCCATCATTTTATGATGAAATAATAGGCCAAGTGTCTAGTTGTGCGATAAATCCTAATGAACCTTTAAAAAAAAAGCATTTGAAAACTAAAATTAAAAATGCCAATTAATTTAAAATCTGCACATAATGATGATATTGATTTTTTTTCCTTAAAAAATTTAAACTCTATAGAAATGTTTTCTAAATTTGGTTATACTATTGCCTCAAAATAAAAATTATCTGATTATGAAAAAAAAATTAAATAAACTTGAAATTATTGATCAGATTGAGTCAATTAGACGAAAAAATAATGGAAATTGGATGGATTTACTTCGTCTTGCTTATAAAAACTCTCCTAAAGAGTCTACAATGATTATGGCTAAAATTTATAGAGATGATGGTAAAATTTCAAGATTAATAAAAAAATTAATTAAATAAATTTATTATTATAAAAAGCTTTTATTTAAATTTCCATCAAAGTAAACTGTTGATCCATTAATATATTTTATATTATTTTTTACTATAAATTCTACAAATTTACCGATTTCTTTTGGATTCCCAATTTTTTTAGTAGGCAAACTTTTTTCAAATTGTTTTATATTTTTTACTAATTCTTTAACCCTATCAGTCTTAAAAGGACCAGGAGCTATATTAATAGTAGAGATGTTATTTTTAGAATTAATTAAAGAGTAAGATTTTAATAAACTACTCATTGCTGATCTAAGTGATGATGAAATAATTAAACTATCTCCAGGCTCTTTAATTATTGAGGATGAAATATAAAATAAATATCCGTTTTTGTTAATTTTAATATTTTGAATAATAAGAAAAAAACTTAAAAAAAGTTGATTAAAGTATTTTTTCCAATCTTCAATGCTTATGCTATTCATCTTTAATGGCGGGGGGCCACCGGAATTTAATACAAGAATATCTGTTTTTTTGTGAATTTTTAAAAATTTTTTTACAGAGTCTAAATCAGATGTATCAATGTCTTTTCTAGAGCAAGAAAAAGTATGTATTTTTATTTTTTTTAGTGAAATAGATATTTCTTTACCAATACCTCTGCTACCACCAATAATTATTGCTTTTTTTTTATTTTTTAATCCCATTATTGAAAATATTAATTTTTTTAATTTTTATATTTTTATTCAATCTAGAATAATACATATAATTTTCTTTAATTTTTTCAAGTTCTTCAAAAGAAAAAGCGTGTTTATTGTCAGGATATACTCTATTTTTTTTTAAGGATGGCTTACAGTATAAAAAAATCGTTTTTGGTTTGAAGTTGATTAAAAAGTTTATAGTTCTTGGGTCATTATTATGATTACTATATCCAACATCTAAATTAAATTTCTTTTTTAGGTTATTAATTTTTTCAAAACTTAGCTCTGAAATTTTGTATGTCATGGGTGTATGTAACAACGATAATTTATTTTTTTTTGAAAATAAATTAATGCATTTTTTAATTTTTTGGTCATTGACTTTAAAACCAGTAGAAATATAAATCGGTTTTTTTTTAGATTTAAGTATTTGAATCAAATTTTTATTATTAATGCTTACGCTCAAAAGTTTGTAAAAATCAAAATTAAGATTGCTTAATGGCTTAAATGTTTTCTCATCGCAAACTGCAAGGCCAATCTTTTTTTTTTTTATATGGCACTTCCTTATTAAATTTTGGTAAGTTTTTTTTGGAAGAATAAAGTCAATTCCAAGTTTTTTATATTTTTCGTAAAATTTTTGTGTATGGATCATAAATGTGAGATTGTAAAAATCAGATTCCAAAAAAAACTTCATAATTTTTTTTACTTCTTTATTATCTCCAAAGTGATTTATGCCAGCTTCTATAAAGAACATATTTTGTTATTTTGTTTCAAATTTATTAAATAGTTTTAAAATTTTTTTTGAAATTTTTAGCGCAGTTAAATTTTTATTCCATTTTATTATTAAAGTAGGTTTTAATGGTTTATCGTAATTTATGTCTAACCCTACCATATTTTTAATTTTTTTTTGAAAAAAACTTTTGTATAAACCTTTTGGATCTCTTTTAATTAATTCCTTTAATGGAACATCTAAAAAAACATCTTTTGAATTCCTGATTTTTTTGTACTCAGTTTGCACTCTTTTAATTAAAGCCATTGTAGAAATAACTACATATTTATTTTTTTGAATAGTTTGTTTGCAAATTTTTACATACTTCAAACCGATTTCAGTTCTGAATGAGTTAGTGAAGGACTTTTTATTTTTTATATTTAATTTACTTCTAATCTTATCACCATCGATATGAATAATATTAGAGTATTTTTTTTTTAGTTTTTTAACAACAATCTTTGATATTGTAGTCTTGCCTGATCCTGATAAACCAGTTATCCATAAAAGCCCAGGTTTAATTTTTCTTTTCAATTTAAAATTTCAATTTTTTTGTTTTGACTATTTATTTCGACTTCGTTGCATAATTTTAATTCTTCAAATTTTTTTTGTCCACATCCAATAACTGAAGGAATATTTAGTTCTGCAGTTCTAATTGCCATATGTGAGTTTGCACCACCATATTGAGTGACAAGGCCTTTTATTTTTCTTGTAAAAATCCAATCGTAACCTGGATCTGCATTTTCTATAAGTACAATTTTATTCTCTATGTTTCCTGAAAAATTATTACTAATGAAAATAATTTTTCCATTTATTTTTAAATTTGTAATAAAATTTGGTACGTTAAACATGTAGGGAATTACATCGTAACTTTTTTCATCCTTAATAATTTCTGGAAGAACTACTGAAGAGTTTTGATTATAGTTTTTTTTTCTCAATTTATAACTTTTAAAATTTACGCTACCTTGCTTAATCTCTTCTAAACTAAAATAAGCTATTTTATCTTTACTCATATTTTTTGGTGAAATTTTTTCAATAATTTTAAAAATGTGATCTATGGTTTTGGTAAAAACAAATTTTGTATATTCTCGCAATTTGGTAGATTGAGAGATGTAATAGAATAAATCTTCTACATTAATCTTAATTTTACTTTTTTTTATTAATAAATTCAATTTTTTGTGCTCATGATTTGATAATCGAAAAACTACTTTATTTTTACGAATTCTTTTAAATTCAAAATTTTTCATTTTTTTGTAATTATCAGAATTAATGTCGTAAGTTCCAGGTCTTAAATGACCGTATTTTCTCATAAATTTTTCTTTACTAAATTTTTTAACAGCAGCCTGGCTCATATCTCCTAAAAATTCTGAAGTTATAGTTTGTAAAGATTTTTTCATATGGTTTGCTCTGCGATCTGAAAGCACTTTTTTTTGTACAATCGAGTCTAATAAACTTTTGGCAACAAAGCCATGTCTAGCTGCCTGCGCAAAAGGAATAATACCGTAATTGCAACAATCAAAAATAATGCTATTTAAAAGTTTTATATTTTTTTTTTTGCTTTGAAAAAGTTGAAATTTCTTTTGCTTTTGGGTCAATTTATCGATCTTTTTTTTTATATTCATTAAACTATATGGTTTATCTTTATCAAAGAAATTGGCTAATTGAAGAAAATGATTATTTTTAAAATTTTTAGCATCTTTTAATCGAATATTTTTAGGTAAGAATTTCTTTATTTTTTTATCAATATCGAAACAGTAATTAGTTATAGCAATTTCGAATTCTATTTTGTCGTGTAAATACGGTTTGGATATTAATTGTTTAACCCAGTGATTTGCTATTTTTTCTTTCAGCTTATTATTCAAATTATTGGGAATAAACGACAGAAAACTCTTTCTTACATCGATAAAAGGTTTGCCTGAAAAACTTAACATTAATTTTTTGGAGCTAAGTCGATTATACCCCATCATCTCTCTAGCTTTTGACCAATTGCTGTCTGTAATTAATTTTGAGTATATTGAGAATGATAATTTTTTTGGGTTTTTGCCAATTATTTCTGCTGGATTCCAATCTGGCATTTGTCCAAGAACAGTTATATCTTTATTTTTTTTAAAAAACTTCAATAATTTTTTTTTATCTTTAACTAATTTTTCTCTAAAAAAATTATCGTTCATAGTATTTTTTTTTATTGTAGAAATTTTTCTAGCTTGCAAAAGATATATTCTTAGTTTTGTGTCAACAACAAACTCTAAATCAAGATATTTATTATTAATTTTTTTTTCTAGATCTTGCACAGCACATATTAATTTTTTAAATCTTTCTGATTTCAATGATTCTACTCCGTGCCTATATATAATCAGTTTTTTATTTGAATTTTTTCCTATCCCCGATGTGACGGTATCGGTCTTTTTACTTTTGTCATCGTAATTGATTACATAATATGGTGTGCCATTAACAAGATCGTGAGTGAAAATTACTCCACTCATTGAAACTTTTGTAATTTGTTTTTGAATAATAACCTTGTTTTGAAGATGTTTACTCTTGTAACTTCCAATAACAAGAGAGATTGCTTTTTTTACATTTTTCTGTTTCTTAGGATCTATATTTAATTTAGATAAATATTTTCCTGCCTGAGAGCTAGTTGCTAGATCTTCATCATATGATGATGATCTTATAGCAATTTTTGTTTTAAATTCTGAATTAATTTTATTTAAAACACTTTTTTTATTTTGGTGCCATTCATTGACTGAAAAAATATAAGTTTTAGGAAATGAAAAATTTAGCTTTAAATTTTTAAGGTTTGCAAGAGTATCCGCTTTGCTGGCAAAAATCATTTTAAGTATAATTTTGTTTTCCAAGACCCGGGAAATACCTCTGTTTAAATAGCCTTGGAAAATGATAAACTTTTACTAGTAAAGAAAATATTAAAGCAATTAAAGACATTGAATTTGGTTTTTCTAATTTTAATTTTCTAAAACCTTTAAAACCTAACGAGCAATATAATGACCAACTATTTACGTCATTAATATATTTTCTCTGATTTTTAATATCATAAAAATGGTCATCATTTAATTTTGATAAATCAATATTAATTTCATCAATATTTTTTAAAATATTTGATATCTCGCCAGTTTTTTCCAAAATTTTATTAATTTCATCACTTCTTAAAACTTTTTTATAATACGCGTTAGGATTTTGATTTACTCCACTGTTTATGCCTTGTTGTGAATTGCCTAACCAGTTCTCTCCTTTTATAGTTGGTTTTGTTAAAATTTGATCATATTCAATATCAATTTTTTCAGAGAAAAATTTCATTGCTTCCTCAGTATTTGATGTAAGTTTTTCTAATCTATAAATTATTAATCTATTATTATTTTTAAATTTTTCTTTTAATAATTTAATTCTACTTAAAGAAATATTCCAAGTTATAATTAATGAGTCTAAATCATAAAAACTGAATTTTTTTACTAAGAAATTTGGTGGTACAGGTCTTGCAAATCGTTTAGAGCCAAAATATCGTCTAGCTATTCTAGTTTTTTCTGCTGCGATGTATCCTAAACAGTCTCTTATAGGGATAAAAATAACTGAGTCTGTGAATTCTCTAAAATATTTTTCAAAATCATTTAAAAACAGACCGTTACTATCATGACTTACAACATAGTTTGGATTATTAAAATTTTTTCCTTCATCCCAGGACTCAAAATATGCTTTATGTTTAGCTTCGTATAACTCCTGATTGTTTTGACAATTCTTCGTATAAAGTAATAATTTTTCCCTATATTTTTCATAATCAAAATTTGTTTTTATATTTTTTTCATAAAAAGCCTTTTCTAAATAATTTTTTCTTATGCCGTACTTGCTACTAGTTTCTTTACCTAATTTATAAAATATTTTTTCTTTCTCTATGTTAAAATATTTTATTGGATCAATTCCAATTCTAAAATCTGGAATATGTGTTGGTGTACCAGTTAATTTCTCTAAAAATTTAAAAGAATTATCACAAAACGGATATGTTACCTCCATTGGATAAGATGCAATTTTAGGGTGTCCATCGAAAAGCCTAGCTAATAATGATCCACCACTTCTATTAATGCCTGCGATAAAAATAAATCTCATCAGAAAGTCCTGTAATTATTTTCGTATTCAAAAATCATTTTTTCAAACAAATTTCTGAAATATGGAGAAAGTTTTTTACTGATTTCTATTTGATTGTTTGATCTCTCATTAAAATTTATCTCACGAGGACACCTCTGTTGTTTAATGGTTTTCTTGGTTTTTAAGGAAGTTTTTAAGTTAAATTTTTTACAGACAATTTTTACAACTTTGTCTGGTTTTAAAATTAAATCATCAAATTTGATAAGTAAAATATTTCTTTTTTTTAAGCTATTTTCATAATTTTTTTTGAATATTTTTTTCAAATTTTTCTGCATCAATAAAATTTTATCTTCATTAGATTTACATTTTTTTATTTCAGCTTCAGATCCTTTTAAAAAAAAGGGTAACATTTTATTCTTATATTGATAGGTTATTACATTACTTTCTTCTGACTCAAAAAATTTATCAATATAATTTTTTTTTTTCCATGATCTGATTATATCTACTGGATGACGGCTAATATTTATTATTTTAGGATTACAAAGTGAATCATTAAGAAGCTTTAAATTGACTAACCCCTCATGAAATAAAATTGGAAAATTATTTAATTTAAGAATTTTCTTTGTATAATTCCTAGATCTTTCTCTCTTTGCTCTTTTATTATAATCAATTTCACCATTATAATATTTTATACATGAGTAATCTTCATTTCTTAAATTCAAATTACGTCCATAAATTTTATCGGCTACTTGCTCGTTAAGAACTCTCCTAATAATATTTTTTGATAATTGAAAATTAATTTTTTTTAAAAAGTTTAATGCTAGTACATTTTCAGAGGGTGTACTTAAAAAAAATTGCTCACATTTTCTGAGAGATGAAATAATAGGTGACAATGCAGTTTTTCCACTCCTAGTTAAGCCAGTAATGATTATAAATTTTTTACTAGATAAATTTAATTCTTTCATCTAATTTTTTTTTTTTCCGAGTATAACAATATTGTCTGAGAAATTTATTAAAAATGGAATTACTTTAAAATCTAATATTTTTTGTAATAACATATCAAGAGTAAACCAAAAATAGAAAAAAATATTTTTTCTCGGGAAAAAAAAAGTTGCACCTGTTTTTTTAACTATTTTGAAATTAAAATTGTTAAGTAATTTTTTTAGGCGGTTGAATGAATATAATCTTTTTCTTATTTTGTAATCCCATTTGTCAAATCCTTTAGTCATAAATTTAGAGTTCATAAAATTTGAATTTTCATATTTTTTAAAATATTTTTTTAATTTGCTTTCACACAATATTGATTTAAAGCACGGTGATAACAAGAATTCCTCATCAAGAAAAAAGTAAACCAATTTTAAAATCATATGTCTTGGATTTATTATATCAAGAAGTGGATACATGTTGGCTTGGCACACAATTAAATTCCCTTTGTTTTTAAGCACTCTGTTTATTTCATTGAAACAAAAATTTAGATCTCCAACGTATTGAATTGAGCCGACAATAACACAAACATCAAACTCGTTATCACTCAAAGGAAATTTTTTTTCCATGCTTTGGTTAATAAATCTAGCACGACCTTCCTCAACATACTTTTTACATTTTTTCTCAGATTCATCACATAAATGTTTTGAAATATCTATTCCAGTTAGGTCAAAACCCAAATCGCAAATTTTTCTAGCGGTCTGTCCCGCTCCGCCACCAAGCTCTAAAACTTTAGATCCTTTTGGTAAATTTAAAAGTTTTAAATAATCTAAAACCTTTTTTTGCCTTAATATAACATGATGACTGAATGGATTTTCTTTATCATAGGTAAATTGATGCCATTTTTTTGTTCTGTCATCATTCCACCATCCAAAAACTTCCTTGTCTTGTAAGTCTTTATTATCTATTTGGTATCTCATTATCTAAAATCTTTTTCTTCTAAGACTGATAAAGTATTAGCTCTAGAATGTTTTCTAGCAAATGCAGCATAAAGTAAGCAAACACCTTTATCATTTTTGAATATAATTTTTTTATTTTTTTTAATATTGAAGTATATAAATTTATCTAATGACTTTGGAAACTTAGAAGTTTTAAAAATTAGTGAATTCATTCTTAAAAAAGATAAATCATAAACTTTTTGATTGTCAGTAAATATTATCATTTCTATAGCAGGATTGATGCTCAAAATTTTTTCTATTATATATCCTTTTCTAGTAAATAAAATTATTTTATTTTCTTTTTCACTTATCTTGCTTAAATTTTGAAATAAAATATCTTTTGTTGAGATAAAAGTTTTATTTCGACTCGATTTTTTTTGATTTTCTTGAGTAGAATTAAAATTTTTTAACCAATTAATTATTTGTAAAAATTTTTTTGATGTAGCTGTCTCATCGCTAAGCATTAAATAATCAGCATTTAAAGATTTTGAAAAACTTAAAGATATAATCTCACTTTTAGTAGGCACATTGTTAAATATCATGGTTTCTAAATTTTCAGTTGCCATTATAAGTAACTTGCCATAAAATTTTGCACATTTAGATATTTTTATTGTTTGATTATACAAATTAGTATCTCCGATCTCTGCTGCTAAGTCTCCTCTGTCTATCATAATTATATCTGATACTTGACAAATTGAATTCATATTTTTACATCCTTGGTCATTTTCAATTTTTGATACTATAATTTTATTTGATTGATTTCGTAATATTTTTATTAATGAATGATTTTGAACATAGCTCAATCCAATTGCATCAAAATTAAATTTTTTAATTTTTTTTAGAAAATTTAAATAAATTTTTTTCTGAAAATTATCATCGTAAATTGAAAAAGGTATATTTAGTCCTTTATTACTAAGTAGGGTAAAGTTCTCGCTAGACTTACCTATAATATAATTTTTACTTTTAGAAATAAATTTAAAAGTAAATTTACCGTCAGAAACAGAAAATACCTTTGGATTTTTAAATTTAGGCAAGGGTTTAGATAATTGAATTTGTTTAATATTTTTATTTCTTGCTTGTTTTTTAAAGTAAAAGATTATCTTTTCATTTTTCTTAATTTGTAGTTTATGCTGATTTAATGTTCTTGGCTTTATGCCTGGCAAATCTATAAGAATTTTGCAGCTCGGATTAATTTTTTTTATTCTTTTGCAGATATTCTCATGCCATTTTAGGCTATTATGAGCTCCATTTAATCTCACAAATTTTGAATATTTAACAATTTTCTTAAGATTTTTTACATCTTGGGTAACCGGACCTATTGTAGAGAGAACATTGGTCATTTAATTTTTAATATTTTTTTCCAATTAAATTTTATTTTAATTAATACACTTGCCTTAAATACATTATTGTTAAATTATTGTACAGAGAATTGTTCATTTTTTGAACATTTTGGTCTATAGTACCTGTTATTTATGAGGATTGAAGTGAAAAACCTTTTACAAGATAGAGAATCAAGTTAGATGTTTGAAAGCCTATTTTTGACGTCAATTATATTTTGTTTAACTTTATTCCAATCAGTAATTGGTATTGGAGTATTGGTTTTAGGTACACCATTATTGCTTATTTTAGACTTTGAGCTTACAAAAGCTATGTTTTATTTACTCCCAATTTCCTTTTTAACAAGTCTATTTAATTTTATTATTCATAGCCTCAAGCATCCTACCAAAAATTATTTAAATGAAAAAGCAGCAATTAAATTATATGTTTTAGTATGTTTACCGTTTGTATTTGTTGGGCTTTTCTTTCTTAAGATGTCAAGTCGTTATATTAATTTCGATTTCCTGGTAAGTTTAGTAATTTTGATTTCAGTCTTTCTTAAAAATAAAGAAATAACTTTATGGAATAGCAAATGGATTAACAAGTACGCTGCAGCTCTAATAGGATTTGTTCATGGTCTTACAAATTCTGGAGGAACTTTAATGACACTTTTTGTATTGAGAAAGAATAATAACAATAAAAAATTATCGATAAAAAAAATTCATTTTTTTTATATGTTGTTGGCTGGAACTCAATATTTGGTACTTATGTATCTTTTTGATAATCCAACCAATTTTATTGAAAAAGAAATTTTTTATTTGTTAATAATAATCTTAGTTTCTTCTTTAATTGGTTTTAAATTAAATGAAATAATGAAAAACAACTACTACTCAATGATAATAGACATTATGGCAATCCTTGCCAGTTTAACTCTAATATTAAAAATTTTTTTCAGTGCATAAATCAAGCCAATTGAGCTATTAGTACTGGTCAGCTACACGCGTTACCACGCTTCCACATCCAGCCTATCAACGTAGTGG
>MDTG01094817.1_pt1 | contig 25622 bp, 22 predicted proteins | sample 811421 | NCBI WGS metagenome assembly MDTG01 (sample SAMN05326645, study PRJNA326480) | marine metagenome | isolation source: seawater | place: Pacific Ocean: South East | collected 2011 | reverse complement strand
GAATGAGTTTGGCTCAAGAAGTGATAATTGCTACAGATGATGAACGTATCGCTGATAAGGCTAGAAATTTTGGTGCTAGCGTGGTTCTAACTTCTGATAAACATAAATCAGGCACTGATCGGATAACTGAAGTTATTGATTACTTGAAGTGGCCTGATGACCAAATTGTTCTCAATCTTCAGGGTGATGAGCCACTTCTTCCAGCCACACTCATGAATGAGTGTGCAGCTTTATTGGCTGAAAAAAATATTGATATTGGAACATTGGCGTCTCCATTTTTAAGTAAAGAGGCTTGGTTAAATACAAATATGGTAAAAGTAGTAATAGATTATGATAGTTGTGCCAGTTATTTTAGTCGGTCACCAATTCCTCACTCATTTAACCCTGAGATTGATGTCATAGAGAGAGGTTTAGCTTATCACCATCATGGTATTTATGCTTATTCATGCAAGTCATTGAGAGAACTCCAAGATTTTATTGCACCTCAGATACAGACGATTGAAAAACTAGAGCAGTTAAAAGCTCTATTTCATGGGATGCGAATAAAAGTAGGTATTACTAGTGTCTCTCCAGGTTTTAGTGTGGATGTTGCTGAAGATGTTAATCTTGTAATTAAAGCTTTGAGCTAGATAATTTAGAGGCTGCCTTTAAGACATTTAGAAAAGAATAGAAAATCATCAGTAACCATATAATGATAGATACCTCTGACTATGCAAGATTGGACCCTATTTGTGAATAAGATTGATTATTGTAACTAAGAGTCAGATTAAGAAATTATAAGATTTATCAAGAAATGTTAAGTCTTCTAGGGAAATTCAATCAATAACTAACACTCACATTAATTATCATTTTTTTCATCTACTGGCCAAGGCATAAGGCTTTCTTTAGTTTTAATTGAATCTTTTTTTGTAATACTTTTTTGCTTAATTTTTTTTGGTATTGATTTTTCCTTATCTGTTTTGGTAACAGCTTTAGTTACTTCTTCTTTTGATACAGATGTAACTTTCCTTTTCTGCGAACTTTTCTTTTTGATTGCCTTCTTTTTTGTTGGTTTTTTTACTTCAGACTTATCACCTTTTTTATTGCCCACTACCTGTTTTGAGCTTACTGATGATTTATCTATTACTTTATCAGTTTTGTTAACTTTTTTATCAACTTGGATATTGTTGTCAGTTGACTTGGAGCTAGCTTGAGGGCTTGATTTATCATTTATTTTATCAGTTTTGTTAACTTTTTTATCAACTTGGATATTGTTGTCAGTTGACTTGGTTATGTCGGATCTAGTTTGAGTAATTGATTCTTTTGTTTTTTTAATTGCGTTATTCTCAGAGGGGCTTAATTTATCGTCTTGATTATTTTGACTAGATTTTATGTCTTTTGAATGTGATTTTTTATATCTGTCATTCTTATTTTTTGGTTTAGTTGTATTTTGGTAACGATTGTTACTTTTATTCCGATTATTGTTTTTTGATTGACCTTTGTATCGCGATCTTTTCTTATAGGGTTTTTTATAAGATTCTTGTTTTTTTTCAGGCTGCACTTTGTTTGCAGGTTCAAATAGATTTTTTAGCATACTCCAGAGGTTTTGTGTGGGTTCATCTTTGTTTATGCCGGGTGGTTTTGGCGTTGGTATCGCTGTACCAACAGCAGCTATTTCTGCAGGCTTTTTGTTTTGAATTGCTTGCGGTATTAATTGCTCCTCTGTCGATGTAACCATAGAAAAACTATTTCCAGAATTTTCAGGAAGCTCTATTTGATCTGTTCTTACTCTTTTGATGTCGAAATGAGGTGTTTCAAGAAGTGGATTGGCTACTAAAATAACACTTGTATCATGACTAGATTCAATGTTTTGCACCCAATCACGTTTTTCGTTTAGTAAGTAAGTCGCAACTTCTATGGGGAGTTGAGCAATAATTTTTGCAGTCATATCTTTTCTTGCTTCTTCTCCTATAATCCTTAATATGGCTAGAGCTAGAGATTCAACACTCCGAATACTTCCTATTCCTGAACAGCGAGGACATATAAGCTGATTTGACTCACCAAGGGCTGGACGAAGTCTTTGTCGAGACATTTCCAATAACCCAAACCGACTAATTTTACCGATCTGAATGCGAGCTCTGTCCTCACTAGCAGCTTTTTTCATACGCTCCTCAACTTCTCGTTGATTTTTATGAGCATGCATATCGATAAAATCTATTACTATAAGACCAGCTAAATCACGCAGTTTTAGTTGCCTACCTATTTCATCTGCAGCTTCTAAGTTAGTAGCCAATGCTGTTGCCTCTATATCACTCCCCTTGGTGGCTCTCGCAGAATTTATATCAATAGATACTAATGCCTCTGTATGATCAATTACAACACTTCCTCCTGATGGAAGATTCACAGAATGGGTATAAGCAGATTCTATTTGGCTTTCAATCTGATATTTAGTAAATAAAGGAATATCATCATTGAAGTATTTTAATTTTTTTAGATTATGAGGCATTACTTGCTCTACGAATTCTTTAGCATCTTCGTAGGTTGATTTATCGTCTATTAATATTTCACCAACATCATTAGTTAGATAATCTCTAAGAGCTCTTAAAACTGCATTGCTTTCTTTATATACAAGGAATGGGGAGGGTCTTTTTACTATAACTGTTTTAATTGCCTCCCAAATAGATAATAAGTTATTCAGATCCCATTCAAGCTCATCTGAAGTTCTTTCTATACCAGCAGTTCGAACAATGACACTCATGTTTTTTGGAATATTTATTTCTCTTAGAGAAGCTCTTGCTATATCTCTATCTTCACCAACAATTCTTCTAGAAATTCCACCAGATCTTGCTTTATTAGGTTTTAGAACTATAAAACGTCCCGCCAAACTGACATAAGTAGTTAATGCTGCACCTTTTTTGCCACGCTCCTCTTTATCAATTTGAATAACAATTTCTTGTCCTTCTTTAAGTACCTCCTTTATATTTGGCCGACTGCCTGATTCAACTTCTTTAATAAAATACTCATTTGAGATTTCTTTCAGAGGCAAAAAACCATGTCGTTCAGAACCATAATTTACAAAGGCAGCTTCTAAACTTGGTTCTATCCGAGTTATTTTCCCTTTGTATATGTTGGCTTTTTTTCTTTCACTAGATGAAAGCTCTATATTGAGATCATAGAGATTTTGACCATCAACCATGGCCATTCGCAACTCTTCTTCTTGAGTTGCATTAATTAACATTCTTTTCATATTGCCCTACTTAATATTGTTTGGGCAACAAGATATCAACTTGTCGTGCTCAACGTAAGCTTCAGTAACACTTTTTATTTAGCATATGAATAATAGTACTAAGTTATTACTGCTTTAAATTAAATTTTATTTTTTTGGCTTATTTCCTAACTTACAAACTTTTAACTTACAAAACTTACTTCGGCACCCGTCAATATAATTGTTGCCATAAATCTGCCCTCTAGATTATGTATTTTTATCTGAGTGCAGAATGAATTATTTATATTTGCTCACTAAAAATTTTAATTAATAGTGGCTTTCTTTGTATTTTGTTACTCTCTGTTGAGCAAATTATTTTCAATACAATAAGATAATACCATATTTACAATTGATTTACCTTTTATAGTAAAGATAAATGAAATCTGTTTGGAATAGTTAAAAATGAATGAAGAGCCAAATATAAAAAGAACTTCGGTTCAAAAAATTGTTATTACGTCAGATATGGCTGGTCAACGTATAGATAATTTTCTTTTTAAGATGCTTAAAGGGATTCCAAAGTCCAAGATTTATAGAATCATAAGAAAAGGTGAGGTCCGCATTAACAGTGGACGAATTAAAGTGAAATATAAGCTTAGGTGTAATGATGAGTTAAGAGTTCCTCCAATAACCTTAGAGCCTGATCTAAAAAAAATAAAGATAAAGAATCCAGCGAATTTTGAAAAAACAATTCTTTTTGAAGATAAAGATTTAATAGTTGTAAATAAACCAAGTGGCATAGCAGTTCATGGTGGAAGTGGAATCAGTTATGGGTTTATTGAGGCAATACGTGCTATCAGACCTGATTTTAATGATTTATCGCTGGCGCATCGAATTGATCGTGAAACATCAGGCTGTCTCTTAATAACAAAAAAAAGGCAGTTATTAAGGTTCCTGCATGAAAAATTTCGAGCAGGTAAGATAGTTAAAAATTATTTGGCGATAGTTCATGGTAACTGGCAGTTTGATAAAAAAATTATTAATGCTGCATTGATGGTGAATCATCGTAAAAATGGCGAGCGTCATGTCAGTATTGATGAGTGTGGCAAGGAGTCAATAACAAGAGTTAGATTAATTTCTCAGTATCATAATGCAGCATTGATTCAATGTCAGCCATTAACAGGAAGAACACATCAAATTAGAGTCCATCTAAACCATATTGGTTATCCAATAATTGGAGATAACCGTTATGGACTATGTGAAAATAAAAACCCAATGCAAAATAAATGCAAGACAAGATTATTGCTCCATGCTCAATCTATATCTTTTGAAGATACAAGACAGAATGAGAGACTATTTGTGGCACCCACCCCTGGTGAATTCGATGCTTTTGCCAAAAGTTAGAATGAACTTTTAATTTATTAGAACATTAAGTTTTTTTAAGATAAGGCTTACCCATATTAAAGGTAAGCCAATAAGAGCTGTTGGGTCATTTGTTTCGATAGATTTAAAAAGAATAACTCCACCGCATTCAGCTTTAAAGCTCCCCGCACAATCGAGAGGGTCATCATGTTCTATGTATGCATTTGCCATAGCAGCTGATATTTTACCAAAATGAATAATAGTTTTTTCTGTATGTTTATAATATTTACAATTTTTACTATCAAGAATTACTGAGGATGTAAAAAAATGAGCTGTTTTATTAGAGTAGCTTAGCAGTTGTTCAAGCGCATCCTGTTTATTCAATGGTTTTTCTAATAAATTATTATCAATTACACCGATTTGATCAGCACTAATTATCAGAGCATTTTTTTGATTCTTAGCTACATGATCCACCTTCAGTAGAGCAAGATCTTTGGAGTGTTCTTTCGCGTTTTTGTTATTTATATTTTTTTCATCAACATTTGGGCATTCAATCGAGTATTTATCAAGAATTCGATCTAAAAGTTCTTTACGATATTTAGATGAAGATCCTAGTATAATTTTAAAGGAATGGCTTATTTGCAAGAGATTACCCGATGAATCAAAAGATTATGCGAATATTATTTAGTGTAAGGTTATCAATTTATCAAATATTGATACTATCATGTAAAATTGATATCTAGTCTTTAAAAATACGGATATAAAAAATATGAGCAATTCTTTGTTATTAAATATCTCATTAAGAAAACCAATAAATGGTTCATATACTATTGATTTAGTTTGTGAAATTAAAAGATTCAAAAAGTTATCTAAGATTATAAAAAAGGATCTAGATTGCCTCGAAGAATCAATAAATTATGAGAATTGGTCTTCTCAAAATGTTGAGATCAATATTAAAATTACATCAAAGAATTTTGGTAAAGTTTTGCCAGTTGTCAGTGGTAAGCTGAAAACACGATATCAACTTGCTTGTAAAAATTGTCTCAAACCACTAGATAAAGAGATAAAGTTAGCCTTAGCTTTAATACTTTGTAGTAATGGCGATACAGAGAGTGAAATAAATGGGTATGATTTTTGGGAATTAAGTGATGATAGAATTAAGATTCACGATTTAATTGAAGAGGTCTTAATTATGAATGTGCCCTTGTATGCAAAACATGATGATAGAAAAAACTGTATTACCTTCAATGAACCTCAGGTTACAAAGCAAACAACACTCGTTTCACCTTTTGCAACTTTGAGAAATCAATTAAATAAAAAGTAATAAATTAGGTATAATGAATAACAAGACTCAAATAGTGTAAAATATAAGTATATAACAAAAGTATTCTAATGGAGATTAAGGTAAATGGCCGTTCAAAAAAACAGGAAAACTCCTTCGCGCAGAAATATGCGACGATCACATGATAGTTTAACAGGACCTTCGTTATCTGTTGACCCAACTTCTGGTGAAACTCATCTTAGGCACAGAGTAACATCGGATGGTTTTTATAAGGGAAAACAGGTTATTGAGCCAAAAGAAATTGAGATTGAAGAGTAGTTAAAACAACTCCCAAGTAAGACGAAGTTCAAAAATACAATATGAACTCATCCAAACACTACAAATATACAATTTCATTGGATACGATGAGTGGAGACCTAGGTCCAGATATCGTCGTGAGGGCTGCAAAATCAAGCCTGGATATTCATCCTAATCTATATATTATTTTTGTTGGCCAGGAAGATTTACTAATTGGCTTAACTAAAAGAATAATAGGTATTAATGGTAGATATTCTATCCAAAATACAACTGAAGTTGTAAGTATGTCAGAGTCACCCTCCGATGCTGTTAGGAAGAAGAAAGACTCATCAATGCGAGTTGCTATAGATAAAGTAAAGGATGAGGAAGCACATGCGTGCGTAAGCGCTGGTAATACTGGTGCATTGATGGCTACTGCAAAATTTGTATTAAAAATGCTACCTGGTATAAATCGCCCAGCAATTATGGCTGAACTTCCGGCCGAGGGTGGGACTGTTCATATGTTAGATTTAGGTGCAAATACTTCAAGTGATCCAGAGCAGTTATTCCAATTTGCTTTGATGGGTTCCATTGTTGCTGGTGATATCTGTAATTTAGATAATCCTAGAATTTCATTGCTAAATATTGGTGTTGAGGATTCAAAAGGTAATGATAATGTAAAAAATGCGGCTGATTTATTAACTCAGAGTAGCCTAAATTACACTGGTTTCATCGAGGGAAATGAAATTTTTTCTGGAAAAACAGATGTAGTGGTGACAGATGGTTTTACTGGAAATGTGGCACTAAAAACCATTGAAGGTACTGTCGGTTTTGTTATTAAATCATTAAAAAATGAATTCTCAAAAAATCTTCTCACTAAGCTACAAGCATTTTTGTCTCGCTCTGTTTTAGCCTCATTATCTAAGATGATGGATTCTAGAAAATATAATGGCGCTTCATTGGTGGGATTGAATGGTATAGTTATTAAAAGTCATGGTAGTGCTGATTCCTACTCGTTTCATTGTGCCATTGAAACTGCAGTTATTGAGGTAAAAAATCAACTACCAAATCAAATTAGAAATTTACTTGAAAGGGAATCAGGATGATCTTCTCAAGAATAGAGGGAACAGGACGACACTTACCAGCAAAAATTTTAACCAATTTTGAATTAGAAAAGATGGTTGATACTAGTGATGAGTGGATTAAAACTAGGACGGGTGTTGAAAGAAGACATATTGCTGATGACGATGAATCAACATCCGATATAGGATATGAAGCTGCCAAAAAGGCTATTGAGAACTCTGGAATTAATATAGAAGATATCGACCTGATTGTAGTTGGAACAACCACTCCTGACTTCATTTTTCCAAATGTTGCGACACTAATACAAGATAAGCTTGGAATACATGGTTGTCCAGCTTTTAGTGTAGAAGCCGCCTGTTCAGGGTTCATTTATGCAATGTCGGTGGCAGATAAGTTTATCAAGACTGGAAGCTCCAAGTGCGCGCTTGTCATTGGCGCAGAAGTCATGACGAAATTGATTGATTGGACAGATAGAAGTACATGCGTACTCTTTGGCGATGGTGCGGGAGCTGTAATATTAAAACCGTCGACTGAGGGTGGAATTCTTGACTGTTCTATTGGAGCAGATGGTCAATATAAGGATTTATTACTATATCCAGCTGGACCCTCTAAAGACTTCAAAAAAGTAGGTACCAATGACGTTAATTTAGTGATGAATGGGAATGACGTATTCAAGGTAGCGGTTAGAACGCTTGGAAAAGTTGCTGAGGACTCTCTTAGGGATAATGGTATTGATAAAAAAGAGCTTGACTGGTTAGTGCCACATCAGGCAAATCTAAGGATAATTCAAGCTACCGCAAAGAGGTTAGAGCTTCCTTTAAAAAAAGTTATTCTTACTGTCCAAGATCATGGCAATACTTCTTCAGCATCAATACCTATGGCACTTGATGTTGGAATTGAAGATGGGCGGATTCAAAGAGGTCAGTTAATTTTGATGGAAGGTTTTGGGGGAGGTTTTACTTGGGGCACAGTATTAATGAGATATTAAATTTAAGATTACGATTTAAGTAAGAATCTAATTAAATTCATTTACAATTGATTATAACTGTATATAATTACACTACTGTTAATTTATCCAGTATAATTATATGAAACAACTAACTCCAAGGCAATATCAAGTTCTAGAAATGATTAGAGATTTCATTACAGAATATGGTATTCCACCAACTCGAATAGAGATAGCCAATGATCTGGGTTTCAAATCACCAAATGCCGCTGAAGAACATCTTCGCGCTCTTCAGAGAAAGGGTGTAATTGAATTACTTCCTGGCTCTTCTAGAGGGATAAGATTGAAAGACTCTCTCAGAGAGCAAATTGGCTTGCCATTAGTCGGCAGGGTGGCTGCGGGTAATCCAATACTAGCTGAAGAAAACATAGAGGCGCATTATAAAATTGATCCCAGTATGTTTAATCCCAAGCCTCATTATTTGCTTAGAGTGCAGGGAATGAGCATGAAAGATATAGGTATATATGATAATGATTTAGTTGCAGTGCATAGAACGACAGAAATTAGAAGTAGACAAGTGGTGGTAGCTAGAGTGGACAACGAAGTTACAGTAAAACGCTACAGTCAAAAAGGTTCCACAGTCTGGTTGCATCCTGAAAATAATGATTTTTCTCCGATTGAAATAGATCTAGAGACTCAGGAAATGGTGATTGAAGGAATTGTTGTAGGAGTCATTAGACCTAATATTTCATTTCATTAGGCTATTAAGTTATTAATTTCAAATATTGGTAATAAAATTGCCAATACAATTAAAAGAACAATCACTGCCATTATAATTACTGTCAAAGGCTGCATTATACCCAGAAGAATATTGATCGTATTTTCAACTTCTTGCTCCTGATTTGTAGTGGCTCGATCTAACATTTCATCCAGCCGCCCGCTGTTTTCTCCGCTCCCGATCATATGAATCATTAGTGAAGGAAAAAGTCTAGTTTTAGATAAAGACATACTGATGGTTTCACCCTCACTCACCCGAATAGTGGTTTCTTCAAGAGCTTTTTTCATTGGTAGATTTGTTATTACATTTGATGAGATTTTTAAAGCATCTAGTATTGGAACTCCACTCCCCGTTAAGATTGACAAAGTTTGCATAAATCTTGCGCTATTCATATTTCTCACCAATCGACCAAATATAGGTAATTTGAGGAGTATGTAATGGGCTTTAATTTTATTTTTTTCATTTTTTAAAGTTTGATATGAAATAAAAAATAAAGATAAGCATGAAGCAATAATGAGAAGCCAATTATTTATTAGAAAATCACTAGTTGCTATCATTATTCTTGTTAATAGAGGTAATTGTTGGTCAAAATTTTCAAATATATAAACAACTTTCGGCACTACATACGAAAGCATAAATGCAATTACCATAAGTGCTGTAATCACTAATGCACTTGGATAAATAAGAGCATTTTTAATTTGTTGATTCAATCTTTGTTTTGACTCAATAAAATCAGCTAGTTTTTCCAAAATTAAACTCAAATGCCCAGACTGCTCTCCTGCTGAAACTGTCGTACTGTATATCAAGGGAAAAGATTGTGGAAAATCTGCAAGGCTATTGGATAATGTGAATCCCTCGAGTATTTTAGATCTAATTGTAAGAATAATATTACTTATATGCTGTTTTTTATTTTGCTCATTGATAGCAAATAATGCCTCATCAATTGGTATTCCTGATTTTATCAACGTTGCTAGCTGTCTTGTAAAATACGCTAACTCAGAGCCGGAAAGGGTATTACGAGAAATACTGAATCTTAGTTTTGCTTGTTTTTCTTTATTTATTATTTTTATTAGTAGTGGTATGAGTTTTTTTTCTCTTAAAATGGATCTCACATGCCGTTCCGTATCACCCTCAAGTGAGCCACTAACCTCTATTCCATTTTGATCTATTGCTTTATATTTATATGCTGGCATTGTATTGAGGAGATTTAGTCTTCTTGAGTTACTCGCATTACTTCTTCAAGTGTGGTTAAACCAGAGAGGACATGTCTTCTCCCATCAGCTCTGATACTCTTACTGCTTATTCTGGCTTGCAGTTCTAATTTACGCTCACTGGCACCATCATGTATTAATGTTTTCATGTTTTCATCGATATTGATAAGTTCATAGATACCAGTTCTTCCGTCGAACCCAGTATCTATCAGAGTATTATTTTTATATATTATTGGCGCCTCATCTTTATTTAATTTGAGCACTTCACATTCATAAGCATTTGCCTTGTGGGCCTCTTTAGTATCGTTATTTAGAACTCTGACAAGTCTTTGGGCAATCACGCCAATTAAGCTAGAGGAGAGTAGGAATGGTTCAACACCCATATCTCTTAGCCTTGTTACCGCACCAATTGCTGTATTTGTATGTAATGTTGCAAGCACAAGATGACCAGTTAAACTAGCTTGTATTGCAATTTCTGCTGTTTCCAAATCTCGAATTTCACCTATCATAACAACATCTGGATCTTGGCGAAGTATCGCTCTGAGACCTTTTGCAAATGTCATTGATATTTTTTTATTTACCTGAGTTTGTCCAATACCATCAATAAGATACTCTATTGGATCTTCTACTGTCATAATATTACGAGTGTTATTATTTATTCTTTCGAGCGCAGCATACAGGCTTGTTGTTTTTCCTGATCCAGTCGGTCCAGTAACAAGTATTATTCCATGTGGCCGATGAATTAATTTGTCGATATTATTTAATAACTCTGATTCCATACCTAGTGAGGATAAATCTAACCTTCCTGCTTGTTTATCAAGAAGTCGCATCACTATTCTCTCTCCAAAACCTGAGGGTATTGTTGACACTCTGACATCAACTGATCGACCAGCAATTTTTAGTGTAATTCTGCCATCCTGAGGTAATCGTTTCTCTGCTATATCAAGTTTTGCCATGACCTTGATTCGCGAAACTATAAGTGGGGTTATTGCTCTTCTTGTTTCAAGTATTTCGTTTAACATTCCATCAATTCTAAATCTCACGACAAGCCGCGTCTCAAAAGGTTCGATATGTATATCTGAAGCTTTATTTTTTAATGCCTCAGTGAGTACTGCGTTGATAAAACGTATTATTGGTGCGTCATTATCACTATCTAGAAGATCAGCTTGTTCAGGAAGTTCTTTTGCAACTACCAATAAGTCATCATTGTTTTTAATATCCTCAGCCATTCGCATATTTGATTGACTGTTTTCTTCATAACTTTTACGCAATAATTTATCGAACTCTTGGCTCGACACTTTTTTCAAAGATAATGGGCGCTCAGCATATCTTCTTGTTTCAGAGAGTATTTCGAGCGGTATATCACTAAAATAAACAACTTCTGCAGAACTGTTACTGATTGAGCTTATGAGAATTTTATGTTTTTTTACAAAAGAAAAGGGTAGTTTTTTTATTAACTTTGGAGGTTGTATTTTATTGTCTAAGTTTTCTATTATAACTTTTGATGAATTAGATTTTTTCATAATAAATTATTAATTTATATATATTTAATTAATTAGTAATCTCTGGTAGTACAGGAATTTCAGTATTACCAACAATATCCTGACCACGAAACTTTCTTAACTGTTTGATTTTATTTTCTTCAATTTGTAGGTCTCTAATGTAGTTATATTTTTTATTAGTCTCATATGTTGCTTGTTCTGGATTTTCTAGAATTGTTGGTCGAATGAATACCATTAAGTTTGTTTTTACTTTTGCAGTTTTTTTACTTTTAAATAGTGTTCCAATGAGCGGGATACTCCCTAGAATAGGGACTCGCTGGTTGCTTTCTCGAAGCTGATCTTCAAGCAATCCTCCTAATACTAGGATATCACCATCACCTACGATCACTGTTGTATCTAAGGTACGTTCATTAGTAATTAGATCAACAGCACCTGTGGCTGACTGTGAAATATTAGATATTTCCTGTGAAATCTCTAGCAATATTGAGTCACCCTCATTTATTTGAGGTGTGATGGTTAGATTAACTCCAACTTGCTCTCTTTGAATAGTTTGAAACGGATTTATGGCGCCACCTGTACTTCCTGTATTTGAAAACGATCCTGTTACAAATGGAACTTCTTGACCAACATTTAAACTAGCTTCTTCATTATCGGTGGTAACTATGGAGGGAGTAGAAATGATATTGGTATCCGCTATACCTTCAAGTGCATTTAGAATCGCAGCGAAGCTAGTACCTTCCTTTGTAATTTTTCCTACTCCGATTGACATACCCTCATTGATAAGTGTTGCTGGATTTACATTAATATTATTATTGTTATTAATTGCAGCTAATTGAATTACCCCTGAACCCATACTTGGAAAATTTGTCGCTCCAATAATATTATCGTTATTACTGCCATCTGTTGCCCATGTGACACCTAATTCAGATGTCCGATCAGCCACTATTTCAACTATGATTGCTTCAACAAGAACTTGTAGGCGACGAATATCAAGCTGATCAACAATACCCATTAGAGAGCGCATCATTTTTGGGGGAGCATTTACGATAATAGCATTTGTTTGTTTATCAGCCCATACGTTAATATTATCATTGTTCCCACTTTGACTATTGTTTGGTGAAGTTCTATTTTGTTGAGAAAAGTGTTGAAGTAGTTTTCCAGCTAATATTTCAGCATCCGCATATCTAAGATAGCGAACTCTTGAGGTATCTCCTTCTTCAAGAGATGTATCAAGATGAGCTATAAGAGCACGTATTTTTAAACGACCATTTTGTTCACCACCAATTAACACACTATTTGTTCGAGTATCTGCTACAAGAGATATTTGAGAAGCTGATCCATCAGGTCTTGGTGCTTTAGCTAGAACTGTTAGTACACGTACGATTTCCGCAGCAGATGCATAATTTAAATTTACTATCTCAACGTCACTATCATCTGATTGGTCAATTCTTTGAATAATATTCAGGATACGATCAACATTGTTAGCCCTATCTGAAACGATAAGCATATTGGAACCACTATGTGCTGCAAGATGACCATATTGAGGAATTAAAGGTCTAAGAATTGGAACAAGCTGAGCAGCACTAATATTTTGAATTTTTATGACTTGCGTGACAATATCATCATTGGCAGCTCCTTCTAGATTTGGATAACCTGGATATTGTCTAGAGCTTGAGTCAGGGACAATTTTTATGATTTCTCCAGCCTGAACTGCAACAAAACCATGAACTTGCAGCAGTGATAAAAATGCTTCATAAAATGCTTCTGTCGACATTGGCGTCGAAGAAAGTAGTGTTACCTCAGCTCTGACACGAGGATCAATAATAAAGTTTTTTCCAGTTATTGAGCTCACTGCTTCGATGACAGATCGTAATTCAACACCTAGATAGTTTGGTGTAATTGATTGTTCTTGAGAAAACGAATTATTTGTTATTGCTAAGAGTAATAATAAGATAGTTGTTATTTTTATAGATGACATGGCATGATTTTATTAGTTAGTTATTAGATATAAATTGATTGCTTCTTATAACAATCTCTTGAGAGGTATTATTCCTTATTATAGTTAGTGCTACTTGAGTATCTTTTTCTAATTTCTGGAATATTGCAATCGCTTCTTGTGTATCTTGTAATGACTTCCCATTTACATTGGTTATCAAATCACCAGAGATTAATCCAAGAGCCATGAATTGTTTTCTATTATTTCCTGGATAAACCCGAAAACCTTGTTGCTGGCCATCAGAGAAATAAGGGGTTGGCCTAATTGTATCAGCAAGTTTTGTTCCAAATTCACTAAAACTCACATCTTTAATAGCAGCCTGATTAGAGCTCTTTGATCTTGTAATTCTACTATTGCTTCTGCTATCACGAATTATTAAAGGCATGCTTTCTACCAATTCTTTTGGTAATTTTAATGCCTCTAAATTGTTATTATTATTAATGATGACTCGATCCGCATGCACTGAACTAATGTTAACTCCTGGTGATAATGAATCGTTGATAGCGTAAACTTTCTCTTCATTAGAATTGTCTGTGATAATCGCATAAGAGGTTAATTTATTGTCACTTGCGAGCGTACCTTTTAACGAGAAAGATAGTTGACTTTCGTTTATATTTTCAATGTCAGCCTGTAAGCTTTGAATTGATATTTCATTTTCAGTGACGTCAACTCTGCCAAATAAATTTTGTTTTAATATATTGTTTACAGAGTATTGTGAATTATTAGTAATTGATGAAGATGTTAGGTTTTTTGATATCATGGATGGAGGAAGACCAATTTGCTCTATATTACTGTGATTTGGAAGTAGTAGCCAAAAAAGCTTTGATAGTTGCCATGAGATAAGCATTAAGAAAAAAATTGATACAAAATAAGGCCCTTTAGTTTGTATAGTTTGTATTAGAATATCTTTGTTAAATTTACCTATGTTGTTAAATTTATCTAAATTCATGATGAATTTTACTATAACCTAATTTGTTAATTATTTACCAATTATGAGATTAAATTATATTTAATACAAAGAATTATATATTTAAAAGGATGAGTGTTAATAAAATATTAATTATGTGCTCTTTTTTTAACAAGGATATTGAAATTTATTATCTCTCATTTTAGGATATTATCCTTAAATTAAAGGTTAGTTATGACTGAAAAAAATAATAACCAGGTGCAAACCAATGAATTGGTGATAGAGGAGTTATCTGAGAAACTTAAGCAACCATCTTTGTATAGGGTGCTTCTTATAAATGATGATTATACTCCAATGGAGTTTGTTGTAGAGGTTTTAGTAAATGTATTTGCAATGGATAAAAGTAGCGCTACAAGAGTGATGTTAGATGTGCATACAAAAGGAAAAGGCATTTGTGGTATTTATTCATATGAGATAGCTGAAACTCGTGTGGCACAAGTTACTAAAATGGCAAAAGAATACCAGCACCCTCTCTTGTGTTTAATGGAAGAAGACTAATTAACTTAATAAGGTTGAATTAATTGCTAAATAATGAATTAGAGTTATGTTTAAACGAAGCTTTCCAAATGGCAAGGGAGAGTCGTCATGAATTCATCACTGTAGAGCATTTGTTGCTCTCAATTTTAGATATGCCCGATGTGGCTGATGTTTTAAACTCTTGTGACGGAGATATAGATTTATTAAAAGATGACTTGTTGAAGTTCATAAATTCCTCTACACCAACAATAAATGAAGACAAGAATCATGAAGTTCAGCCAACCTTGGGATTTCAAAGGGTTTTACAACGGGCAGTATTTCATGTGCAATCTGCTGGAAAAAAAGAAGTCGTGGGGAATAATGTATTGGTCTCAATTTTTGGTGAAAAGAAATCTCAAGCTATATTTTTATTAACTAAACAAAATATCTCAAGATTAGATGTTGTCAACTATATATCTCACGGAATGGATCAAAATAATTCAAGCCAAGAAACTGAAAAAAATTATGAAGAAGTAAAAAGTGATACCAGTAAAAGCGCGTTATCCATGTATGCGACTAATCTTAATAGTCTTGCTAGTGAAGGAAGTATTGACCCATTGGTTGGCCGTGAAAAAGAAATAGAAAGAACTATTCAAATATTATGTCGGCGAAGAAAAAATAACCCCTTACTTGTGGGTGAAGCAGGGGTTGGTAAAACTGCAATTGCCTATGGTTTAGCAAAATTGATTGTGGAAAATAATGTTCCTAAGATCATGAGTGATGCCGTAATTTTTTCATTAGATATGGGCTTGTTAATAGCAGGTTCCAAATATAGAGGGGATTTTGAAAAACGTTTAAAGTCAGTAGTTAATGAAATTAAAGACAAACCAGACGCCATCCTTTTTATTGATGAAATTCATACTATTATCGGGGCAGGTGCTGTTTCAGGAAGTGTTATGGACGCATCAAATATTCTTAAACCAGCTTTAGCTAATGGAGATATTTGTTGTATAGGCTCAACAACTTATACTGAATACAGAGGCATTTTCGAAAAAGATCGGGCTCTTTCAAGGCGATTCCAAAAGATTGATATTAAGGAGCCAACTAATGAAGAGGCTATAGAGATACTAAATGGTTTGTTACCTCAATTTGAAGATTATCATAATGTTAAATATGATCCAGCATCCATAGATGCTGCGGTTATATTATCTAGCAAATACATCAATGAAAGAAATTTACCTGATAAAGCTATTGATGTGATTGATGAAGCTGGTGCGAATATGAAATTAAATACCGACGTTGATGAAAAACAAAGAATACATGAGGTAGATATCGAGAATATCGTCGCAAAAATGGCCCAAATACCACCTAAGAATGTTTCAACATCCGATAAAGATATAATGAAAACCCTTGAGCGTAATCTAAAGCTTGTGATTTTTGGCCAAGATCCTGCTATCCATATGTTATGCTCGGCTATAAAGTTATCAAGATCTGGCCTCTCAGATGATACAAAACCCATAGGCTCGTTTCTTTTTTCTGGACCAACTGGAGTTGGTAAAACTGAAATTACTCGGCAACTTGCCGAAATCATGGGATTGGAATTAATTCGATTTGATATGTCTGAATATATGGAGAGGCATACAGTCTCTCGTTTGTTAGGTGCCCCCCCTGGATATGTGGGTTATGATCAAGGTGGATTATTGACTGATGCCGTTTCAAAAAACCCTTATTCAATTCTTTTGTTAGATGAGATTGAGAAAGCTCATCCTGATGTTTATAATTTGTTACTTCAAATTATGGATCATGGCACTCTAACTGATAGCAATGGGCGGAAAACTGATTTTAGGAATATCCTAATTGTTATGACTACTAATGCAGGCGCACAAGAAATTAGTCGCGCCTCTATTGGGTTTACAAAGCAAGATCATGCTTCGGAGAGCTTAACAGCAATAAATAAGATTTTTACCCCTGAATTTAGAAATAGACTGGACTCAATAATACAATTCTCTAGCTTAGATCAGTACGCTATTAGCCGAGTAATTGATAAACTAATTGTTGAGCTTGAATTAAAATTAGAACGAAAAAATGTCACCCTAGAAGTTAGTTCAGATGCCAGATCTTGGATTGCAGATAATGGTTATGATTCAAAAATGGGTGCAAGGCCTCTAGCAAGAGTTATTCAGGAGCATATTAATAAACCATTAGCTGATGAATTACTCTTTGGAAAATTAATCACTGGGGGAGCAGTTTATATTGACAAAAAAGCCTCAGGTTTGAAGTTGGTTGTAAAATCTGGAACGAAAAAAAAATCTACTAAGAAAAAGTTAACAAAGAGCAAAGCCAATATAAATAATTAGCAGAATTCTATTTTCCCCTATAGGTAATTCTACCTTTACTCAAATCATATGGCGTTAGCTCTACGGTAACAGTGTCCCCTGTGAGTATGCGAATGTAATGTTTACGCATTTTTCCTGATATATGAGCTGTAACCGTGTGTCCATTTTCAAGTTCAACTCTAAATGTAGTATTTGGAAGAGTTTCTGTAACTACCCCTTCCATTTCAATTGCTTCTTCTTTGGCCAATGTATTCTCTTATTTAGTTTAGGAATAGAGGATTGTGCAGAATTAGTAGTTTTATTGCAATCTTGTTTTTATATGAATTTTTAGTCAATAAACTCACTTAATTTTAATTTTATCGATGGAAAGATACTAAATTTATTATTATCAATGCAAGATTGATCCAATAGTGCTTTAAAATCCTTCCGTAAAATATTAATTGCTCCAAGGCTGGCAAGGTGCTTCGATGGTATTTGACAATCAATTAATGGAAAATTATTGAGTTTAAGTATTTGACATAGTGAAAAGAGTGCAAATTTAGAGCCATTACTAACATTGCTAAACATTGATTCAGCAAAGAAAACCTTATCAACTCCTACACCGTACAAGCCACCGATTAAATTGTCATTTAACCAAACCTCTACCGAGTGACACCAGCCAGCCTTATGAAAATCCATGTAAGCTAAATACATCTCATTATGAATCCAAGTTCCTTCATGATTATTTCTTGGCTTAGCACAATTTTTGATGACATCACTAAAAGCTTTGTTAAATGATATAGAGAAATTGGAATTTCTTATAACTCGATACATTCTTCTTGAGATATGAATATCTCTAGGAAAAATTATACAGCGCGGATTGGGAGACCACCAAATAATATCCTCATCATCATTATACCAAGGAAAAATACCATCTTTATAGGCAGTTAATAAATTCTCATCATTAAGAATACCACCTAGCCCTACGATGCCATGCTCATTCTCCGGAACGATATGATCAAAATAATATGTATTAAAACTCACTAATTTATACCAAGTTAGTTATGCGTTAATTATTATTTGCCCTATAAGGACTATGCTTTTGCACTTCTTGTATGTATCTATCTATGTGCTGACTCTCAGCGTGTAGATGATGCTTGACTGCAGCTGAAAATTCTGGATGCTTCAGGTAATGAGCTGACCAAGTTTTGCTTGGAATAAAACCTCTGCTGATTTTATGCTCTCCACCTGTACCAGGTTCAAAATGATCAATTTTATTTTTTATACAATAATCAATTCCCTGGTAATAACAAGTTTCAAAATGCAACGAATCATAATTATCAGCAGCGCCCCAGTATCTTCCATACAGACCCTTATTACCTACAAAAAAGAGTGATGCACCTATTAATTTAGCATTATGTTCCGCAATTATAACCAAGAGATTGTCTGGAATTTTGAGGCTCAGCTCCATAAAAAAATTAAAATTGAAGTACGGTGATGACCCTTTTTTATAAAATGTCATCGAAATAAGATCATATATCAAACTCCACTTATTTTTATTTATATCGGAGCCTTTTAACCACTTGAAATTTATATTTTGTTCAGCTATTTTTTTTCGCTCTCGTTTTATCTTTTTTCTTTTTCTAGACGTAAATGTGTTTAAAAAATGGTCAAAAGACAGGTAATTATTGTTCTGCCAATGGAATTGACAATCTGTTCTGGTCAAGAAACCACAGGATTCAAGTAATACTGATTCTTCTATTTTTACAAAATGAAAATGCAGTGAAGAGTATGTAGTATTCGTTAATTTTATTGCATAGTGAATTAATTCAGTAGCTGCGGCTTTATCTTCTGCGTCTTTTGTTAATATTTTATTACTAGAGATTGGTGTAAATGGTATGCATGAAATTAATTTAGGGTAATAAGTTAAATTATGATTTTGATATGCTTGTGCCCAAGTGAAATCAAATACATATTCTCCCCATGAGTGATGTTTTTCATAAAGTAGCATGGCAGCTCTAAGTTTTCTTTTTTTGTCAAATAATGCAAGATGTTTTGGTTTCCAGCCTGTCTTAAATGAGGCACAACCAGTCCCTTCAGCTGAATTTAAAAATTCATATGATAGGCATGGATTCTGATATTTTGAAATTTCATCCCAGTCAGATTTTTTAAAGTTGGAGAATTTCTCAAATACTTCAATAGCCACTAAATTATGTTTCAATCAAAAAGTGCATCAAGAAATTTTTCTGCATCTAAAGCACCCATACAGCCAGCACCAGCAGAGGTAATTGCTTGACGATATATCTGGTCAGATACATCGCCAACAGCGAATACACCTGGAATACTTGTTGCCGTTGCATCACCTGTTAGTCCAGATTTGATAGTTATGTAGTTATTTTTCATAGCGAGTTGATCACTAAAGAGATTGGTATTGGGCTTATGACCAATGGCAATAAATATTCCTGCTAAATCAACGGTACTAATTTTAGTATCGAGTGTTGATTTTATTTTTAGGCCATTAACTCCTTGATCATCTCCCAGTACCTCTTCTACGACATGGTCCCAATGAACTTTAATTTTTCCTTCTGATTGTTTTTTAAATATTTGATCTTGTAATATTTTTTCTGCCCTAAGCGCATCTCTTCGGTGCACTAGATGCACTTCACTAGCTATATTACTGAGATATAGAGCCTCTTCAGCAGCAGTATTACCGCCTCCAATAACTGCTACTATTTTATCTCTATAAAAGAAACCATCACAGGTAGCGCATGCAGAAACTCCCTTACCCTTAAATTTTTCTTCAGAGGGGAGACCAAGGTACATTGCAGTCGCTCCTGTAGCTATAATTAATGCATCACACGTGTATGTCATTCTGTCTCCCTCTAAAGTAAATGGTCGTGATGACAGTGCTGCTGAATATATGTGATCATTAATGACTTTGGTGTTAAATCTTTCAGCATGTTTGAGCATTCTATCCATTAATTCAGGACCTTGAAGTCCTTCAACATCACCAGGCCAGTTATCAACATCAGTTGTAGTCATAAGCTGACCACCTTGTTCTACACCTGTTATTATGGCTGGATCTAGATTAGCACGAGCTGCATAAACAGCTGCAGAATATCCAGCTGGACCAGAGCCTAATATTAGAAGTCGGTGGTGTTGTTGTTCTTTCATTATTTTACCTTCTAGTTGAGGCTTTAAAAAGCTATTAAAGAATTAGCAAATTATAAACATAGTTTACTAATTTTACCTATGTTTAAATATGTATTTTAGAAGGTATAAATTTTAGTTATAAATAGCATAAAAGTGATAAGCTATTAATTTACAAATAAACCTTTATTTCCAATTTAAATATACGGAAAGATGCCAAAATCGAAAAATATAGATTTCTCAGAGAAGGTTAAACGTAGCATACGAGAGTCTGCTTTATGGGTATTAGGTGCTCTTGCATTTATTCTATGTTTGGCCTTAATTACCTATCATGTTGATGATCCAGGTATTGCTCAAATTAATAATACACAGGATGTACATAATGCAATTGGTCGAGTTGGTGCTTTTGTAGCAGATTTGTTGTTTAATTTATTTGGAGTTTCAGCTTACTTATTTGTTGCTATGATTTTTTACTATGGATGGTTGGTTTATCTAAATACTCGCAATACTGAACAAACCGCAAATGCAGATTTTTTTTTAAAGATTTGTGGATTTATTTTACTCCTTATTTCGAGCTCAGCTATAGCAACCTTGCATTTTTCAGCGGAGGGTTTTAATGAGTCAGCGGGTGGAATTTTAGGACAATTGGTTGGAAATAATCTTGCTTCAGTTATGAAGTTACTGGGAGCGAGTACTTTATTATTCTTTATGTGGTTGGCGTCTATCTCACTATTTATGAGTATTTCTTGGTTTAAGATTATGGATGAAGTGGGTAAGTATACTCTGCTCATATGGGAACAACTCATACTCAAGAGTCGTCAGCTTAAGGATCATCATGTAGATAGACGTATTCAGGCAGAGCGACAGTCTGTCATTAAGGCAGAAAAGAGACGTATTGCAAAAAAAGCGCCACCAAAAATTGAACCAGTTGTCCCTCAACTTGAAACAAGCGGTCGTGCTGAAAAAGAGCGCCAAGCAACATTATTCGAACCAGCAACAGAAGGTGAACTTCCCTCATTATCTTTACTTGATGATCCACCACCTCAAAAGAGAGGTTTTTCAGAAGAATCACTAGAGGCTATGTCTAGGTTAGTAGAGCTTAAATTAAAAGATTTTGGTATTGAAGTAGAGGTAGTTTCAGTTTCTCCTGGCCCTATTATTACTCGTTTTGAATTAGACCCAGCGCCTGGTATTAAAGTAAATAAAATATCCATCCTTTCGAAAGATTTAGCTAGGTCTCTTTCAGTAGTGAGCGTTAGAATAGTTGAAGTGATCCCAGGCAAGTCATTTATAGGGCTTGAAATACCAAATGAGAATAGAGAGTTAGTTACATTAGGGGAGATACTTAAATCAAAAGTCTATGATGATATGTCTTCGCCTCTGACCCTTGCATTAGGAAAGGATATTGGAGGCAGTTCAGTAGTTGCTGATTTAGCTAAAATGCCACATTTATTAATTGCTGGAACGACAGGCTCAGGAAAATCAGTGGCGATTAACGCCATGATTCTCAGTCTTCTTTATAAAGCAACTGCTGAGCATGTCAGATTAATAATGGTAGATCCAAAAATGTTAGAATTATCGGTGTATGAGGGGATACCTCATTTATTAACACCGGTTGTCACAGATATGAAAGAAGCTGCTAATGCCCTTCGTTGGTGTGTAGCGGAAATGGATAGAAGATATCGATTGATGGCGGCATTAGGTGTCAGGAATATCGGTGGTTATAATCGTAAAGTTAAGGATGCTATTGATGCGGGAAAACCTATTCCAGATCCATTATATAAGCCGCCAGAATTTGAGGAAGATGATGGAATTCCGAATCATCCATCATTATCAACTTTACCTTTTATCGTTATTATTATCGATGAATTAGCTGATATGATGATGATTGTAGGTAAAAAAACAGAAGAACTCATTGCTCGACTAGCGCAGAAAGCTAGAGCCTCAGGAATTCATATGCTCTTAGCTACGCAAAGACCATCTGTAGATGTAATTACTGGACTAATAAAAGCAAATGTTCCAAGTAGGATTGCATTTCAAGTGTCCGCTAAAGTTGATTCAAGGACAATTTTGGATCAAATGGGTGCTGAGACATTACTTGGCCATGGAGATATGCTTTATTTGCCACCTGGAACATCATTACCTACAAGAGTGCATGGAGCTTTTGTAGCTGACAATGAAGTTCATGCTGTAGTTGATAAACTAAAAAATGCGGGTAAGCCACAATATATTGATGAAATATTAGAAGCTAATGAATCATCAATCAGTACTGCGAGTGAAGACTCTGATGCAGAGAAAGATGTTCTTTATGATCAGGCTGTTCAGGTTGTTATTGAAACGAAAAAAGCGTCAATCTCTGGGGTGCAGAGAAGACTAAAAATAGGCTATAACAGAGCTGCCAGAATGGTTGAGGCAATGGAGGCAGCGGGTTTGGTTGGACCACTAGAGTCTAATGGAAGCCGTGAAATCTTAATTAATTCATCAACTGAAGAATAAAATAAAACCTATTATATGATTAAACAATCAATCTTACTTACAGTCGCTTGCTTGAGTTTCGCTTTTGTGGATGCAAATGAGAGTAATCTTGATAAAGCCAGACTGCTAATTACTTCATTTTTTGAAAAACCAAAAACATTACAGGCTAATTTCATTCAACATATTCTTGATGAAAATAACAGGATCATTGAGTCAATGAATGGGAAATTTTATGTTGACAAGCCACAAAAAGTTCGCTGGGAGTATCTAGAGCCCTACGAACAGATTTTTCTAGCAGATGGAATTAATTTTATTTCCTATGATATTGATTTAAAGCAAGTTATTATCAAATCTCAAAAACAGATATTCAATCAATCTCAGGTAATTTTATTTTTAAATGATGATGAATTATTGGAATATTATAAAATTGAAAAAATATCTCAAAAGGCGGATATTTTCTGGATAACACTCAAATCTATTGAAGATAATCAATCAAATAATCAATTTCTTCTTGGCTTTAGTGAAGGACTTTTGGTTCAGATATTATTAGTTGATACTATTGGGCAAACTATTAATATCAATTTTAAAGACATAAAAATTAATGAGCCAATCCCTGCATCTCTATTCACTCTTGAGATACCTAGTGGTACTGATGTCATTGGACAATCTATGCCTGTTAATTGAGCCATGCGCAAATTAAAGTATAAATTATTTTGGTTAATTTTAAATGCTTTGATTTTTATATCGTTAACATCATTATTAGTTTTTCCACCAGAATGGTTTTTTGGCCCTGATATTGGTTTGCCAGAACTTCTTTCTGATAAAGTTGTTCATATTCTTGTTTTTACAATACTGACAATTTGGGTGTGTGGTCAGATTGTGTCTTTTATTAAAGTCCTGTTATATATTTCTTTTTACGGCATCATTATTGAATGTATTCAATATTTTTCACCTTATCGCACTTATGAGTTACTTGATATTATAGCTAATGAAATTGGTATCATTTTGGGTTTTGTAATTTCTTATATAGTGACAAAAAACTGGATAATTAAAGCTGAGGATTTAATTTCTAATTTGTGTGATAAGAAACACGAGACAAGAAATGAGTGATATGTTTATTGGTAAAGACAATCAAAATACTCGCAATGCCAATTTCATACCGCTAGCTGAGAGACTTCGTCCATCTGATATCGAGAAGTTCCATGGGCAAGAGCATTTGACTGATATTGGTAAGCCAATTCGAACTGCTATTGATGAAAATAAAATTCATTCTATGATTCTATGGGGACCCCCAGGAACAGGCAAGACAACTTTAGCAAAATTAATCTCATCATCATTACAAGCTAATCTTATTTCATTATCTGCAGTAATGGCAGGTGTAGCGGATATTCGTAGTGCAGTGAAAAATGCTCAAAATGAAAGGATTGCCTCTGGAATGACAACGGTTGTTTTTTTAGATGAAATTCACAGATTTAATAAATCCCAACAGGATGCATTTTTACCGTATCTTGAAGATGGGACCATTACATTAATTGGCGCCACTACAGAGAATCCATCTTTTCAATTGAATAATGCACTTTTATCAAGACTGAGTGTTTATATATTTAATAAGCTAGATGAGTTGTCTTTAAAGAAAATAATAAATAATGCGTTAACTAAAGATTTTGGTGAAAATAAGAATAAATTTACAATAGATGAAAATTCACTTGATATGATTACTGCAGCAGCTGATGGAGATGCGCGTTATGCCTTGAATATTATCGAGCTAGTTATTACTTATATAATGACATTTGAAATTACGCCAAAGGAGATAAAATGTGAATATGTAAAAAAGATCATAGGAGCAAAGGTTAGGAACTTTGATAATAAGGGTGAGTATTTTTATGATCAAATCTCTGCTTTACATAAATCAATTCGTGGTTCTGATCCAGACGCAGCATTATACTGGCTAATGAGGATGATTGATGGTGGTTGCGATGTATTGTATCTAGCCAGAAGATTAATAAGAGTAGCCTCAGAGGATATTGGAAATGCCGACCCAAGAGCATTACGAATTTCACTAGATGCTTGGGAATGTTGGGAAAGATTAGGAAGCCCTGAAGGCGAACTGGCAATTGCTCAGGCCACAATCTATTTGGCATGTGCGCCTAAAAGTAATGCAGTATATAAAGCAGTGAAAACAGCAATGAGTGATGTTCAATCATTGGGTTCTATGCCCGTTCCTAAGAAATTGAGGAATGCACCCTCAAAACTAATGAAAGAAATAGGGTATGGTGAAAATTATCGGTATGCTCATGATGAAAAAGATGGTATTGCTTATGGAGAAAAATATTTTCCTAACGACATGGAGCCAAGGAAGTATTATCATCCTGTAGATCGAGGTTTGGAAATTAAAATAAAAGATAAACTAATGAGAATTAAGGAGATCGCTCAGGGAAATTCCTAATATTTCACTGAATAGCAAGTAATATGATAGATCCAAAAATATTAAGAAAATCAACTGGAGCAATTGCAAAAATGCTCTCAAGACGTGGCTTTGAATTTGATGCAGATAGTTACAATAATCTGGAAATGCAAAGAAAATCTCTTCAAGTGAAAAATGAAGAGCTTAAGAGTCAGAGGAATATAAATTCTAGAAATAT
>MDTG01047276.1_pt1 | contig 25625 bp, 23 predicted proteins | sample 811421 | NCBI WGS metagenome assembly MDTG01 (sample SAMN05326645, study PRJNA326480) | marine metagenome | isolation source: seawater | place: Pacific Ocean: South East | collected 2011 | reverse complement strand
GTTTCCGTCGTCCACATTCTGTCCGCTCCCATTTCCTCTGGCGCGGCATAGAATCACAACGGATTCACCGGATTCAATAACCTTCCGGACGGGCTCTTAAGACCGGATTGAGCGATGTAGAGCAGGAAGTTACGGAAGCGTTGTTCAATGCTGCCTTCCTTGCCCTGGGTAGCCAATACATGCGCCATGATCAACTCGATAACGAACGATTTGAGCGGCCTGATCTCCGCGTAGTTGCGCCATTTCTTGGCCATGCGAACCAGTGTGCGGAAATCGCCGTCCTGGTTCTTCCGGTCGCGCACAAACTGGATTTGGCATGGCGCGCAGGTCTGGATTTTCGGGCCGCCGTGAATGTCAAACTGCCAGCCATACCCCGGCCGGGCCTCGTCCTCGATCACCGGCACGATATCGACGCTCAATCCCGTGCCCACGAACGTCACGGTTGCGGCCTTGCGCTGGATCTCGAAATCCTCCACCGACTTGTTCGGGTATATCTTGATGAGCAAATCGTAAATCGTCGCGCTCAGACTACCGAGTGTTTCTGCTCTCGCGTCGCGGCCGGCAATGTAAAATACCACATCGACATCGACGGGATCGTAGGTCGTCTTGCGGAGGATCGTGAATTTCGCGAAGGATCCGGCCTTCACGACTTTAGTGATCTTGATCTCCTTCTTATCCCTGACGCGCTTCCGTAGTTCGTCGATCAATCGATCGACCTGTGCGTGATATTCCTTGCGCTTGTCTGCAGGCAGACGAAGCACGTTGCTGTCATAGTAGCGAAGCTCGGTATTCGTGAGAGTCATGGGTGCTCCTGCCGGCCTGACGGGATCGATACGATCGGGACAGGCCGGCCCCGCATCGACGCGAAACGGTTTACAAACGTGCCAAATGCACGACAACTTTATTCCAGATGGTCGCTCATTATCTGCGTTTCAAGAGGTTGCGGTTTACAAACACGGACCAAAATCCTAAATTGGAAACCAGATAATGCTAGGAGGCCGCCGTGATCGGAAACAAACTCAGGGTCGCTCGGTCGGCGTCGGGCCTCTCGCTGCGCGCGCTCGCAGATGCGATGGACGGGGTGGTGTCGGCCCAGGCAATCGGTAAATACGAGCGCAACGAGGACATGCCAAGTTCCCGCGTCCTGATCGCGCTCGCGAAGGCCCTTCACGTCTCCGAAGAGTATCTCCTGAGCGAGGAAGAAATTTCGCTTGAAGGCGTGGATTTCCGCAAAAGAGTGGGAACGTCGTCAAGGGAAGCAGCCGCACTGGAGGCTCGCGCGATTCATATGTTGGAGCGCTACCTCTCCGTCGAGGATCTTCTCCACATGCGAAGCGTAGAATGGGAGCAACCGCGCAGCGCGCCACATCCGGTCGCCGATGTCCGCGATGCGGAAGATGCTGCCCGCTCGGTTCGCGAAGACTGGGGGCTTGGCAACGATCCGATCCCCCTGCTCGCGGAGCTTCTCGAGGAGCGCGGGATCAAAGTCCTCTCGCTGGATCTGGACAATGTCGATGGTCTCGCTGCCAAGGTGAGGCGCAAGGAGCGCGATGCTGCGCGTGTCATCGTCATCAAGCGGAGTACGTGGTCCGAGCGCAAAAGGTTCAACCTGGCGCACGAACTCGGCCATATGGTCATCGCTCCCTCGGAAGGGGTTGATGAAGAGAAGGCCGCACATCGGTTCGCCGGCGCCTTCCTGATGCCGGCCGATGTTCTGCGCGCCGAAATCGGCGCACATCGGTCGTCGATCAGCATCGGCGAACTGGTCGCCATGAAAAAGCGCTTCGGTGTGAGCGTGCAGGCGTTGGCTTATCGGTGTAAGGATCTTGGCATTATTAGTCAGCCGGCATGTGCGCGCCTGTTCAAGATATTCGCCGAACGCGGATGGCGCACGGCACCCTATGAGGAGCCGGAAAGCATGCCTCCTGAAGTTGAGGAGCCCCGGCGTTTCGAGCGCCTTTGCTATCGGGCACTAGCAGAAGGGATCATTGGCGAATCGCGGGCTGCCGAACTTCTTGGCATTTCCGTGCGGGAACTCGACAAGCGACTGGATCAGGTGGCGGTTTAATCTGTGCCCATTCTCGTCTCGGACACATCCGTCGTGATTGACCTAGAAAGAGCGTCCCTGCTTGAGGAGATGTTCCTTCTGCCATACGAGTTCGCGGTGCCTGACCTGCTGTATGACAGAGAGCTTGCCGGTCCCCTCGGCGAGCGCCTGGTCCGCCTTGGCTTGCGGATAGAAGAACTCACCCCCGTCGAGCTGCGGCGCGCGACCATTATCAACCGTCAATACCGTCGGCTCTCTGTTCCCGATACCTTCGCATTCGCCATCGCCGAGTCAAGGGAATGGGGACTATTAACCGGCGACGGCACACTCCGTGAACTGGCTGTTGCCGAGCATCTCGATATGCACGGCGTACTATGGATGTTCGACCAACTTGCGGACGGCAATCATGTGGGCTTCGAACGCTTGCACGGTGGCTTGAGCACCCTGTTCGCGCACCCCAGATGCCGGCTACCTGCAACCGAGGTGCGACGGCGGCTGATGCGCTTCGCTGGGGGCTAGGAGGCTCTCCAGGAAAAAGAGTGGACGGCGTCAGCTAGCCATGATTCCCTACGGCATGAATAAGAATTTCTGCTACTGGAACGGGGATCAAGGTTAGCTGCTACCGTCGTCGCTGCATCCTAGCAGGAAAGCGGCTCCTATTCATCACATAGCTAGAGGACAATTTAAATGCATATAAATAGTGATATGCAGCGTCACATTGGTGAACTATTCGTTTTCACAAAGAAGGTCGCCACGGAGATCCGGATGCATAGTGCCTATGCCGATATTCACTGGATAACTTGGCAAAACCAACCTCACCGATCCTACGACGTAATGTGGTTGTCTGATATTATTTTAGATCTTCACAGCTTGGGAGAACATTTAATAAATGATGATGTGGGCGGAGTCATGCAATCATGTGAAATACTGATTAGCATGTACGAAAGTTATCTAAGTCCGCATCGTCACTATGGACTTAAGAGTCAACCCAAAGAAACCCTAGACCGGTATACAAACAAATTTCACCTGGAAGACTGCATAAACACATTGCGCGCGATACACCGTATTGCTTCAGCACAAGTTCATGAAAAGGCTATGCGGTCAGCGAACGAACACGATGCGGACGACCGAAGCCTGCCGGGTTCCTGAGCAGCCTAGGCTGAGATACTCGAACGACCAGACGGGTCAATAATTGCCGCCGAACGAACAGCTGATTCCACCTGCAAAGCCCAACAGCCGATGGGCCACAGTCAATTGACAGGTCGCCAATAGCGGGCCCAGCCGATGCGAGGCCTTGCTCGGACGCTTATTGAGGCCGGCTCTGACGCCGATACTCCCACGGCATCGTGAACCGCCCAGCCCAAAGCCCACGACCAGCCGCCTGCGCCGAGGCTTGATCGGCCACATAGTCTCGGCTGTAGTTCACATAGGCCACCGCCATCCCGTCAGCGACCATGCGCCTGTTGATGTCGTAGCCATTGACCAGGCACCGGCCGACCACTCTGCCATAGCGGTCTTGATCCAAGACATCACAGACCACCGTCTGCCCACTAACGAGTGAGCGCAGCCACTGCGTGGCCTCACGCCCGCAGGCCCATCGCCGCTGCATCTCATCCAAACAGGATTGCTTAGTTTCAGGCGCATCTATCCCGTACAGACGGATCCGTGTGCCATCTACGCTGAGCGTGTCACCGTCAATCACACGTGCACTGCCCGTGATCTGTTCTGCTGCGGCGCAGCCTGACCACGGCACCATCAACAGACACAACAAGCTGAACCGGACCCAGGGGCGGACCATCTGCCTCAAGAAAAAAGAGGGGTAGCTCACGCGCCACCCCCCTTTACCCCAATGTCCTCGCGGCCGAGCTGCGGCTCGCGTCTGACTGTCACATCCTCTGCCGGCGGTGGATCCGAGCGATGCTCACCATGGCGCTTCCTGAACGCTCGACCAATCGAACGCCCCAGGAGGCGATAGAGGTCGATCGTCATCTGCGCCTGACCAACAACGCCCAGAATTATGGCAACAGGCGCGCTCACAATGGCGAACACGATCAGCGCCGTGAATCCGTACAGCATCACGATGCCGAAGACGTCTGCAAACCCCCGAATAATGAAGGCAAGCACTCTTGCGCATAACACAATAACTGGTACCAAGATTTCATGCCAAATGTACTCCATTTACCTCACTCCTTTTTCGCGAGATCGTCAGCACCCTTCTCTATTTCATTACTTGTATCGTGAAGTATATTCGTCGCGCGGCCCATCACTCGCGCCCCTACGGTCGAATCGCCGATCATGCCCCGACCACCTTCTTGATATAGATTAGCAGCTTCTCTCTGTTGGGCAAAACTACCGGTTGTCGGTGATGTGCCGCTCTCGGCCTCCATCCTTCGCCGTGCGTCGTCGGCGAAGCGTTCGTCCATCCGCGGCATGTCTGGGCTGTTTCCAGACGTGTAAGCATCTGCTGCTTCTGCCACCTGGTCGGGTCGAAGCGTACCAGCTCCAGCCAGCCCGCCATACCGTGACTCCGTTGCACCTCGGATCCTATCCGCTTCGGAATGGATCGCACCGAATTGCGGCGCATCGGGCGCCGGACTATCCAGCGTAGGCCGCGCACCCATCCCAACCCCAGGCAGCGCCTGACCTATCACGCCACTCAGTGCGGTGACTGCGTTCGCCTGGACGTCCGTGCTCAAAGAGGCCCGGCCGAGGTTCTGGAGGTACAGGAGCTTGGCAGCCGTTTCCGCCTGCGCGTCGCTCATACTGCCGCGCAGGTTCGGATTCCTGACCAGGTCGCGCGCCACATCGTCCAGCGCCGGCTGTGCAGGATCACCGATCGCGACGACCGCTCGATCGAGCGCTTGGCGTGCCTCGGGCGCATTCAGGACTTTGCCGGCGAGGTCCGCCACATCCATGCGCTTACCGCTGCTGAAGGTAGACGAGAAGGCCTCCGCGCGCTGCAACGCCTCACTGCGCTCGCGCATCTCGCTGGCAGACTGGCTAACAGCTTCCTGGTGCGATGCGCCAAAGGTACTGGTCAGCTGCTGGCCCGCGCTCGAGTTCAGATCATAGGCCATTGCTTCCCCGAGCTGGACATTCTCTCCGCTAGACAATGCCCGGCTCGCCTCGTCGGCGAGCGTGTTCGCAACAGTGCTGCCGATCTTATCCGTATTTTGTGCCGCAACACTCCCCGACACGCTGAGAATATTCATTGCTGCCAAAGCGCGTTTACCTTCTTCCGTCTGGAAGAAGGCTTCCGACTTCCCTCGTGATGCCACACCGGCGGCCAATTTTGTGAGTAGTCCTGTGCCGGCGTTCGCAGCGATAGTCGCAGCTGTGGCGTCGTTGATCGCCTTCTCGTCGGTGATGCCACGACTTTCCGCGATACGCTCCACTTGGCTCCGCACTGTCTGCCAAGTACGACTCGAATCGCTCATGAAGGTGTTGCCATAGGCGCGCGTGAAGCCGCTGCTGTCAGCCACGGATCTCGAATCAGACATCGCATGCTGCAGTGACGTCGCCAGGCCCTGGCTCGCGCGGAGAGCCTCCTGTTCCTGCACAGCTGTCGAACGAGACGCAGCGTAGCCAACCTCGATCTCCGGCATCGCCGAGCCCACATTCGTGCGCGAGACCACGCCGAAGGCGTTCTGCGTGAAGGGCGTCTCGGAGGCTACCATCGGCGTGCCGGCGGTCAGTGCAGGTGCCGAACGCTGCTCGTCATAGTGATCCGCCGACTGCATACGGCCCGCCAGGGCAGACGTCGCGATCGCACCACCGGTGACCAGGGTCAGTGCGAGCATGGGCGTTGCCGCCATCAGCATGTCGGTGACTGCCATTTGATCTGCCAGACGCCCTTCAAACTGCATCACCCCCAGCAGTGACGTCAGCGGAAGCAGCTCCACATCCTCAAGACCACTGATCACGCCTCCCATCGCGTTGGCTGAATACAGCCGAATAATGGCGATCGTCGGATACCAGAGGTTAATCCAAAGATAGAGAATAAAGTACTTAGGCAACAGTCTCTGGCCACTCGGTCCAAGTGCGAGCAAAAATGGCACGAAAAGAGTTGCTGCGAACGCGAACATCTCGACGAACGTGATAATAAAATCCATCGAGTTCGTAAACATACTTCGCTCAGCTGCCCACTGGGCATTTCTCTGGCGGATCGCATCTCGAATGGCTTCTGCCTCGGTAAAATGCATCTCCTGCATGTACCGTTGAGCGGCACCTTCGTGATAGACGTTGGCGAGAAGCGTCGCGAGAACAAATGAATCAGGATCGATGTCCCGTGCGAAACCCAGCCTCGTGAAGCTCTGCAGGGCCGCCGCCACGAGTGCCTGTGCTTCAGGACCTGCCCCAGTGCTACTGAAGCCAAGCAACGGAGCCAAGCGCTGCTCATAGTACGCCGGAAGGAACTCCGTGCGGGTGAATGTCGCCAGCTCCTGCCAAGCGTCTCGACACGACATGATCGCGGCCCCTCCTGTGGCCGCGTCTGTGCCATACATGACGTGGTCGAAGCGCAGCGCCTCCAGCGGATCTGCCATGCTTTGCAGGTTCGTCAGCGATCGAGCACCACTGCCATCATCGCTCACCGCCCGCGTTATCATGGACGTTGTGCAATCCTGGACATAGCGCGTCCACCCATCCCAGAACGAGAGCCCCGGCACAGGCTCGTTGGATGCGCCAAGCGCCGCGCGACCATAAGACGTGAGCGCGACGGTCCGGAGAACGGCCATTGGGTTATCGACCTCTCCATCGGTAATCCCTGGTACCCCAAAAGCCGTCTCAAGCTCCCTGGTCAGATAAAGGCCCACCGCACTCATGATCGCACCGGTGGCTGCTACACCAACCGGAACATTCGCAACCTGTCGCACCTCACCTGTACGAACGCTTTCGAGGGTGATCGTCGTCGTCGGTGCGAACGCGACCATATACAAGATGAAACCGGCGAATAGTCCCCACAATGGACGACCGACATCCATGCTCGCCACGGCTTGCCAGCCCGCGAAGATCAGGCCAACAAGAAAGCCTACCGCGACAACACCCCTCATCGTCCCGCTGGTGAACACCATCGCAAGAGCGTTGAACACGTCAGCAAGAGACCCAACATCACCGAGTACTATGATGTCAAAACCCATGACATGAGCCCCTTATTGACGGCCATAATTGGAGAGGCTCAGAGTTGGCACCGCTTCATACTGAGATATTAGCCTCAACTTATCAATTTGTGCGTAGAATGGCCCCAGCTGTGTGGAACGTTGTGTATACTCTGCATTAAGACGATTTTCAGCGGCGTTCAGAACTTGGCGCGCTTGTTCTGCATCGGCGCCCGTCACACTGGCCAATGCGACTCTGGCAGCCCTCAGATTGCCACTGAGCACCGAGAATGCCAGCTCGTTCGCCAAGACGGGCATCGCTCGTGCAACAATATCATCAATGGTCGCCGATGGACGTTTGGTTGCTTGAACCAGTAGCCCTGATAGTGCGCCATCAAGCCCCGCCCAAACGGCTACGTCTTCATCACGGGGACGGTAATTGTATCTGTAAGCCCCCAAATACCCAGTACCTTCTGAATAGCTGCCAAGAGCGGTTGCAACAATTTCGTTGAAGCCTCGGAGGCGCACTTCTGTTTTGCCACTCATCGTGAGGCAGCCGTTTTCACTCCGATCTCCATCACAGGTCTGGATGGAAAATGTTCCTCCATACGCGAGATCGGCAAGTGTAATACCACCCCCATCAATGATTGTAATATCCTGCTTGGAGGATCCATCGCCCGCATCGGATGGTGGTCCGACAATAACGGTGCCCGTCACATTCAGAATCGCCATAAGAAGATCGTCACCACCATAGGTGTACCACGATCCAACATTTGCCTTCTTCAGGGCACGCCACACGACATTTCCCTGGATGCGTTCTGCTGCTTTCTGTGGGGCCGCCTCCACCGCCTTCTGTGCCGGTGCCTTACCATCGGCCTGCGTCCATCCCTGGAAAAAATCCGACACGCCACCTTCGATGGTCGCCACGATGCCTGCCTCGGACGCCTTCTGCGACGTTACGGCCGAGACGGCATCGTTAACGATTCCCTTCGCGAGCTGGCAGCTGTTGGCAAAATGTTGGTTCAGTTCCTGCAATTTCTTCTGCAGTGTCTCGAAAATCGCGAGACACTGCGGACAGGCCGCACCGAGTGCCAGGTTGAAGGCATAGCCTTGCGCATTCGCAGCCACACTACGAGCCAGCTGCACGAACTGCTCCCCGTTGATGAACGAGAAGCTGCCTGCGTAGAGGTCGATACCGCCACAGCCCGCCCTGAAGCTGGGCGGGCTGAATGTCACAAGCTGTTCATTCATGATCCTGTTGCGGACAGCAACCTGTCCGCCGAAGACCCCCCCTCGCCGGGCTGTATCCACCACTGCCGGTGGCGTCACATTGCCGAGCTGGCCGAAAAGCCCGTCCATCTCCTGCTGAAGGCCGGCCTGGGCCGGCACACCGGCGGCCATGCAGATAGCCACGACCACAACCCCACCCCAGCGCATCACTCGTCGCTCCACTGAGAAATTGCTGCAACGACGGCATCCACATCATCAGGCTCTCCAAGAGCCTCCAGCTGAGCAGCCATTGTCGTCATGTCGACGGGCAATGCCGGCCGAACCGCACGCGCGGACACGACCTCCTGCTGTGTCAGCAACCCCAACTCACCGCCGGCCTCGATCAGGCGCATCTGGAGCACGTCTTGAGCCACAGGCCCATGGGAGATAACTGAGATCCCCCCATAGCGGCTGGCAAACAACGTCGTGGGCGCCACCTCGACACCGAGCGCGCGCGCCTGGCCCCCATCGCGAACCGACAGAACACCCCAGTCCGGCACATCGTCGGTCAAACTGATCGCTCTGATACCGATACCAATGCGCGCCTGAAAACTCTTCAGAATGCCCAGCTGCTGAACGCATGGGCGGCACGCAGCCCCCTCGTGGAACATCCACAACTCGCCCTCATCAGCGAGCTTCACACTCAGGGCATCCCTAGCGACCGCTGCGTCGATATCCATCGAACTCGAGAAGGCCGGCATGGTCGGCCGACGCACGTTCTCGTCCAGGCGCGGATCCTCCTGGACCACCTTCGCTGTCGCCAGCGCAAAATGCTCGGCTCGATCGAGCATCAGGCGCGTCAGATATCTCTCCGCACGAACGTTCTCAGGTGTCGGATCGTCAATCGCCCGATCGCGCACCTTCGGGTAAAACTCGCGCAGCCAAGCGGTCGAGAATGCCGGCGGCCCCGCAGCCTTGGCCGGTTCCTCAGCCTGGTTGGTGACCAGGGGCGGCTCAGGCTCGGGCACCACAAGAATCGGTTCCTCCTCCTCCACCACGGGTGGTTCGAGATAGAAGAACCAGCCACGTCGCGCGGCGTAATCGCTGGCCCACGCTGACGGAACGGCAGCGGTCAGGCTCAGCCCGACCGCTGCCAGAAAAGACCGATGTCCTCGACTCAAGCAGGTCATCGGCCTCACCTACCCCTGGTTCTGGTGGCGCTCACGACGTTGCTCGCAACGCCGGCGTCATCAAGGGCGTAGACCTCGATGAGATCGGCCGTCGTGGTATCCGTCACGGACAGCAGTGGCCCGCCTCTGCGCTCAACACCGTCAAGCAGCCACCTATAGCCAGCGATATAGCCATCCTCGTCTGTACACTCGGCTCGGTAAATCACCGCGCGTGAGGCCTCGACCGCATTCAGCGTGCAAACCGGTGCCTGGTTCGGCGGCACCGATACTTCCACCGCCTTGGTGACGGTCCAGCCATATCGGGTTGTCGCCACCACCTCGACAGCCGTAACGCCCGCATCGAGCGTCACGGTAGCATAGCTCCCACGGTCATCAACGGTCGAACCGTTGATCGCAAAAGAGTAATCCTCAACGCGGTCTCGGGGATGCCCGCCGGCGACCTTCGGTTTGATAAGCACCTCATAGGGTGCCCTGAAATACTTCGTCATCGGACGCAGCTCGATATCGAGTGCGATCTCCGGCGGCCTTTCAGCGATGATGACGGTTTCAAGCTCAGCGCGATTGCCGCGCGCGTCCGTCGCCACCACCTTGATCGGATACGTGCCAGCAGCCGGAATCTCGATCATCTGCTGTGTCGAATACGCACGCACCACACGCACCCCCGGCGGCAACTCCCACTGTGTCTGGAAATCGTCGAGCGTCCGAACGGACTTGCTACTGACGACGCTTACTGTGACGGTTGAGGGTGCATACGGTACACGTTGCTGCACACGCAGGGAGAGGTCGGGCCACACATACTGCCAGACGCGAATTTGACGGCTCATCCTGGTCTCTGTCCCAGGCTTCCCGTCGATCCAAGCGGTATAGGTCACGACCGGCGTGGTCGCCAGATCCGCTACCGACGGCGTCCAGCTGGCTTCCAGGCCGTCTACGACGGTCCCGTCAGGCAGGGTGAACTGCCCCCGCAACCGGTCCCGAAACTCGGCATAGGCCACTGACAAAGTGGCCTTAAGGGTATAGGCACGCCCCGCCTCGGGATAACTGGGCACAGACAGTCGAACACGGGGACCGGTCACCCGCAGGAAGGACAGCGAATGCGACCGGCGCTTCCAGGCAAGGTCATCCGCGGTCCCCGCATCTCCGCTCCTGGCTTCCATGAGCACGTTCAGACGGGTGGCTTCTTCGCGGGTGATCTCGATTGAGGCCCCATCGATCCAACTCTTGCCTCTATCGAGGCTCCAGCGGACCTGAACGTCCGTGGCGGCGCCATCCTTCATGGATGGCTTCAGCGTGACCGACTCGCCGGCAAAGACCCGCGAGGGTCCATCCACCTCGATATCGAGAGCCGGATAGGCATGCACCGCCACATACTCAGTCGAGGTCGCCACCCCCGACCAACGGTTGGTAATCCTGGCTCTGACGAAGTAATCGCCGGCATCGAACCTGCGGCTCAGCCGACGGCCCTTCGCGTTCGGGATAAGCTCCCAGGCCTGCCCACCATCCGTCGACACTTCCCACGACACATCCCCGGCCGCTCGCGCCATATCCGCCGACACGGACAGACTGAATGCCGCGGACAGCGGCGCTTCGCCAGAGAGGTTCCGTCCTTCCACGGCCCCATCGACCGGGGATCCGTTCACAATGGCGACGGAAATGCCCCGAGTACTCATCACTCTGGCAGTCGGCAGTCCATCCGGCACGATCAGCTCCGCCTCGGCCCCGACACGCAATGTGCTTGTCGACACCGTGGCCAGATCAAGCGCAAAAGCCGCCTCAGCACCGCCAGCCACTTCGACATAATCTGTCAGCGGCACCGATTCGGTGCGCGAGACCACGTTGACCAAGCGGATCCGCCAGTTGCCCAGATAATCCGGGGAGACCACGTCCCTATTGCGGGAATCGCGCATGAAGACACGCACGGGCAGCGGTTCGGTGTCGACAGCATTGCCCGATTGGACCTCAATTTCCGGCGCCACCGTTTCCGGCGGCACTGCGAAAGTTTCGATGTCCAGGGTCGTTTCCATTTCCGGCAGCGCCGCATAGCGCGCTTTGGCCTTAATCAAGGCACGCTCCAGAAGCGGAGCGGCCCGTGCATTCAGGCGGCTGCGAGCGACTGTCTCTCGCCATTCAGTGCCTGCCGCTGTGGTAGTGTCCGTCGCACCGTCCGGATAGGTGACATCGACCACCAGATCACCAGCTGGCACAGTGGCAATCAAATCGCCGACATACCCACCTTGCGCCGGCACGGTCTGCGGCCCGCTCACGACATCGCCGCGACGCTCGAGCGTCAGCTCGGGCGCAGGCGGGTTCTGGACCATGATGCTGGCCGCCTGATCGGCGATCAACGTCTCGGCCCCGTTCGGGCCGAGCACGGACACTGACCACCCGATCTCATGCTCGCCCACCGACCCGACTGTCCCTTCAAGCGCCGGCTGACTGCCCCGCGTCACCGCTCTGACGCCCTCGGGCAGCGTTGACCAGGTCCAAATACAGGCGATCTGTCCGCGATCAGCCACTGCTCGCGCTGACAGGCGATCCGCTTCCAGATAGAGGGGACAGTCCGCACCGCTTTCCTGGCGAACCCCCGTCTCCACCCTTTCAATAGTCCGGAGGATCGGGGAGGACAGATCATCGAGCGCCCACGAAGCGGCGCCGGCGGCCGGATCGATCACCAGAGGAGCCGAAATGGTGGTCCATGGAATTTGACTACCGCCGCTGAACATGCTGATCCGCGCGCTCACAGCGAAGTCGCCCGCTTCCGCAGCGCGCCCAGCGACCGTGAACCCGTTGCTCCCGGTTACCGCGAGGCCGGATGGTAGGGTCTCCCATTCGACGAGGCAGGTCGCATCCTCGCCGAGCGGATCAGCTTCGGCAGCGACCGTGGCGCTATTCGTCAACTGGCATCGGGATCCTGCCAGCGAGACTGCAGACACCGACACCTGGTCCACGATCTGGGTGGCGGATGCTGTGCCCTGAAGTTGGACCGACGGCACCCAAAAGCGCACCGTCGTCACCAGGATCGGGGCACCAGGCGCTCCCGTCGAAAGGAGAAGATGCGCCACACCGGCGCCGACTTCTGCGGCTGCCACTGGAAGCTGGATGCGGCCGCCGGCCATGCCGAAATCATAGGCTCCGAGATCGACAGTCTCTCCAGGCGCAATGATATGGCCGCGCACTGCGACCGGGATGGTCGAATCAGAACGCAGTGTCGCACGCAACCCATAGATGCCGGACAGCGGGTCGCCTGACGACATCACGAAAAGCGCAGACTCGAAGGGCCATCGACCATCGGGGCGCTGAAATGCGTGCACCATGCCCGGGAGCCACAACCCGTCACCAGCATCGATCAGGTCGACCTGCGGCGGAGCGAACCCGAACTGAACAGATGACGACCCCACATGTCCGTCGGCGTCGGTGGCGGTGATCGACAGAACATATCGCCCATCCTCCGTGGTCGGCCACAGAACGGGGTACTCCGGCACCCAGCGCTCTCCGGCCTGAACCAGAGGGAGGACCACATCCTCATTCGCAGGCCCACCTCTCAGCCGCAGGCTCGCGGTCGCGATCGGGTTCGTATCAAGGATCTGCGCCGAAAACTGCGCAAAATCCTGCACCATGCCGCCCGTATAGGGAACATCGCCATAGAGGATGTTCACAACGGGCGCTTCCCGATCAAGAATGAGGTCCTCCGTCCGCTCGGCGGCGTTGCCGACGCTGTCACGAGCACGAACCACGAGATTCCAGGCGCCATCAGGCGCGGCACTCAGCGGCAGAACGGCCTCGTAGACAACATCACCGACGGACGTCGACAGAACTTCAGCTGATTCGAACGCCACCTCCCCGTCAGGCCGCTTGAACGCGATCTGAACACGGTGAGACGCTGACCCCACATATGCAGGATAGTGTGTATCCGTCTCGTGAAGCGTCACGATGAGATCGTCCGTCTCCTGCCGATACCGCCAGCCGACAATTTCAGGCGCATGCATATCCATGCGCACGTTGAAAGCTGACCCGCCACGCGCCGACAGGAGGCGGTCCTCTGTAGCCAGGGTCACGCCGCCATCGCTGCGGCGATAACCGTTCCCGGGATCTGCCCAGAGGTACCCGATTTCCATCACACAGCTGGTCTGACCAGCCGGGATGGTGCACTCAGCAGAAGGGGAACTGGTGATCGCGAACTGATCGTACGGCCGTGGCTCGGCTTGAATGCGAGCACGCACCATCGTCTGCGGCCCCGTATTGCTGGTCAGCCAGCGCGATGACGTGGTCCAGCCGATATCTGACCACTCGACTTCCACTTTCGTAATATTCGGGGACTGGACCGCTGTCGGATCCAGGTCGATGTCATAATACAGATATCCTATCAGCCAGTGCTTGGATCGATTAATCCCTGCATAGCCGCTCCACCCTCCAGAGCGATAAGAGCCGCTCACGATCTTGTAGGCCCATGCCCCGTCGACATAGTCCGGCGTTTCGCCAGTGCCTGTCAGGACAGCACCTGAATAGGCACCGACCTTGTAGGGATAGGGCTGGGATGGACCTGGGGCATATTCGATCGGGTACCTGACCACGATCTTCACCGGATTGGTGTCGCTGGTCACGCCAGCGACATATGGTTTGAACCCATCGAACAACGGTCCCGCGGCTGGCAAAAAATTCTCGTCGCTCCGTCCGTCATAGACAGCGACGATCTCTGCGCCAGGCCCTTTGGCGATCCAGTACAACGGTTGGGTGAAGGTCGCGCGGTTACCGGCCTTGTCCACAACAGTGAACATCGCCTTGTATTCCCCATCTTCATCAGGGAAATACGTTGTGTTTACGGAGTGGGCGTTGCCATTGCCAATCTGCGCAGATCGGCTGGCGGCATCGTACTTCGCGGCAGTCTCGCGCACCACCACGCCCGATCGTGTCGCTGTGAACTTGACCTCGTCGATGCCGCTGGCGTCGGCCAGGTCATGCAGTTTCAGGGCCTGCGCCTCAAAAGACGACGCGACCCAGGCTGATGCGCCGGCACAGGGTGCGATGCGATTGCCGGTCCAAGTCCCGAGCAATTCGAAACATCCAGCGGTTGGCGGCGATGTATCAACGCTCCAGGCCTGGATGGCCTCGTCAATCACGGTGGTACCATCGGCAGCCAGAATCCGCGAGATCAGGCGATACTCACCATCTGGCGGCGCGGGGAAAGTCAGCGTCTTCGCATAATGGTCAAGGCCACCGACCGTTATCCGATCGGTGGCGCTGATCACGCTACTGGTCGCCGAGGCAAGTGTTGCGCCATCGGTGGTGCGCAGCTCGATCGCCACTCGTCGCTCCACCCCGGCGGACACGATGGCGGAGACAGTGCCAGTCGGATTGCTGAACTGGGCGGATCCTACTTGTTGACGATCGGCGCCTGACGCGTCCCGATAGCGCAGTTCCAGCAAATCCGCTTGCGCCTCACCAGCAAACAACGCCAAGCAAACGCCACCCGCCAATGCTGCCGAACGCCACCGCATCGCCATCGCTCCATCTCACCATCTTGATAAATCGATGGGCGGCGGTAGGTCAGCACCGCCGCCCCACAGGCAACGTGATCAGCCCATCACATCGGCGGCATCGACATCCCGCTGAAAATGGCAGGGACATATGCCGAGGCTGAAATGGTCGCAGTAAAGAACGTCTCCAAAATGTCGGGGACGAAGAGCAAAGCGATGCTCATTCCGCCCGTCGCCATCAGGCCGCCGAGGTGATGCTTCACAGCGCAAACTGCCGCGACGCCGATCAGGGACATGAGCGTGAGCATCCGACCAAGAGTGCCGGTCACCCACCCGGTGAGCAGGGCGGTGATCTCATTGAACTCCTCCCCACCCGTCCCTGCGTGCGCCGCGTCCGGCATTGTTGCGACAGCAATCGCTGCGACGGCAAGCGCCACATACAGCGGACGGATGTTCCGGCGCACCTTCGGGGTCGGGGACACTTCACAGCCCCGGTCCCGGGTGCCGTCAAAATTTTCGATGGTCAACGTGGTCATCGGTGCTTCCTCAACGGAGAGAAAATGGCTCCTTGTTCAGAGGCACCCACATTCCCGACTTGCCACCGCCGCGGCTCGACTTCCACGAGCAGCGACCCACCCAGGTGTAGATCGCCCGCATCGGACTCCCACGGCGCCACCCAGATCCGCATCACGACGGGCTGACTCCGAAAGGGTACGACGTTGACAACCTCGGCCGGCACGGGTTCGATGACCGTGACGGCCGGCGCTGCTGTGGCAACAGGAGCTGCCACATTTACAATAGGCGCTCCCGCAACAGGCAGTGACTGAGACGGGCCATTGGTCGCCTCATACATCTCCCTGACCGGGAGGCAAGAGCCCTTCATGTGCTCATCTTCGCACGCGAAGTTCTCTTCTCCCACAGCAAATGCGCACCCACTTAGGGCGAAAATGACCATGGCAACTGCAAGTTTCATGGGTACCTCCTGAGTGAGCTTAGCGCCCAAATCACGGCAAAACTTCCGCTGATTTTGCTGATCGGCGCGAACAAATGATGTTTCAAACGAATGAAACACACGTATTGGTTTATTATTTCTCCGATAAATACGCCAATCAGACGGTTCGCGAGGAAAGGTGCCTCCTTCCTTCGCGTCGCATTATGTGAATGTTTTCTTACTAATTACGGGACCCGTCCCCCCGGGGAACGACCCCGCGGACTATGCTCTCCGCGGACGCTGCGGCGGACGCTGCAGTCGGCTGCAATGTCGCTGATTGAGTCTTCCCGGATCGGCTGACATTCCAGCCGCTGACGAGGATGAAGTCGATCAGCTGCCCAGCGTTGACCTCAATGACCGGGTACATGCCTTCCGCCATGGTCATGTAATAGTCAGCGATGCGCTCAAGCGCTTCACCCGTCCCCGTCATTGTCGCGGAGGTCACAGAATCCGCCGACAGAACGCGCTGATAAGCCACCGTGTCACGGTCAGATACCGAGAGGCTCGGCACAGGTACCCGCGTAAACGCCTTCGCGACGCCATCAGCGAAGCCAGCCATGAGCGCCTTCGCAATCAGCTGTCCCTGCTTGGTGACCAGCCGTCCCGACACACCATGCTTGCCGTCCTTGCCCGTGGCAACGGCTTGGATGCTCGCTTCCATGACGGTCTCGTCCGTCGCGATGCACGAGATCTTGTCTGCCCTCAGATAGGCTCGCTCCGTAGACAAGTCCCCGTATCCGGAGAGGATTACAAAACACTCCCTGAAATCCGCCCGAAACCGATTCGGCAGGATCGACAAATCCTTCACTCGTGCGACGACGGGATGCGGATTCTGCCGCGCCCCCTCGCCGGTTGGTGCATCGAGCCCGCTCAGCAACACGGCTGAAAAAATCGACCCGACCGGAATGATAACGTCGGGGGCGTCCGGCGCTTCCGCCACCGGTAGCGGCTCCGGCCGGATGAGGCGCACGGAGCCGCTCGTCAGCGCCTCGCGCGAGGTACCAGGCGCCGGCGGCCGATTTGTACCCGCCGCCGGCACCGGTCCACGCGCAAACAGGTTCGCGTCGATCTCGGGCGCGGTCGACGCGGTCGCCGTCGGGGAACCCGTTGCACCAGCAGACCAGGATTGCCTTCCCCCTGGTTCAGGGATCACGGCGGGCGCCGACGCAGCGGCCTTCACCTGGGAATCGAAGGCAGCCTGCAGCTGCTCCAGTTTCTCTTCCAGCACGCGGTTCCGGTCATGGACCTCTTTGAACCGTCGGTCGACTGCATCAGGTGAAATCACGGCAGCTTTGCGATTGGCGTCCGACCGGAATCCCTCGACTGCGGCTGCCAGCTTTTCATTCTGTTCCGTCAGCGCCTTCATCCGCGCTGACATGTCCTCGATCGTAAGTTCACGAGGATCGCGTGCGGTCAGCACGCTTTTGATATCCTGGTCACGCCGGCTTGGCCGAGGCGGTGGATCGCCACTCATCAACACGATGACGGCGATGATCGCTGCCCCACTCCCGCCCAGCACAGCTACCATCGCGGCCCGCTTGGCTCCTGGGCTTAGCTGGTCCCACTTTTGTTGCAGACGCTCTCGCATCGTCGTCTCCTTCACCGGCCGATCAGGCTAGGCCGCTGAGCGGCTGCCGGTTCGCTCGGATGTGCCGCCACGATGAACACCTCGACCTTTTCGTGCGGCTGCAAGACCGCATGCGGCCAGTAGGCAACAGCCTTCACACCGGTCGCAGCGCACCAGCTCTCTTCAAGCGCTATCAAATCGGCGGCTGCCGAGGCTGTCGCAACGACAACGTATTCATCCATCGCACCAGCGAACACCTGGGCCTGGGTAAAGTCGAATGTCGCAGACACACCCTCCGGCGCCGCGCACAACGGAAGCGTTCCCGGCCGCGGCAGCAGGTCATAGCCTGCCGGTACACGGGCCAGAGCCAAGTCTACAAATGTCGATCGGATCATCTCGACATAGTCGCTTTCCCTGCCCTGCGTCGGCGTATCCGTCCGAGGGCGAGGGATGACGACATCAGAGGGGAACCGGATCACGTAATTCGCGGGCGGCCTGGGCTGAGGCACCAGCGTCAAAGAGAAAGCCAGCTGGTCCGCACCATCCGGCGCGACGAACATCGAGATTGGCGCATCCGTCTTGGGCGCGATGTAAATCGTACTCCCGACGATTTGGGTCTGTTCGCCCGACGCTGTTGCGATGAACGGGCGATCAAATGGAAGCGAAATCCGGTTGATGTGATCCAATGCCACGGCTATGCCAATGGCGGCGCCGGGCCTGATCGTGATCTCGGGTCCTTGCGCGAGTGCAAAATCGGCATCCGCCTGCTTCACTTCAGCGCGGGCATTTTCCAGTACATGGGCTGGGACAACCGGCATCTCCCAAGGAGCGGCCCCGCCTTCGCTCGCCTGAGCCGAAGCAGCAACACCCGCGCCCAGGCATGCCAGAGTGACGAATGCTGATCGGGTAAAGCCAGCCATCAGTTGACATCCTTCATAACGCGTCCATTCCGAACCTCGAACTCCGTCACTGTGGGACGACCTTGCACGATCTTCAGATGAAACACGTAGGTCCGCATGGTCGTGGTCTCTGCTCCCCCCGGGCTCACAATCGTATGCTGCCCCGTGACCTCGAATATCGATGACCCTGCTTTGCTTTCTATCCGCGCAGGTCGGAAGACTGTCGTCACACGTGATCGACGAATACCATCTATCTCCTCATGGACACTTCCGATAAGTCGCGGGTACAGATCCGACGAAAGAAAAGGACCAATGGCCTCCTCGATCATTCCCATGTTCGCTGGCGTAACGTTGCCAAGGATGCTTGCCAGATACAGCGCCCACGACTGGTAGTAGGCACTGTTGGCTGCATTCACACTGACCTCGAACCGTTCCGGCACCTCCGGCGGGACAAGCACAACAGTGGTCTTTCTGGACATAGCCGCCACGCCGAATATTAAGTTTGAAAGCGATAGCGCTATGACCCCGATCATGAGAAAGCGGTTCATAGCGCGGGTACCGCGCCAAGTATCCATGAAAAGCGACAGCTTCATGGCAGCCACCGGCGGGCAAAGGCATTACTACATGCCTTGGAATTCAGGGATGCGAATCCCACCCAATAGGCGAGGTGAAGAAGATATCCATCAGGACGCCCGGTTCGAAATCGCCGGTAGACCATGCCGATACCGACCCCAAGTGCTATGCCTATGAGCGGTAGATTCGCGGCAATACCCAGCACAAATGCTAGGCCGACCATGCCAAACTCGTCCGCTGGCCATAGCAGTAGGTATGGCGGTTCGTCGACATGCGCAGGCACTTTGACCGTTTCCATTTTCAACTCTCCCTCAGATCTGTCGCTGCATGTACCGGACGGTCAGGTGGAACCCCACAAGTCCCATAGACATGATCCCCAAGACAAACAATGGAGAAACCGCAATAGGGATAAACAAGGCGAATGCCATGATTACGAACAGCATGTATATGAGACGATAGCCGCTACGATGCCGAATCGGCGACGAGTACCTGAACGCGTGACGCCTGATGGCCCAGGATGTGTAGCCGTCAAAACCCGCACCGATTACAAGGCCGATCAAAGCCGGAACCCACACAAGATACGCGGCCAGCCTTCTACACACGCCGTACGCGCCTAAGAAGAAGACGTAGAGACGATCTCGAACGACGGGCATCAATTTATCCCGCATGTTGTGCAAGCCATCCTTCGCATCATATTCTTCTGTACTCGGGAGAAAGGTTGCGTAAACCCGCTCCCTGAGGCCGGTTTTCTCGAATATGTGATCATAGAGGGCATACCCTGCCCCATCGATCCAGTCGGCTGCTTCGACCCCCACCTGGTCGATCGCGATCTGACGTTCATCATCCAGGAGAGCAACCGCCACTCCATGCGGAACGAAAGCGATGACCAGAATGACCTCGAGCACAACAAACGCCCACAGCCAGCCCCAGACACCCGACGGGCTCTCTGCGTCCGCCACGCGCTGTGGGAGACTAGCGGTACGCTTGCGCATCGCGCATGACCTCCACTTCCCGATCTCCACACACTGTTGCCGTCAGTCGGGCCAGTGCGTGAATACTGTCCCAGTCGCAGGCCTCTTGTATGCGCAGGTTTCCCGGGTGCTGCCGTGCCCACATCGCAAAGCTGGTTGCGCAATCTAGGGTCCACTCGTCGCCGTCGGGCGACACCACACTTATGTGAGCCAGCTCAGAAACGACACACCGCAGCGCCGCTTCGAGTGACGCCGCGACCCGCAGAAAATCGAAATCCAATGGCTCCATTCCGGCGGAGATGGCTTTGTGCCACGCTTGCCACACCACAGGCTTCGACTGATCGCTATAACAAGCAAACTCTAGCGAGACATGATCATGGATCGCCCGGAACACATGGCGTAACCTCGGATACATGAAAAACATCGCATCCGCAGCCGAACGGTCTCGTTTATAAGTTTTTTTGTAATCTGCGAAGGACTCATCGAATCCCTTTTCGAGATTTCTCCGGAAAATGAAGGTCGGCATTTCGACTATGTTCATGAGCCTTTACCTCCAATAAGAATTGGAGACCTCAATTTCCACACCGCTCCACCCGCCATGCGTATAAACGACTCAAGCGGCGGGAGAATACCGAGCACATTAGGCGGCACCAGTTCTGTATCCTCGCTGATCATTCGCTCGCTTGAGCCGCCAGAATATTCCGACCACTCACCTTTGTCCGAAATGGCGAAGGCTTTTTCCACCGCATCCACTTTTGTGGATCGCAATCCTTCGCAGATATACTGTTGACTCTCGTTATCGAGAATCTTCAGTGCGATAATGGTGCCAACGTTCGCCAGCACCTGTCTTGCCCTGGCCTCATCGCCCAACCGCGCCGTGAAATCCGCGATCGTCTGAGTCGCGAGCGTGACGGACACGCGCGCGCCCCGCCCTTTATTAAGCAGCTGGATGAGCGGCTCATTGATCACTTCAGCAGCTTCATCAACCACGAGGTTGATACGCCGCTCCAGTGATTGCCGTTCCTGCTCTTCCCAGGCCTCCAAGGAGGCACGGCGATTGAGATCCGCCAGGCGATTGTATCTGTCGCCGGCAACTGCGGTCAGATCAGCGAGGAGGAGTGAACCGATCGCTGAACCGACAATGGGATCTGAGAGCGCATCCAACCCCACCCAGAGGACAAGCTTGTCAGTGATAACCTGCTGCATGTCCAAGATCGGGCGAGCATCATCGTGATCCAGCCGATCAGGCGACAGAAGCTCATCAAGAGGCGACGAGGTGAGCATGGCGAGCACCGGGGCCAGACTTGCCACCATCTTGCTGAAGTGCACCCGATCGTGCTCGAACTGCGAGATAACGCCTTCAAGCTCCGGGCTGCCTTTGACCGAAGCAATCCTCTTGCGGTAGGCGGCAATCACATGGAATACCAGCGGCAACTGCTTTCCAGCGGCTTTCCTCTGGTGCTGGATCTCCTCCTCCAGCACATCGCCAAGCTCCTGCTTCATGGCATAGGATCTGATGGCAGCCACCACCAGCTCCTCGACGCCGCCATCGAATTGACCGCGGATGGTCGTCAGGCTCGGTTGATCGCCAGCCATCAGCATCGCAGCGATCACATTGACCAGCGCTAGGTGCGCGTAAGCCTTAAATGGGTCCCCTGACGCGCCTGTGGAAATCAGCGCAGCAATGCGGCTTGCCAGCTCAGTGGGTCGACCAAAACTTCTTAGCGGATCGAGCCGGACGCTATGGGTCGGCATTGCTGGATGAAACTGCAGGAAAGCATCGGGGCGCCCGCTCGCGGCACATGCACGCCGAGCGGTGGCTGCCAGATCCCGGTCGCCCTTCGGATCAATGATGATGACCGGCTCCTGCCGGAAGATAGCTTGCGTGACCAGCAAGTCTAAAATCCGCGTTTTACCGGATCCCGTGGTTCCGACGAGGCATGTATGGACATCGATCGCCGAGATGGGCAGGCGCACGTGTCCTTCCGAGGGCTCTAACCCGTGGATCCAACGCGCTCCCCCCGCCGCATAACCTCCCACGACGTCACTCGACGCACCGAGGAGTTCGTCGGCCAGCTGCCGATGCTCCTGCGCCCATTCATACCCCCAACCGAGCCACACCGAGTCGCGCGAGGTCCGACGGTTTAATTCCCCGATATCAATGAAGCTCAGCGGACGACCGCGCAGCAGACGCCTCCGGGCCCGCAGGCGCGCAATGCCGCCCCCCGCACGAACAAGGCCGAAACTCAGACACAATCCCGCAGCAATGGCAAACGGGGCGTCTGGCAGAGGCGATAGCAACATGCCGATGCCTGTCACGCTTGCACCGGCCGCCCAACCGCCAGCGGCGGTCCACTCGTGGATGGGCCGAAGCGTCTGTTGAAACGATCTCATGCGACTACAACCGAGTAATTCTTGCGATCGATCCTAGCGACCATCGGCAAGGCTGCTATCCAGCGCCTCACAGCGGCACCCCATGCTGATTCATCACCAGCATCTGGCGGTTCGAGATAGACGAGGCCTTCGGCCTGCAGGACGCTAGCAGCTGCGTCCAACTGCGCGAGCGAGTACCTTTCAGGCTCGCCATCATTCGTTCGAGCACGCGGCCCTTGTGAAACTTCCCGCTTCGGTGGCTTCGGTTGATGCTCACTATGATCTCGATGAGGCACTGTGGAAGGCTGCGAGCCAACTGGGATGGTTGCCACTGGCACAGCGTTCTGGGGCTGTTTAACAGTCCCCTTGTTCAGTTCCTCAGCCGCATGAGGAGTCAGTTGCAACCAGCGTTTATCATTCAACACGATTGGAATGACGCCGGGCGCAGCGGGAATGACATGACCGCTTTGCACCAGGGATTCCGCAAGCCGGAGAAATCTCGGGCCCGCTTCAGCATTAGTTTGGGATACCCCTCTCAGAGCATCCGGATAAGCCACCAGAGTCATGCCATCCTGGACCCGACAGAGCCCGTCAGTCGGCGTCGTCTGGACATGTGCCAGAAGCTGATGCCACGTTTCAGAGCCTTCCTGATCAGGAGCCCGCTCCTCGGAAACGATCGTCTTGGCGTCCCTGCCATCATCGTCGGGATCGACGCCCGGCTCGCCCTTAGCAGAAACAGGCTCCGTCGCTTCTACGCCATCAGGTCGGATCCGACCTTCGACAGGCATGACTGCCATCTGCTGGCCTAGCCACAAACCAGGCTCGCGCAGCTCGATCGCGCTTAGCCACAGAAGCCGCTTCCGGCCATCATTCAACAGATTCGGCGCGAGCCACCAGCGCCGCCGATCACCGCCCGGCTCATCGTGTGTGACCAGCTCACCGTGGTCGGCCAGAAGCTGCAATAGCTCCTCCGGCGAACGGGGCGCCGCCGGCACATTACCTGCCCTCAGCCAGCCGAGGATGTCTTGGGCACCATCACGCCACGCGAGGAAGACGCGCTCTGGTTCAGACGGTTCCCGCATGACCCACACCCTCGCCCCTGGACGATTCTGGCTCCAGCTGCGCCGTACGAGATCCCGTACAGCTTCTCTGACGTAGCCAAGGACCGGGACGGCTGTACCACGCATTTCGACTTCCGCATGCGCGAGACGTTCACGCCTCACACTTTCGGCGTCCGCGTCACGGAGCACCGCACGGGTGCGATCGTCGAGATGGTCATGGGAGCCGGACAAAGCATGAAAAAGTGTACGAAACGGCACATCGGAATATCGACGCAGATACGCCAACAGCGACGGCGCAAAAATATCTTTGAAGAACACCGCGCCAAGCTTCTCATGGTGCCCTCCCCGTCTGCCGCGCCATGCGAGGAAGTACCGAGACGCCGTGCACTCAGACGCCCACGCCATCAGCCCGCCTTTCAGCGGATCCCAGCGGCAGCCAGGCTCCCGGCCATCCACCGCCGTCACGACGTAATCGGTCAGCGGTTTCGCCGCATCGTGGGTCAGTGCACCCAGGGTGATCGCCACCCTGTAGGCCTGCACCTCACGATTGCGATCCTCAGGAGCGCCAGACGTTGGCCATTGCTGGCTCGACGCCATGCGTGCCGCGTATGTAGCGACTTCGATGCTGTGATCGATCAGTCCGCCGACGTACCGATGGTGATGCGATTCACTTGCCGGCAGGGTGCCGACGAATTCGGCAAATTTGCGAATTGCCGGCAAAACTATAAGGCTGAATGCCTCTTCGCTCATGCCCAATGCCGAGCGCATACTTGAAATATTAGATCGATGCTTCCCGATCGATTTTTCTACGTCTACTACGGGTATACCCCGGTGAAAGGGCGGAAACATCTCAAACGATTCGTCTTCTTCGACGAATTTCGCTTGCACACCAGCCTGCTTTCTGAAATTTCTTGGGAAGTACATGGTTTATCCCGGTGCTTGTTACCGGGACCAGTATAAGGATCGATCCGAATGAAAACTTCCGCCGGTTTTGTTGATCCGCGCAGGTTTTGGACTGTTATTCTCTTCTTGACATTTTGCGGTGGATGTGAATCGCACACCGATCGAACCGCCTCGATGCAGACGCCTGACCGTCGCCATCTGCTTCTACGACCTGATGCAGTCGCCTGGCAGTCAACAGCGCTCTCGATTCCCTCAACATGGGCCGGCGTGACATACTTGTCTGGCCCTGCTCATGTCATGGTACTGCCCCCTACCCTGCCCAGTGCACTATCTGAGAACAATTCCGCGATCATGCCGACGGGAAATGGGCCACGCATTCTGTACCCAGCTGAATGAAAGCTGAATGAGAGCAGCTATCTTGATCGGCGCCCTGTTTGCCGACCGCGCCCTTGTGCAGCGGTTTCGGCTGCCTTCTTCAGGGCCCTGCACACAGGGCATCTTTCCCGTTTGTGCTCAACGGGCTGGACGAACGCGCCATCACACTCCTCACAATATAAGCGACACAATCGGCCGCCGTCGCGCACCTCTCTCAGCAAAAGAAAAGATAGATTGACATCAAGCTGTGGCTTACCCAACCCAGGCGCCGCCTCCATCACAGCGGTTTTAGCCACATGGGCGTCGAAAATATCTTTTAGGTGTATGGCCTGGTGCGGATCCCTCCGGATGAGCAGATACATACGGTAGAATATCGTCATTTCTGCAAGGGATGCCGATTCCATGAGCCCCTTCACGGACAATCGCACCGGACCTGCGGTAGGGAAAACGCGCTGCAGCTGGTGATATGTGGCTGCTGTCTGGGCGGCCACCACAGGTCGGATGAATCCCATCGCGCGATAGGTCATCAAAAGACGTAGATCTTGCTCGAATGCCATCTTCGGCCGACCTCCCTTGCGTTTCGCGATCTCGGTCATTTTTCGTAACCGCCTCTGAGCGCGGCCAGATTAAGCCGCGTACCGTCATCGTCCACAAAGTCGCCAAAAGGCACCTTCGTGGTCATGAGGAAGACTTTGGACTTCCGAGCAAATTCTTTCAGTTCAGAGTATGTCACATCTTTTAACCAGGCAGCTTCTGCCTGCCTCAACCCCAGCATCGCATGCGCGATGTCAGATGACCTCAGAGTCCGTCCGAGAAGTTATCTATGATTTCCGGCTCCTTGCGATTCTCCGCATCATGATCCGGATCATGGCGAGGCGGAGGAATGCCAAAGCCAT
>MDTG01339435.1_pt1 | contig 25626 bp, 22 predicted proteins | sample 811421 | NCBI WGS metagenome assembly MDTG01 (sample SAMN05326645, study PRJNA326480) | marine metagenome | isolation source: seawater | place: Pacific Ocean: South East | collected 2011 | reverse complement strand
AGTTCAGCCCCCTGTAATAGAGCAGTTGAGGCTTATCATTCTTTAGCAGAAAAAAATGGAATGACTTTAACTCAATTAGCTTTAGCTTTTGTAAATGACCGACCTTTTACAACGAGCAACATTATAGGTGCTACAAATCTCAGTCAATTAAAGGAAAACATCAAAACGGCTTCAATAAATTTGAGCGACAGTCTTTTGCAAGAAATTAATGCTATACATGAAGGTAATCCAAACCCGTCAACGTAAATTAATGAAGGGCGTTAATTAACTTTTTTGTGTATTTCTTTTTTGGATTTTTATAAAGAGCATCTGCCTCTTGGAGTTCAATTAGTCCCCCGTTTTTCATAACCATTACCCTATCTGACATGTATTTGACTACGGCTAAATCGTGTGAGATAAAGAGAAAACTCAGCCCTAAGGACTTTTTTAGCTTATTCAAGAGATTCAGTACTTGAGCTTGTACTGAAATATCTAAAGCTGCAACAGATTCATCACAAATTAGTAATTTTGGTTTTACAGCAAGTGCTCTGGCAATCACGACACGTTGTCGTTGTCCTCCCGAAAGTTCATGTGGATAACGCTCAGAAAATTCTTGAGTTAGTCCAACTTGAAATAGTAATTCAAGAATCCTTTTCTGATTTTTCTCCTTATTTTTTGAATAATGTACCCATAGAACTTCGTTTAAAATAACATAAACAGTCTTGTAAGGGTGTAATGATGAGTAAGGATCTTGAAATATAAATTGAATTTCCTTTCGCAACTTGTTTACTTGATTCATATTTTTAGAGTTGACTTTTAATCCCATCCATATTAATTCTCCAGACGTAGCAGGATCTAAGCATATAAGTGTTTTTGCAAGTGTAGATTTTCCACAACCAGATTCACCAACTAATCCTAAGCTTTCTCCAGGATACAATGAAAAACTGATCGGTTTTAATGCTTGAAAATCAGAAGATTTTTTCCAAAGCCAGTTGTTTTTTGAATAGGTTTTTTCAATTTTCTTCACTTCTAATAGAGGCTTTTGTATATATATTTTTTTATGTCTTTTCTCTCTTTTAGTTTGAGAAATTTTTTTTGGTTTATAATCATCTTTTTTAAAATCTTCCAGAGTGGGAAGCCGATCTAAACGGTGTGTTATTTCAGGACGAGCAAAAAGCAGACCTTTTGTATAGTTATGTTTGGGATTTTTAAAAAGATCATTAGTAACTGCAGACTCTACAATTGATCCTTTGTACATAACTAAAACTCGATCTGCTAATTTTCTTACTAATGCTAAGTCATGAGAGATGAATAATATGCTCATTTCATATTTTTTTTGAAGTGTTTTTAACAACTGAATGATTTCTTTTTGAACGGTTACATCTAATGCTGTTGTGGGTTCATCTGCTATCAAAAGTTTTGGACTACATAGTAAACTCATTGCTATCATAATTCTTTGTTTTTGTCCACCACTTAGTTGATGAGGATAAGAATTCATTATTCTTTGTGTGTCGAATAATTGAACTTCTTTAAGTGCTTTTATCACCTTTTCATTTCTTTTTTTTGAATTCAATTCACAATGAATTTGAAGTACTTCAATTAGCTGTTTACCACATCTTAAAGTTGGGTTTAAACTCGATTGAGGTTCTTGAAAAACCATTCCTAATTTATTACCCCTTCGTTTTTGCCATTCTTTTGGAGTTAAGGATCTTAAATCATAAGATTCGAAACAAAGTTGCGATGCCTCTATTCTTGCATTTTTAGGTTGAAGACCTATTAAACTTAGAGCGGTCATTGATTTACCACTACCAGATTCACCAACTATACCAACAATCTCTTTACTTTTTATACTAAAGGATAATTCATTTAAAATGCATTTATTATCGATGTATAAGGAGGCTTTATCTACTACTACAAGTGGTGTTTTTTCTAGCTGCATTGATTTAAATATATACCTTAAAAGTTTTTAAACTAAAATTTATTTGGTCTTATGGTTGATCTCTAAAGCAGCTTCCATGTAGGTATATACATCAGGGGTAAATTGATCCTTTGAATTACTCTTAGGTCCTTTACTTTTTCCTAAACGAACAAGAATAAGATTTTCATCTGGGAAGGTAATGACATATTGTCCTAAGTGACCTCGCATCATAAAAACCTTTTGACCCTTAAACTCCTTAAGCCACCATCCATATCCATATTCTGGACTTTCAGAAAAACGTTTTTTAAGCGATTTTACAATAAAAGTAGAGTCCAATAGGACCTTATCATTCCATTTACCATAGTTTTTGTAAAGTTTTGCTAATCGAGCAAAGTCTCTAGCATTAGAGGCAATGCAGCAAAAGGCTTTTTCAACACCCATTTTTGAACTATCAACTTGCCAATAACTTTCAAATTCCGATCCCATAGGATTCCAAAATGATTCGAAAAAGTAATTAGTCAAGTTTTTTCCAGTAGCCTCAGCGATAACCATTCCTAGGAGTTGTGTGGTTCCACTTTTATAAACGAATTTTTTTCCAGGCATTTCATCTATAGGCTGTTCTAGGATTAGTTTGCTAATATCTTTTACAAAATAAGCTGCTGTAGTTACAGAAAATGGAGAATAATAGGCTTCATCCCATCGCTGACCAGAAGCCATACTTGATAAATCCCCAATACTTACTCGGTCTGCATAAGGTCCTTTTAATTCTGGAATAAAGTCTATTACTTTTTGGTCTAAACTTTCGATATACCCATCCATAATAGCCTTTCCCATCAATGCTGAAACATAACTTTTAGCTACAGAGAAGGAATTACTTTTTGATTTAGGGCCATAACCATCATAGTATTTTTCAAAATAAATACTGTCATTTTTGATTATGATAAAGGCTACAGTTTGTGTTTTTTTATGATAATTTTCTAGAGTTTCTGAAAGTGAGATACTATTGTAGTTATCGTGTTTTGGCCAAGCTTGTGGATTGTCAGAAGCAGGCAAAATATTGTTATCAAAATGCTTGTAATCAGACAGATACGCTGTGCTATTACCGGTCAAGTAGATTTTAGAAACTGCACGGATCAAATATTCGTAATCTGAAATATAAAGTAAACCGATTAAAAGTAGTAGAATAAATCCGAGTTGGGAAAGAATTTTTTTAACCATATGTTTTTTTACAAATCTAATATTTTTTTTATCGTACAACCCTACTTTTCAAGTAACCATCTTTTTTAAAAACTTATATTAGAGCTTTGAAACTTTTAAAATCTAGCCATATGAAAAAGTTTAAATGGGAAGGAGTTATGCCTGCCATTACAACTCAATTTGATTCACAAGGAAACTTAGATTTAAGCTCTTTTAGAAATAATCTTTCGCACCAAATTAAAGCAGGTGTTCACGGAATAATTTTAGGAGGGACTCTCGGTGAGGCTAGTACGCTTAAAGTTGAAGAAAAAAAACAACTATTGGCTACTACTTTAAATCTAGTTGCTGGAGAAGTTCCAGTTATTATGAACATTGCCGAACAATCTACTAATGAAGCTGTACTTTCTGTAAAAAAGGCAGAGGAAGAGGGGGCCGACGGCTTGATGTTACTTCCACCTATGCGATACAGTGCAACAGATATGGAGACAGTTTCATATTTTTCAGAAGTAGCTACATCAACCGAGTTACCAATCATGATTTATAATAACCCTGTTGATTATAAAACAGAAGTAACTTTAGACATGTTTGAATCCTTAGAGCAATATAAAAATATTTCTGCGGTCAAGGAATCGACTCGTGATGTTACTAATGTAACTAGAATGATTAATCGCTTTGGAGATCGATTTAAAATTTTATGTGGAGTTGATACTATTGCTATGGAAACTCTATTAATGGGAGCTAGTGGCTGGGTCGCTGGACTTGTAGATGCATTTCCTGAGGAAACATTAGCTATCTATACTTATTGTAAAAGAGGTGAAGTGGAAAAAGCAAGGTCAATTTTTAGGTGGTTCTTGCCCTTACTTGAATTGGATATCTCTCCACAATTGGTTCAAAATATTAAGCTATGTGAATTAGCTACTGGCTTAGGAACAGGATATGTAAGAGCGCCAAGACTTCCTTTAAACGGAATGGAACTTAAACGGGTACAAAATATTATAAAAAATAGTCTTATTAACCGGCCAAAGGATTTGGATTACAAAAAATATTTATGATAAAAACACAAAATTTAGTTGCTGGTGATTGGCAGGATAATTCAAAGGCACAAACCTTTCAAACTGTAAACCCTAAAACAAAGAAACCGTTACCGTATCTTTTTCAAGAAACTAATAAAGAGCAAATAAATATAGCTCTAAATAAAGCTTCGGCTATTTTTGATCTTTATGCTGCAACATCATTTAAAGATCGAATCGTTTTATTAAAAGCCATTCAAGCAGAACTTAAAAAATCCAGTGATTTCCTTTTAGAAATCTATCAGGCAGAATCTGCTTTTTCTATAGAAAGATCAAAAGGAGAGTTTCAGCGCACTTTGGGACAAATTGAGCGGTTTGTTGAACTTTTAGAGGAAGGATCATTCGTTCAGCCAATAATCCATTTAGTTGGACTAGATTTAAGAAAAATGCTTAATCCTATTGGACCGATAGGTATTTTTGGAGCTAGTAATTTCCCCTTAGCATTTTCAACTGCAGGAGGTGATACGATTTCTGCTCTTTCAGCTGGATGCCCCGTAATTGTAAAAGCTCATCCCTATCATGCAGCGACCAGCGCCCTTGTGGCAGAGGCAATTCATAAAGCGATTATTTCTTGCGGATTCCCCCTAGAAATATTTTCTCATTTATCAGGAAATTCTCATAGTATTGGTAGGCAACTAATTATGCACCCCCTTTTGAAAGGTGTTGGTTTTACAGGTAGTTATACAGGAGGTAAAGCACTATATGATATTGCCCAGACTAGACCAGAACCAATTCCAGTATTTGCTGAAATGGGGAGTGTGAATCCAATTTTTATTACAGAAAGCAGATTATCAAAAGATAAAAATTTAGCAGAAAAATTAGCAGGGTCAATTGCACTTGGGACTGGACAGTTTTGTACCAATCCCGGATTCATTGTGTTTTGTGATCCCAAGACTAAAAGTAATATTGTGTCTCAAGTAGGACAGAAACTAAGTGAGATTAGTTTACCCCCAATGGTTCACACCAATATTGAAAAAAACTATTTACAACAATTAGATAAATTTAAAAAAATTTCAGAAGTTAAAATACTAACATCTTTCAAAAATAATTCGGCTATTGGGTTCATATCTGCGGAGTCTTTAATTAAAAACCAACAACTCAGCGATGAAGTTTTTGGACCTTTCAGTCTATTTGTACAATGCCGTTCTTTGAACGAAATGAAAGAGGTGGCAAACATGCTTCCAGGCCAATTAACAGGCACACTTTTATCACAAAAAGAAGAGTATTCAGAATTAAATTCTTTGATTACGATAATGAAAAATAAAGTGGGACGTTTAATTTTTGAAGGTGTACCGACAGGAGTTGCAGTAACAGGAGCCATGCATCATGGAGGGCCTTATCCTGCATCCACTGATTCACGTTATACTTCAGTAGGTTCTGATTCTATTTATCGTTGGCTCCGTCCTGTAGCTTTCCAAGATTGTCCGAATCAATTACTTCCACCTGCTTTGCAAAATGAAAACCCTTTAGAATTAAATAGAATTGTCAATGGAAAGAAAACAAAAAATAAATTATGAAGACCAATGATAGGCTTGTCTTTGACTGTATAGATGCATACACCGCAGGGAACCCAGTTCGTCTAGTAAAATCACCTCAGCCTAAACTTGAAGGAATGACAATGGGAGAGAAAAGACTAAACTTTATTAGAGATTATGATTGGATTAGAACTGGATTAATGTTTGAGCCTCACGGTCATGATATGATGAGTGGAAGCTTTTTTTATCCCCCTGAAAATACTGACAATGATGTTGCTCTTTTATTTATCGAAACTAGTGGATGTTTACCAATGTGCGGGCATGGATTAATTGGAGCGCTGACTATTCTTTTAGAAGAACAATTGATCCATCCTAAAAAAGAAGGTGTATTAAGAGTTGAAACCCCAGCTGGATTGGTAGTGGCTTATTATTTTAAAGAAAGAGAAAAAATAACAGGAATAAAATTTACTAATGTCCCTGCATTTTTATCTGCCTTTGATTTAAAAATAGATTGTTCAGATTTAGGTAGTTTAAATATTGACGTGTCATATGGTGGTAATTTTTATGCTATCATAGACATTCAAAAGAATTTTGAAGGAATAAATGAATATACAGCTTCAGAATTGATTGGATGGAGTCGAGAGATCAGGAGTAAAATCAATGAAAACTATACATTTAAGCACCCTTTAGATGAAAAGATAAAGGGGTGCAGCCATGTACTTTGGGGTGGTCTGCCAGAACAAAATGGATCAACAGCGAGCAATGCTGTTTTTTATGGAGATAAAGCCATCGATCGTTCCCCATGTGGAACAGGAACATGTGCTCGTATGGCACAATGGCATGCTAAAGGAAAATTAAAAGTTGGTGAATCTTTTGTTCATGAAAGCATTATTGGCTCAAAGTTTATTGGCAGAATTGAAGCAGAGACTCAAGTTGGGACTTTACAAGGAATAATCCCAAGTATTAAAGGAAATGCAAGAATTATTGGATATAATCAATTGATTTTAGACCCTGAAGATCCATATGTAAAAGGTTTTCAGGTCATATGATATGATAAAAAAGAATGTAATTGTTATTGGGGGAGGAATTGTAGGACTTTCAACTGCTTACTATCTAAGAAAGGAAGGTCACGAAGTATGTATTATAGACAAAGGGAATCTTCAATCGGGAGCTTCCCATGTAAATGCAGGATATCTAACCCCAAGTCATATTGTACCAATGGCAGCTCCAGGAATGATTTCAAAAGGAATAAGATGGATGTTTAACACTTCTAGCCCTTTTTATATTAAACCTAGATTTGATATGGATTTGATCCGTTGGGGCTTAAAATTTATTAAAGCATGTACACATGAGCACGTTCAAAAATCCATGAAGTCTATTCTGGACATTAATCTTTTGAGTAAAAAGTTATATTTAGAAATGCAACAAACCAAATTTTTAGATTTTCATTTGGAATCTAAAGGTCTACTTATGGCTTACAAAACATCTCATGCAGAGCGGGAAGAAGCAAAAGTTGCACGTTGGGCTGCTGATTTTGGAATTACTGTAAATCAATATACACAAGAAGAAGTTTTAAAAAAACAACCTCAAGCACCTATGGATATTGCCGGAGCATTCTGTTACGAAAGTGATGCTCACAGTACTCCAGAATTATTCATAAAAAATTTAAAGGAGTATTTAATAAATAAAGGTGTTGAATTTTTATTGGATACTAAAGTGATTTCCTTCCAAAAAAAAGGGAAAAATATAAAGGCTATAAAAACAAGTAAGGAAGTTATAAGTGCTGATGAATTTGTTATTGCTACTGGAGCTTGGTCTGAAAGAATTTTAAAAGAATTAGGAATTCGTCTATCAGTTCAGGCGGGAAAAGGATATAGTCTAAATTTCCATAAGCCTACAGGTATTTCACTTCCAGCAATTTTATTAGAATCCAAAGTAGCTGTTACTCCTATGAAAGGTTTTACTCGTTTTGGAGGAACTATGGAAATTTCGGGAATCAATAAGCAAATTAATGCTAAAAGAGTAGCTGCAATTGCAAAGGCTGGATCAGATTATTACCCAGGAATTAATATTCCAAAAAGCACTATTGATAAAGTTCAAAGCGGGCTTCGACCCCTTTCCCATGACGGACTTCCATTTATTGGGAGACACTCAGCAGTAAAAAATTTAGTCCTGGCAACTGGTCATTCCATGATGGGTTGGAGTTTAGGCCCAGCCACCGGAAAACTTGTAAATGAAATTGTTTCCAGCCATGAACCCTCATTAGATCTAAAATCTTTTACTCCAGAACGGACCTAAAAAAGGTTCCTAATAAACTTTTGGATTTGTTAAACCATTAGATTAGTTTAACAGCTTCTTCAGCAAAATAGCTAGCAATTAAAGAAGCACCAGCCCTCTTAAAACTAAGAAGCTGTTCCATCATAATTTGATTGTGATCCAGCCATCCTTTTTCTGCTGCAGCCTTTAGCATAGCATATTCTCCACTTACTTGATAAGCAGCAATTGGAGTTGCTACTTGATCGCTTAAATCACGGATAATGTCTAAATAAGCTAAACCGGGCTTAACCATAACAATATCTGCTCCTTCTTCAATATCTCGCTTAGTTTCCACTATCGCTTCCTTACGGTTTCTAAAATCCATTTGATAAGTATTTTTGTCTCCAAATCCAGGCGCAGAGTCTAAAGCTTCTCGAAAAGGACTGTAAAAACCAGAGGCGTATTTGGCACTATAACTCATAATTACTGTATCAAAAAATTCTGCCGACTCTAGTTGCTCACGTATTTTGAGAATTCTACCATCCATCATATCACTAGGCGCCACTACATCAGCTCCTGCATGACTATGCGATAATGCCATTTTTGAAAGTATATTTACTGTCTTATCATTTAATATTTTACCTTCCATTACAATACCGTCGTGACCAAACGAGGAGTAGGGATCTAATGCAATATCTGATATTACGACCATTTCAGGCACAGAATCTTTAACGGTTTTAATTGCTCGTTGCATTAGACCATCTGGATTTAGTGCTTCAGTTCCCTTGTTGTCCTTTTTGCTGTCTGGAACTTTAACAAAGAGTAAAACAGATTTCAATCCTAAATTCCAAAGACTTTTAACGTGTGCTGAAAGTAAATCAGTACTCATTCTAAAATAATCAGGCATAGAAGGAATTTCCTCTTTTTTTTGTTTTCCTTCAATAATAAATAAAGGAACAATAAAGTCATTAGAGCTTAAGTGGTATTCTTGTAAAAGATCTCTAAGGCTTTCGCTTCTTCTTAACCTTCGATTGCGTTGAATGGGATACATAGTCTTATTGGTTTTTTGATTCGTCTTTATTAAATGTGTTAGAGTCTAAATCCATTTCCACAGAAATAGGTTCTTCATCCTCAAATTCAAATTCTTTTGTAATTTGATATTCTTTCAATGTGCCTAATAGCATTACAAACATTGAACTTAAAATTACAATTAAAAGTAATCTCTCGTCAATGAGGTTTTCTTCTGTATTTATAAAAGCGACTTCTTTGAGTTGGAGAAAAAGTAAAATACTAATTAAACCTCTTGGGGACATATAGACTATAGGACTAGGTTTTAGTTTAAAATTAGTAGCAATAAAGTATATGTAACGAAGAATAAACATCACTATAAAAATTAATGATCCAAAAATAAGAGGAGTAATATTTACAAAGTCTGTAATTTGAATTGAGAAGCCAAAGAACAAAAAGAAAAATGTTCTGACTATAAATGTAGATTCGGCAGTTAATAAATGAAACTCTTTTATTTCCTTTTCCGTAGACTTTAAGTCTAGTTTCTTTTTTAAAAAACTAGGCAGTAAACTTTTAACATTACTTAAAAAGATTCCAAAAATAAAAATGGTAACCAATGCAGGAAGGTGAAATAATTTTCCAAATGCATATACTAGAATTAGTAAAGCTAGAATTAAAAAGAATTTAACTTTATTATCAATTTGTTGTATAAGTTTAAATAAGACATAAGTAATAATTAAAGAAATTGCAATCACTCCAAGAATTTGAAGACCTAAAGAAATTAAAGGTTCTAGGCCAATAAGATTTTTTTGAGTTTCTATTTGACGTAAGACGTAATTAAATATCATAATACCCAGAATATCTGAAAAAGTAGATTCATAAACTACAAATTCTCGTTCAATTTGAAGTAGGCTTGATGCTGAGGGAATGGCTACCGCACTACTTATAATAGATAGGGGAATTGCAAAGAGTACAGCACTGGAACTTTCCATCTTAAATATTAATTCAAACAATAGTTTCAGAACAAAAATATTTGCTAATAAAATAACTAAAGCTGCTAAAAACCCTTTTAAAACTAAAGGCAATTTCTCTTTAGTGATTTCCAATTCCATTGCTCCTTCTAAAACAATCAAAATTAGACCGATAGTTCCTAGAACAGGAATAAGATTGTCTAAAAACGCAAAATTATCATAACCTGAAAATGAAGTAAAAAAGCGGATTATAACTCCAGTTAACATTAATAAAATGACAGAGGGGAATTTAGTTTTTCGAGCAAAGGCATCAAACAAATATGAAAAGATAATTAATAGGGGAATAACAAATAAGATATCGAGGGTATTCATAAAATTATTTAATTATTTTAAAATACAAATATTCTGCCTTCTTTCATAAAGATTCTTTTCATACCCAATTCCTTGGTGATTTGAGAACTTTTAAAAGTTGTTCTTCATCACTTCCGGCTATTGGTTTATGATCGTAACACCACTGAACTTTTGGAGGAAGGCTCATTAATATACTTTCAACACGCCCATTTGTACTTAATCCAAAAAGAGTCCCTTTATCGTGAATTAAATTAAACTCTACATATCGTCCTCTTCTAATTTCTTGCCAGTTACGATGTTCGGAAGAATATTCTAGATCCTTTCTTATTCTAAGAATTGGCATGTAGGCTTCTAAAAAAGATTTTCCAACAGCTGTTACAAAATTATATCGGTCTTTTAAGCTAAATATTTCATTTTCTTTAAGATTGTCGAAAAAAAGACCGCCAATACCACGAGCCTCCTCTCTATGTTTATTAAAAAAATAACTATCACAGTTTTTTTTAAATTTTCTATAGTAATCATTATGGTGTTTATCACAAATTTTTTTACAGATTTTGTGAAAATGTTGTGCATCCTCTATAAAGAGATAATAAGGGGTTAAGTCTTGCCCCCCGCCAAACCATTGATCTGTAATTTTTCCATCCATATCATACATTTCAAAATAGCGCCAGTTCGCGTGTACAGTTGGTGCCATGGGATTCATAGGATGTATGACTAAACTTAATCCACAAGCATAAAAATTAACATTACCTACTTTAAAGTACTCTTGCATACTTTTGGGGAGGTAGCCATGAACTGAGGAAATATTAACCCCTCCTTTTTCAATTACTTCACCATTTTTAATTATTCTAGTCCTACCATTACCACCTCCAGGTCTTTCCCATAGATCCTCTTTAAAGTGAGCTTTTCCGTCAATAGCCTCAAGCTCTTTGGTTATTTCATCCTGAAGGGATTGAATATATTTGTAAAAGAGATCTTTCATAAATGATTAATAATAAGATTTTACTGCATCCACAAAGGCTTTGGCATGATCAACAGGGATATTAGGAAGGATACCATGTCCTAGATTAACTATGTAGCGATCTTTTCCAAATTCATTAATCATATTGTAAACTTCTTTTGTTATTTCAGGAATTGGAGAAAGTAAACGAGAAGGGTCAAAGTTTCCTTGAAGGGTGATATTTCCTCCAGAAAGATACCGTGCATTTCTTGCAGAACAAGTCCAATCGACACCAAGCGCAGCAGCTCCTGATTTTCCCATTTCATTTAGGGCAAACCAACAACCTTTTCCAAAAACGATTACAAAAGTTTTATCTTTTAGCGCTGTTACAATTTGCTGAATATAGGGCCATGAAAACAGATTATAATCCTTGGGAGAGAGTAGACCTCCCCAAGAGTCAAAGATTTGAATTGCATTAACTCCAGAAGTCACTTTTTCCTTTAAATATAAAATAGTAGTATCAGTTATTTTTTGAAGCAAAGTCTTAGCCAAATTAGGTTGACTGAAACAAAAAGCTTTTGCTTTATCAAAATTTTTTGAACCTTTTCCTTGAACAGCATAGCATAATAAAGTCCATGGGGAACCTGCAAAACCAATTAATGGAACGCGATTGTTTATTTCTATTTGAGTCATCTTGATGGCTTCCATCACATAACCTAAGTTTTCATTAATATTTGGAACAATTACCTGTTCTACATCTTGTTTTGTACGAATTGGATTTGGAATCAAAGGCCCAAACCCATCCTTCATTTCAACAGGTATTCGCATGGCTTTTAAAACAACGAGTATGTCGCTGAATAAAATTGCGGCATCAGGACCAATATGGTCAATAGGCATAAGCGTAATTTTTGTTGCAAGTTCAGGTGTTTGGCACCGAGTAAAGAAATCGTATTTGTCTTTTAAGGCTAAAAAATCTGGCAGATATCGTCCTGCTTGCCGCATAATCCAAACAGGAGGACGTGTTACACTCTCTCCCCTTAGGGCTTTTAAAAAAAGATCATTTTTCAACATAATGTTTTGTATAGTAATGGTTTATGGTAAATAAAAGATGGTTTTCACTTGGTTTTTTGGCCTGACTGTAGTTTGTTGTGTATTGCTTTAAAATTTCTGAGGTACTAGAGCCAATACAAAAACCATGGGTTTGTGAAGGCCAAGTGTTTTTTGAAAAAAAACTATTTACGGCTGAAGGACTAAAAAAAAGGATACCTCCAAACTTACTTTGAAAGTGTTTTGAAGTATAGATTGTATTATAGAGCTCATGTATTTGCAAGTTTATCTTTTCTTGAGTCAATAAATACTCGATTTCCACTCTTCGAAGTTTTCCACAAAAAAAAGAAAATGAGTCATTTTTGTGGTTTTTTACTAAAAAATGAGCTAAATCATAGGCGTTTTTAGTCATTTTAAGCACTTTTTGCCCTTTTTCTTCTAAAAGTTTTTTTGTCTTTTCTCCCACACAAAAGTATTTTTTCCCCTGAATATTTTCTCTAATTTGACTAGAATCAAATGCTAGGTTCACTGCATTCTGACTTGTAAAAATCAAAGAGTCCTGAAAATTCAGATTATATAAAGGAATTGGGTTTATTCTTATTAAAGGATATTCAATCAGTGAAATCCCCCTCTGAATCAAACTTTCTCTTAGATTAGTGCTGAGAGTTTTAGTTGCAAGTAATCTCATTTTAATTGATTTTTAATTTCTTTCATCAAATTAGAACCACCCTCATTTAATATCTTAATTGCAGCTTTTTTACCTAGTCCTTCTGTATTCTCCAGTGATACTTGTGTTTTATGAATTAGGGCCTTAGTTCCATCTAACGAAAAAAGACCACCGTGAAAGTGGAGTATGTTCTTTTCAATATTTGCGTATGCTCCAATAGGTGCACTACATCCACCTTCTAGAGTATTTAGAAAGCTACGTTCTATTTGAGCACATAGTTCTGTTTCTCGATTATTCAGAGCATGAATCATTTTTGAAATTAATTTATTTTTTTTTAATGATGCTACTCCAATAATACCTTGTCCCGGAGCAGGAATCATCCAATCTAAAACAGTGAAATTTTTTAATAAATCAATACGTTCCAAACCTGCTTGAGCAAAAATAGCTCCACCCCAATCCGACGATTTAAGCTTTTTAATTCGTTTTTGAAGATTACCTCTAAGATTTTCAGTACTGTGATTAGGATATTTTCTTAACCATTGTGCACGGCGCCTCAAACTTCCAGTTCCTATAAGATTATTTTTTTTCCAATTAACAAAATTCGGATGATACATGATAACGTCATGTACGGCACCACGTTCTAAATACGCACAAATTTCAATTTCCTTAGGGAGTAGTGTAGGAACATCTTTTAAACTGTGAACTGCAAGATCTATCTTATTATTTAAAAGCGCATGGTCAAGTGCTTTTGTAAAAACGCCTTTAATACCCATTTTATATATCGGTTGAACCAAGTCTTTTTCACCACTACTTTCTAAAGGAACTAAACTAGCAATATGACCGTGTTTTTCTAGAAGATCTTTGACTTGATTAGCTTGCCAGAGCGCCAAAGCACTTTTTCTAGTACCGATGCGAATCATCTTGGAGATAATTTTTCTGGTTCAAGTTCAAAAATATTCGTAATTAATTCAATAGTTTCCTCAGCTTGATGGGGATTTTCACGAATATAAGCAGCAATTTGCCCTGTAATTTTTTGAGCTATTTGATGTTTTTTTTGGTAGCCAAAACAATTATTAACATATTTTTCAATTTCTTTTTCTTCTTTTTCTGGAAGAACAATCTTTTCCTTAAAGGCATTAAGTGCGGGTATATATTTTCGATGTTCAAGCCAGTTTAAGAACTCTTCTTTTATTTCAGCCAATATTTTTTCAGCTTTTGGTATGTATTTTTTGCGCTTTTCGAAAGTTTCATCTGTGATTTGAGAAAGTTCATCCAAATGAACTACTTGGACATTAATTAGATTATTAACTTCAGATGCGACGTTTCTGGGGATTGAAAGGTCAAGAACAAGTAGTGGCTTATTAGTGTGTATTAGATCTGAGGTAATTGTAGGATTTTGTGCCCCAGTAGCTACTATTAGAATATCTGCATCATGGATTGCAGCTGCTAGTTCTCCATAAGGTTTTACAGACAATGGAAATTTTTTCGCGATCTTTTCTGCACGAGATTGAGTTCTATTAATTAGGGTAATATGATCATTTTGAGTATGCTTGACCAAATTTCCACAAGTATTGGCTCCTATTTTCCCAGTTCCAAAAAGTAGAATATTTTTGGTAGAAATATTTTCAATATTATTTAAAATATATTGGACTGATGCAAAAGCTACGGAAGTTGCTCCACTAGAAATTTCCGTTTCTGTTTTAATTCTTTTACTGGCCTGAATGACAGTGTTAGTTAAGCGCTCTAATGATCCCTGCATGAGGCCCATTTTTTTTGACCGGTAAAAACTTTGTTTGATCTGGCCAATAATTTCAAAATCTCCTAGAATTTGACTTTCAAGTCCTGTTCCTACACGAAAGAAGTGAAGAATACCTTCTTCACCTCGAAGTTCGTATCCAATTTGATTAAATAGAGCTTTGTCTCCATCACTATGTTTACAAAGTAAATCAATCAGTTTTTCAGAATTATGTGCCCAAGCGTAAAGTTCTGTGCGATTACATGTATTAATAACTGTTAAGTCTGAAATATTATTCTCCTTTGCATCTAAAAATAAAGCGTGATGTTGAGAATCATTTAAACTGAATTTTCCTCTTAGGTCAATGTTCGCAGTTTTATAACTTACACCAACTGCAAAGAAATAATTCACTTTCATCAAAAGTTTCTATCAAATTTCATGACAAATTTAAGGGAGAGTTCTTAAAAAAAGTAACGATAAAAAGTTTATAAATAGCTGATAAGGTTTTAAACAATTTTTTTAAAAAAATCTATAAAAAAGAGTTAATTTTGTTCAGCTTTCTAAGATTTTACATGAAAGTAGAGAAAAATGTTTAAAATGAAAAATAACGTTAAAAGTTCTTTTAATGAATCTGAAATTGAATCTGGCTTTTATGTCCTTCGTCTGAAAAATGATTCTGAAGCAATAGTTATGAAAAAACATCCTGTAAATCAGGATTTTATTCAATTTCACTTCTGTTTAAAAGGACTAATAAATTTCACTTTCAATGAAGGGAGTTATACTTTTCAAGTTAGAGAAGAACATTCAATGTTATTATATAACCCTCAAAAAGCTTTACCAATCGATGTGGAGTTATCTCCTAATACTTGGATGGTAAGTATTTTGATTTCCATTACTAAATTCCATTCTTTATTTTCAAATGATGCTGACCATATATCTTTTTTGAGCCCTGAAAACAGTGCCAAAAAATTTTATGATAATCAGCTTTTTACTTCATCTATTGCTGTTGTACTTAGTCAAATATTACAAGCTAAAGTTCACAATAGTATGAAGTCATTATACTTCAAGGGAAAAGTTTATGAAGTTTTGAGTCTTTACTTTAACAAAAATGAAGACCCTTCTCTAGAAAAATGTCCTTTTTTAGTAGATGAGCAAAACGTTCAGAAAATCAGGAAAGCAAAAGAAATAATTTTAGACCGTATGACTGATCCACCCTCTTTAGATGAATTGGCAGTAAATATTGGACTATCCTTAAAAAAATTAAAAGAAGGATTTAAACAACTTTATGGGGATACTGTATTTGCTTATTTATTAGATCATAAAATGGATGAAGCAAGGATAATGCTGGATTCCCAGAAATATAATGTAAATGAAGTTGCTCTCAAACTTGGCTATAGTACTTCAAGTCATTTTATAGCAGCATTTAAAAAGAAATACGGAACTACTCCAAAGAAATACTTAGGTTCAGTATCTTCGTAAAAAATTGCAGATGAAAGGTGTTTTGCTTGTCAATCTGGGTTCTCCAGATAGTACAGAAACAGATGATGTCAGAAATTATTTAGATGAGTTTTTAATGGACGAGAGGGTAATTGATTTACCTAAATGGTTTCGAACTTTTTTAGTCAAGGGGATTATTTTAAAAACACGTCCGAAAAGATCTGCAAAGGCCTACAAAAAAATTTGGTGGAAAGAGGGTTCCCCATTAATTGTACTTTCAAAAAAATTACAAGAAAAAGTTAAAAAAAAGATTTCTGTTCCTTTGTTTTTAGCTATGCGTTACGGAAACCCTTCTATTAAAAAAGGGATGGAAGATTTAAGAAAAAAGGGAGTAAATGAGGTTCTTTTGGTACCATTATATCCCCAGTTTGCAATGGCAACAACAGAAACTATTTTGGCCCTTGCAGAAAAATTACAAAAAGAATATTTTCCAGATATGGAGATTACTTCTTTGCCTCCTTTTTACAATCACCCTGATTACATAAAGGTATTAGGGAATTCTATTCAGCAAGCATTACAAGGAAAAGATTGGGAGCATTTATTATTTTCATATCATGGGGTTCCAGAACGACACATTCGAAAATCTGATATAACCAAATCACATTGTAAATTGGATGGGAAATGTTGTTTTGAAGATTCACCAGCACATGCTTATTGTTACCGACATCAATGTGAAATGACTTCTATAAAAGTGGCGGAGTACCTTGAGTTAAAAGAGGATGCTTTTTCAACTAGTTTTCAATCTCGTGTATCTATTTTAGGATCTTGGTTAAAACCTTACACTGATAAAACAGTAGCAAATTTTGCCAAATCGGGGACAAAAGAACTTGCAATTGCAACACCAGCTTTTGTTTCAGATTGTTTAGAAACCTTAGAAGAAATTGGTATGGAAGCGGCTGAGGATTTTGAACAAAAAGGAGGAAAGCAATTACATTTGATACCATGTATTAATGATAGGCAAGAATGGATAGATGTATTAAGTAGATGGATAGATGAGTGGGCTCACACGAAAAGTTCAGAATGAAGAAATCTGATACGGAACTTTTAGCGACACTTCCCATTCCCAAACTTCTAGTTCAACAGGCTATTCCCGCATCAATTGGAATACTTGTTATGTCATTGAACATTCTTATTGATACTATTTTTGTAGGACAATGGATAGGTTCTGATGCTATTGCAGCAATAAATGTAGTATTACCTGTTTCTTTTTTTATCGCTGCATTGGGGATGTCAATTGGTGTTGGAGGGGCTTCTATTATCTCGAGAAGTTTAGGTGAAAAAAACATCATTAAAGCAGAATATACTTTTGGGAATCAGATTACGATGACAATTCTGTTTACCACATTTGTTGTTAGTTTCGGTTTATTATTTGTTAATCAAATTATCCCCATTTTTGGAGGCAAAGGCTCACTTTTTTCTTACGCAAAAACATATTATATCATTGTAATGTATGGGGTTCCAGTTTTAGCTTTTTGCATGATGGCAAACAATACCATTAGGGCAGAAGGAAAACCCAAGGATGCAATGTATGCCATGTTGCTTCCTTCAATTTCAAACTTGACACTTGATTATATTTTTATAAAAATTTTTGATTTAGGCATGACAGGTGCAGCATGGGCAACCACTCTATCATATGGAGTTTGTGCTACTTATATTATTTATTTTTTTCTTTCTGGTAAATCTTCTCTGAGGCCAAAATTAAAGATCTTAAACCTACAAAAAAACTTAGTTAAAGAAATCTCCTTATTAGGGTCAGTTACTCTGGCACGCCAAGCTATGCTTAGCTTGACAATTCTCCTAGTAAATAATATTTTATTTTCGATTGGTGGAGAAGCCTCGATTACTGTATATGCAATTATTAGCAGAATGTTGATGTTTGCAACTTTCCCAATATTTGGAATAACACAAGGATTTTTGCCTATCGCAGGATACAATTATGGAGCAAAAAATTGGAAAAGAGTAAGAAAAACAATTACCATTTCCATAATTTACTCAAGTCTATTAGCTACTGTAATTTTTATTACAATTGTCTTTTTTTCAAACTCTGTACCACAAGTTTTTACTGATAATATAGAAGTCTCAAAACAAACTCCAACGGCCCTAAGATATGTATTTCTGGCACTTCCCATTATTGGGGTCCAGCTTATTGGTGCTGCCTACTTTCAAGCTATAGGTAAAGCAAAGCCAGCCTTATTACTAACATTGAGCCGTCAAGGCCTTTTCTTTATTCCCTTACTCTTTATACTTCCTAATAATTTTGGTTTGCTTGGTGTTTGGTTAGCATTCCCAATTGCAGATTTTTTATCTACTTTGTTAACTATAATTTTTTTGAATCATGCGATTCGAAAGGAATTAATTTAAAACCAACAAAATTTATAAATAAAATTAAATTTCATAATTTTATTTATTACAGAAACAAATATTATGAAAAAAAAATTCCTATACCACAAATTCCTTTTCACCTTTTTTATTTCATCGCTACTTACCCTTCAACCTATAGGCGCCCAATCAAAGAGGAAAAATAATAAAAACGAAATTAGCTATTCTCAAAACACCTATGAATCACTTCATTACCGATCAATCGGTCCTCATAGAGGAGGACGTTCAGCTGCCGTAACAGGAGTCCCTGGAAAACCAAATCTGTTTTATTTTGGGGCCACAGGAGGAGGTGTTTGGAAAACACAAGACGGTGGACAGACTTATGAGAATATTTCTGATGGCTATTTTGGAGGGAGTATAGGTTCTGTAAGTGTTGCTAAAAGTGATCCAAATGTAATTTATGTTGGTGGTGGAGAGGTTACACTCCGAGGCAATGTTTCGTCCGGATATGGGATTTGGAAAAGTGTTGATGCTGGAAAAACTTGGTCTTTTTCAGGATTACCAAAGTCACGTCATGTCCCTAGGATTGTTATAGATCCAAATAACCACAATATAGTTTATGCCGCTGTATTAGGGAATATATATAAACCAACAGCAGAAAGAGGAGTATTCAAGTCTATTGATGGTGGAAAATCATGGAAAAGAGTATTGTTTACAAATAATCATTCAGGAGCTGTCGAATTGGTCATGGACCCTTCCAACCCAAGGACACTTTTCGCTGCAACATGGAGAGTAAATAGAACACCATACAGTCTTAATAGTGGTGGCGAAGGATCTGCTCTATGGAAAAGCACTGATCAGGGTGAAAATTGGACAGAGGTAAGTAATCAAAAGGGCTTTGCAGATGGTATTTTGGGAATAATTGGAGTAACTGTTTCTCCAGTTAATCCTCAAAGAGTTTGGGCAATAGTCGAAAATAAAGATAAAGGAGGGGTATACAGATCCGAGGACGGGGGATCAACATGGAACTATATTAATGATAGTAGGGCTTTACGTCAAAGAGCTTGGTATTATTCAAAGATTTATGCAGATACTCAAGATGAAGATATTTTATATGTAATGAATGTTTCCTATCATAAATCAAAAGACGGCGGTAAAACATTCAAAAGTAATGATGCACCTCATGGAGATCATCACGATTTATGGATTGCTCCAGAAGATAATAAGCGTATGATTATAGGGGATGATGGAGGAGCACAAATTACTTACAATGGAGGAGTTACATGGAGTACATATCACAATCAACCAACAGCTCAATTTTATAGAGTCACTACTGACAACTCATTTCCTTATAGAATATATGTTGCTCAACAAGATAATTCAACCCTAAGGGTTAATCATCGTTCTGCTGGGTCAGGAATTTCAGAAGAGGATTGGGAGCCAACTGCGGGTGGAGAATCTGCACATTTAGCTATTGACCCTTTAGATAATGATATTGTTTATGGTGGCAGTTATGGAGGATACTTAACTCGTTTAAATCATAAGACTAATTCTGAAAGAGGAATAAATGTATGGCCCGACAATCCCATGGGCTATGGTGCCGAGGGGATGAAATATCGTTTCCAATGGAATTTTCCTATTCATTTTAGTAAGCATAATCCAAAAAAATTATACACCTTTTCTAATCATGTTCATGTGTCAGAAGATGAAGGTCAAAGTTGGAAAATAATCAGCCCAGATTTAACTAGAAATGACCCACAAAAATTAAAATCATCAGGAGGGCCTATTACTCAGGATAATACAGGTGTAGAGTACTATTGTACAATTTTTGCAGCAAATGAATCACCTTTAAAAGAAGGATTGATATGGGTAGGAAGTGACGATGGATTATTACACTTGACACAAGACGGAGGAGTAAGTTGGAAAAATGTTACCCCACTCAATATGCCAAAATGGTTAATGATTAATAGTATTGAGCCATCTCCATTTGATCCAGCAGTCTGTTATGTAGCAGGCACACTATATAAAACGGGAGATTTCAAACCATATCTTTATAAAACTACAGATTATGGTATAACATGGAGTATAATTACTAAGGGGATCTCTTCTGAACATTTTACACGCGTATTAAGAGCTGATCCTGAAAAAAAAGGATTGCTTTATACAGGTACAGAAACCGGAATGTATATTTCTCATGACGACGGAAAGACATGGCATCCTTTTCAGCTTAATCTTCCAATTGTCCCTGTAACTGATTTGACTATAAAGAATAATAGTTTAATAGTTGCAACACAAGGAAGAAGTATCTGGATTTTGGATGACCTAACCGTTTTGCATCAGATCAATAAAAACACTGCTTCCGAACCCATAAAATTATTTAAGCCCAAGGATAGCTATCGTACTCAAGGATCTAATATAGAGTCATCCTTGACAGAAGGCACAAATCTTCCAAATGGAGTTATAATACATTTCAATCTAAAAGACTTCAATAAAGAAAAAGATACAGTTGCTTTACATTTCAAAGAAGAAGATGGCACTTTAATTAAAACCTTCAGTTCTTCAGATGAACAAAATAAGCTTGAGGTAAAAGAAGGAGGAAACACATTTGTTTGGGACACTCGATATCAGGGTTCAGAAACTATTGAGGGAATGATTTTTTGGAGTGCCTCATTTTTGGGTGCTAAAGCCGTGCCAGGAAAATACAAGGTTGTTTTAGAAAAAAATGAAGTCTCTCAAGAGGAAGATTTTGTAATCTTACCTGATCCAAGATCAGAAGTTTCCGTTTCTGAAATGAAACTTCAGTTTGATTTTGTGAATAAAGTTAATACTACCGTTGATGAGGCTCATAAAGCAATTAAAAACATTCGAAATATTCGAGAAAAATTAGAGACTTTTAAAACTAATTATTCGAATAATAAAACCGTAAGTGATTTGATAGCTAAGGCAAATGAATTGAATACTTATCTTACAAATATTGAAAAGGCACTTTATCAGATAAAAAATAAGAGTAACCAAGATCCGCTGAATTTCCCAATTCGTTTGACAAATAAGTTAGGACATTTAAATAGTCTGGTTACAAATAATGATTTTCCACCTACTGACCAAGATGAAGCTGTACGTTTAGAACTTACTGAAAAAGTAAATTTACATTTAGCTAACTATAACAAATTAATTTCTAGCGATTTAGAAGCTTTCAATATAGCCTTTGCAAAATTAAAACTAGACTATTTAACGATAAAGTAAAACCTAATTGTATTATAATTATATCAAGGCTTTACATTTGATCTTTGTGATCACATGGTTTGCAGGATTGTTTTACATCCCAAGGCTTTTTATATACCACATAGAAGCTTCAAAAAAGCCCAAGTCGGAAGCTGATATTTTGATACCACAATTAAAACTTATGGCAAGAAGACTTTGGTATATTATTACTTGGCCCTCAGCCTTTTTGTCAATTATTTTTGCTTTTTGGCTCATCCTATTAATGCCTATCTGGCTTGAACAGAGTTGGATGCACCTAAAACTTACATTTGTAACTCTCCTTATTGCATATCATTTAAAAACTCACCAGATGTTTTTAAAGTTTCAAAATGATCAAATATACTTTAACAGTCTTTTTATGCGAATTTGGAATGAGGGAGCAACTTTATTGCTTTTTGCAATTATTTTTTTGGTTACTTTAAAAGACACTTTGCATTGGATTAATGTAATTATTGGTCTAATACTAATTGGTTTTATTCTGATTCTTGGAATCAGAATTTATAATAAAAGAAGAAAAGACTTATGATTAAAAGATTCAAAATTCCAAAGCGAATCTCATTTAGGACAAGACTTTTTATTGTAATGATTGGAATGCTTTTAATTGCTGGCTTAATGATTTTAGGGACTACTACTATTCAATATGAGTCACAGCGAGAGAATTATCATTTGGGCCGACTTGCTCGAAAAGAAATTCAAATAAAAAGGCATGTCAATTACCTGTCTCAAAAATACAATTTGATGAATAAATCTATTGAGGTGTGGGGAATATATAGATCAGACTTTGAAAAAATAAAATCAATACATAATGTACAATATTCCTTATTTACTCTTGACGGAAATCCTCTTTTTATTTACCATTCACCTCTTGAGGTTGTTGCAAATAATTATAAATTAAATTATGATTTATTAAAGAAAATAAATTCCTCAGAAAAAGGAAGTTATGTAGAACATTATAAATCAGAAATTGACAATTTTCATGCTTCATATAATATTTTAAAAGACAGCCTAGACAGGCCTTATGCAATTTTGTTTTTCCCTTATTTTGAAGATGTTTCTTTTTCAGAAAATGAGCTGAATACATTTATAGAAAACTTATATCAGATTTATATTTTACTATTAATAGGAGTTATTTTTATAGCCTATTTTTTATCAAGATTTGTAACTCGTTCTCTAGAAACAATTAAGGTGAGAATGGGTCAAATGCGATTAGAGAAAAAGAACGAGAAAATTTATTTAAAAAACGCAACAAGAGAAATAAATAGTCTTATAAACTCTTACAATAAAATGGTTGATGATTTGGAAGAAAGTGCAGAAAAACTTGCTAAGTCTGAGCGTCAACAAGCTTGGCAAGAGATGGCGCGCCAAGTAGCTCATGAGATTAAAAACCCATTAACACCGATGCGACTAACCATCCAGAGTTTTCAAAATAAGTTTGATCCAAATGATCCTGAAAACAAAAATAAATTAAATGATTTTTCTAGCTTACTAATTCAACAAATAGATACCATGAGTGATGTTGCTGAAGCTTTTTCTGATTTTGCAACACTCCCAAAACCTAAAATGAAGAATGCTGACTTGGTTGAAGTTACTCAAAAGGCAGTAAATATTTTTGATCAAGAGTATATTGTGTTCTCAACAGACAAAGTAAATATTTTTCATAAATTAGATAGGACCCAATGGATTCGTGTGATTACAAATCTTGTCCAAAATGCATTACAGTCTGTTCCAAAAGAAAGAGTGCCTCGAATTGGTGTTCAGTTAAAAACAGAGCCTAGAAAAATAATATTATCGATTATGGATAATGGGAATGGTATTTCTTCTGAAATCGAAGACAAGATTTTTGATCCAAAATTTACAACTAAAACTTCTGGGATGGGTTTGGGTCTTGGAATAGTAAAGAGTATAATTGAATCTCATAACGGGACAATAAACTATGTTTCTAAAAAGAAAAAAGGGACTACTTTTACAATTTCTATTCCTAAATCTAGGGGATAAGATTCTATTATTTTTTTAGAGCATTTTCAACTGAATTTCTGATTTAGCAGTGGTCATTGTAAGCCACTTTTAAATTATCACCAATAAGTTCAGCAGGTCGACCTTCGATATGATGTCGTTCAATCATGTGAACTAATTTCCCATCTTTAAATAATGCAATACTTGGGGAAGAGGGTGGAAATGGGACCATCATATCACGAGCACTTTTGGTTGCCTCTGTGTCCACTCCAGCGAAAACAGTTACAAGATGATCCGGTTTTTTTTCATTTTGCAGAGAGTGATGAACTCCAGGCCTTGCATTTGCAGCTGCACACCCACATATAGAATTCACTACAATTAGTGTTGTGCCGTTTTTCGCCAAGGCATTAGTAACATCTTCTGAGCTAGCCAACTCTACAAATCCAATATTGGTTAACTCTTCGCGCATAGGTTTTACAAGTTCAGGAGGATACATAATTTCATTTTTACCAAAGATATAAATTAATGGAATCTTAAGGGTTTTGAAAGGCCAATTTTATTTGTCAAATTTGTAAAAATTTAAGTAAAAAAAAATGATTAAATGGATTGCAGCTTTTTTAGGATATTATCTTTTAAGGTTTCCAGGAGCATTATTAGGGTTTTTTATTGGAGGGGCAATAGATCAACTAAATAAAGGTAGTGGTTATGTTTTCCAAACAAGGTTTTCTAGTGTCCAATCGAGAACCTTTCAACTCAACTTATTAGCACTTTCAGCAACCGTTATCAAAGCAGATGGAGATGTAAAACCTCAAGAATTACAGTTTGTTCGAAACTTTTTCATCACCAATTATGGCAAAGAACAAGCTGCACTTATCTTTGAAACCTTTAATGAACAAATTAAAAAACAAGCTCAAAAAATACCTGAGTTGACAAGAATATTTGTTGAAAGAACACCTTATGAAACTCATCTACAAGTTTTGCATTTTCTTTTTGGGGTGGCCAATGCGGATGGTAGTATATCTCAAAGTGAACTCAATAAAATTCATCAAATCGCTATCGCATTAGGATTGCGAAAATCTGATTTTGAAAGTATCAAAGCTATGTTTATAGAAGAGACTGATAGCGCTTATAAAATTTTAGAAATAGTGTCAAGTGCAACCGATGCAGAAGTGAAGAAAGCATATCGTAAAATGGCAAAAAAATACCACCCTGATAGATTACGTTCCAAAGATACAGCTTTAATCAAAGGAGCCAAAGAGAAATTTCAAGAGGTCCAAAAGGCATATGAGGCAATCCGAAAAGAAAGAGGATTATGATAGAAACAATATATTTTTACGCAGAACTTGGATTTTGGCATGTGATCGACTGGGAGGGATTGGATCATTTTTATTTCATTATTACTTTGGCGATCCCCTTTACATTTAATCAAAGTAAAAAATTGCTTTGGTGGGTAACACTCTTTACCTTGGGGCATACATTTTCTTTAATAGGAAACTTTTATATTAAAATACCAGTATCATCCTATTGGATTGAGATGCTAATTCCTATTACCATAGCATTAAATACAATAACTTTATTTTATCCAAAACAGCACAACCACATAATTAATAAGACTCTTTTTTTCCCTTTTATAACAGTTCTTTTTGGTATCGTTCACGGTTTAGGTTTTGGACGTTATTTTAAAATGTTAATTCCTGAAAATGACATTAGTTATTCTTTGTTTTCATTTGCTCTTGGGGTAGAATTTGCTCAAATTGTAATAGTACTTGCTGTTCTTTTATTAAGTTTTATTATTGTAAAAGTATTTAAACAGCAAAAAAACCGTTGGGAATTTTTGGTAGGTGCTTTGATTTTATCTCAAGCTTTGTCTATGATTTTTGAGCGAATTTAAATCATATTGAATACGAAATATTATCTTAGTAATAATGTCAGAAAAGAAACAAGAAAAGTATGATAGAGCCTATTTAGAGATGGCGAAAATT